>OGRT01001914.1_pt1 | contig 13264 bp, 10 predicted proteins | sample 1553581 | NCBI WGS metagenome assembly OGRT01 (sample SAMEA2580113, study PRJEB22360) | human gut metagenome | biome: human gut; feature: human-associated habitat; material: faeces | place: Denmark | collected 2008/2010
AACAACCTAACTGGTTGTTAAGTATATTAACCAATTTATATTGTAGTAGAAAGGAAGTGCATCATATGAAACAAAACGGATATCAAAGCTGGATACATAAGTTTGGAATTATTTCAAGTCTTCTGCTGTTTGTAGGAATGACCGCATTTCCAATCGTAGTAAGCGCGGCATATGGCATATGGCCGGACTTTGAAGCATTATGGCCCGGATTTGTGGCTGTTATCTTGTTTATGGCGCCATACTGGCCGGCGGAGACCATCGGATATATGTCAGTAATGGGGCCAGGCGCTTTGTATATGTCCTATATTACGGGGAATGTAACAAATCTGAGAATGCCTGCTACCGTTGGTACCATTAATTCCCTTGGCATCAAGCCCAATACGGATGAATGTCATACGATGGCGATCATCGCCTGTGGAGCGTCCATTATCACCACCGTCGTTATCGTGGCCCTGGGAGTCGTGATCGCGGCGCCGCTTGCCCCGGTTCTGGAGTCTCCTGTGATCCAGCCGGCATTTGATTATGTGGTTCCTGCACTGTTCGGAGGCCTTGTGGCACAGACGATCCTGAAAGGAAAGAAACAGTTCCTGTTTTTCCTTGCGCCTTTGGCAATCTGCCTGTTCTTCTGCTATTTTACGACTATGAACAGCGCGTATTATATGCTGATAGCCATTGCAATATCTGTGGTCATATATGTAGTCGATTACAAGAGCGGAAGGAATAAAGAGCAGGAAGAAACTGATTCATAGTAAATGTTTTGTAAAGGAGAAGAATATGGATAAATTAACATATATTATTTGTGGAAAATTATATAATGGAATCGATGCAGAATTTAAAGAGAACTATAAGATCTTGGTAAAAAACGATTTGATAGAAGCCGTAGGGCCGGATATCCCGCAGCCGGAGTCGGCGGAGGTCATTGACCTTTCCGATGCCACGGTCACGCCGGGAATGATTGATGCGCATATGCATATGGACTATATTGACTGGCATACTATTCGGGAAGAAGTCTACACCACCTCGGAAGAGGCTAAGACGTTGGCAATCGTAAGGACCGCGCAGAAGACTTTATCAAGAGGTTTTACGACGGTCAGGCATCCGGGTGGAATCACATCCAACGGACTGGGGGTACTGGATGTAAAGAGGGCGATCGAAAATGGATATATTACAGGTTCCAGGATTGTAGCGGCGCCGAGGTTCTTATGCGGAGCAGGAAGCCACGGAGACCTGTCACAAGGATTTTCAAGGAATCCGGAACTGTCCAATATGCTGCAGAACGTCCGGCTTACGCTGGGAGCAGGAAAAGACTTTTTTGTCAATGCCGTCCGGGAAGAGGTTAAGTATGGCGCGGACTTCATTAAAATTATGGCTACAGGCGGATTCTTTACTCCGAATGACAACCCATCCCAGCAGCAGCTAAATGACGAAGAACTTCAGGCGATCATGAATACCGCCCATGAATGGGGCAAGACGGTAACCGCGCATGTATACAGCGTGGATCATATGCAGAAACTGATCAAGTATGGAATCGATGGCATGGAGCACTGCTCTTTGATGGATGAAGAGACGGCCCAGATGATAATTGATCACGATGTCTATGTAGTTCCTACATTCTGTCCGTATGAGGAGGCCGTGCACTATGATCCTGTGATGATACAGACCAAGCAGAAAGAATACAGGATCAAGCTGGAATATTATAAGGATGCCCTTCAGGCAGGCCGTGAAGTAATCAAGAACTGCAAGTGCAAGCTGGGGTATGGAACAGATATGGTTGCGACCCATCAGAACTATGAGAGCGGATACGAGTTCAAGGCATGGATGGAAAGCGGGATGGGAACCTTCCGGACGCTGCATGCCGCGACCCAGGTGAATTCCGAGATCCTTCAGCTGGAGGATAAGATCGGCACGCTTGAGCCGGGAAAATATGCGGATATCGCAGCTTGGAAGAGAGACTTGATGACAGATCCATATGCGCTTCTTGACTGTGCTTTTGTCATGAAGGAAGGAGTCGTATATTCGACGGAACGCTGCGAAGAACTGACGGATTAGAAAAAATTACGTTTTTAGTGGCATTTTCCCTTGAAAGAGATGTATAATAAAGATAAATAATAGTCGTTGTTATAAAGTCTTCTGGAAAGGGAGGGATCGGTATGGCAGAGCATAAAATAGTTACGATCGGCCGTCAGTTTGGCAGCGGTGGGCATGAGATTGGCAATCGGCTGGCAACACGGCTGGATATCCCGCTGTATGACAATAATCTGGTGAGGATGGTAGCCGAGAAACTGGATATCCGGGAGGAGACCGCGCAGGCGGTGGATGAGACGACGCTGAACAGTTTCCTGGCAGGCTATGTGATTGCGCCGATGGAGTACTCCACTTATATCAATGCCACAGAATACATACAGCCGCTTAGCGAGCAAGTGTATGAACTGCAGTGCGAGATCATCCGCAAACTGGCTGAGAGAGGATCCTGCGTTATTGTCGGGCGCTGCGCGGACTTCGTGTTAAGAGATAATCCTAATTTAATCAATGTCTTTATCTGTGCAGATAAGGAAGACCGGATTAAGAGGATTGCACAGCGATATGATCTGTCGGAGCGTAAGGCGGCAGATCGGATCAAGAAGATTGACCGTGAGCGCAAGTATTATTATGAGTCCCATACAGGACTTGACTGGGGAAGCGTGCAGGCGCATCAGATGCTGCTGAATGCAAGCCGGCTTGGCATGGAGAAGACGGTAGATATATTAGAAGAACTGTATAAAGGCTGGTAGTCTTAGGATGTACGAGGGGCATAGTATTTGGATGGATACTATGCCCCTGCCTGCATTTGGATGAATCAACATCGTCTTTTATGGTATTATTTTAACTTATGAAGAAAAAAGTCAAGTGCAAATTTAAAAAATATTCAGTTGTCTGTCAATTTTTGTCGATCATTAGCGGGCAATAGATGGCGTGTTCTTTTAAATTGTCCTTGAAAATTATAGGAGAAGCATCTAAAATAAATCTATTAGGCTTATTGGCCGGAACAGAAAGGATAGGATATATATGAAAATGTTAGTGGATGCTGTTATGGATACCACTTTTGACTGTCTGAAGATGCTTCCATTTTTATTTGTGGCATTTATCTTAATAGAGGCTTTGGAACATTACTCCAGTGACTTTACCGCAAAGGCGCTGGCAAAAGTAGGGAAAGCAGGCCCGGTTGTTGGGGCAGTTGCCGGATGCGTGCCTCAATGCGGATTCTCGGTTATGGCGGCGAACCTGTACGCAGGCGGAATCATATCGGTGGGAACCCTTCTGTCTGTATTTATTGCCACATCAGATGAGGCTGTCTTGATTATTATGAGCAACCCGGAAAGGATCCGGGAAGTGGGAGTTCTCCTTGTTGCAAAGGTAATCATTGCGGTTACGGCAGGATATATCATAGACATCTTCTTTCGGAATCAGATTGCCACAGTCAAGGAAAGCGGGAATCTGTGCAAAGACTGTGGATGCGATGAAGAGGATGCGGGAATATGGAAGCCTGCATGGCATCATACAATAAGAATATTTATTTATCTTTTTATATTTACTGGAATCTTGAATCTTTGCATAGAAATCTTCGGTATTGAACAGTTATCTAAGTTTCTGCTGGGGAATACTATATTTCAGCCGGTGATTGCGGCTATCATCGGCCTGATCCCTAACTGCGCGGCATCCGTTATTCTGACCCAGTTGTATCTGAACGGAGCGATTTCTTTTGCTTCAGTGATCGCCGGACTGTGTACGGGGGCAGGCGTCGGACTTGTGGTTCTGTTCAAGATGAACCGGAATAGAAGGGAAAACCTTAAGATTGTCGGAGTCCTGTTCTTGGTGGCAGTAGCAGCCGGCATGATAATTGCAGGGGTAGCGGGAAGGTAGAAGGGGAATTGGCAAAATTTGATTAATTTGCCGGTTTGAATCGCCAGTATACTGGAAATATCATGGAATTTTTGGTAAGAATTGCAATTTTGGAAGAATGTGCTATAATATTCAGGACTAGGTGATGAGGCTTAGTAGAAATGAGGAGGAATTATCATGGCCACAAAAAAAGTAACATCAGCAACCAAGAAAACAGAAACTGTGAACAAAACTGCGGCGGTGACAACTGCATCTGCTGATATGGCAGCAGTCAAAGCGGAAACAGTAAAACCTGCGGCAGCAAAAGAGCCAGTCAAGCAGGCTGCTGAAGCAAAAACGACAGTCAAGTTGGCTGAGCCTGAAAAAACAGAGCCAAAGAAAACACCGGTAGCAGATAAGGCTGAGACGGCTAAAACTCCTGCAGCTGAGAAAGCAACGGAAAAGAAAGCACCTGTAAGGAAAGCAACAACCAGAAGAACAGCGACGAAGAAGGCAGCAACAAAAACGACGGCTGCAAAGAAGACAACAGCGAAAAAAGAGATAAAGGTAAATGCCTTTGTTGAATATTACGGGAAACAGGTAGAAGAGAAAGATATCATAGCCAGCGTAAAGAAAGCCTGGACAAGTACCGGGAAAAAGGTTGGAGATATTAAGTCTATGGATCTATACATAAAGCCGGAAGAAGGCGCCGTGTACTATGTTATCAATGGAACAGAGACAGGAGCGGTTGCATTTTAAGGCAAACGTATGACCGGGAGTACCTTTTGCTGAAAGGTACTCTTTTTTTACTTCCAGCCGTTGCAGACGAAAAGGAGGAGATGACTTATGTAAAACTGCTGGTTGGATGTGCGTTTGGCTATGAGGGAAAAGTAAAGTTATTTCTTTTTTGCTGTTTATATATTATACTGCAATTAGTAAAAAAATTATCCGAAGGGAGGATTATGAAGCATGACAAAAATTACAGAAGGCTATATGCCATACCTGGAGCATCAGACCTATTACAGGATTGTCGGTGAGAAGCAGCCGAATGGGAAGGCGCCGTTGATCTGCCTGCACGGGGGGCCGGGCTCTACCCATAATTATTATGAGGTGTTGGATAATCTGGCAGATGACGATGCCCGGATGATCGTGATGTATGACCAGATTGGCTGTGGCAATTCTTATCTTGACGGGCATCCGGAACTGTGGAATCAGGACGTCTGGCTGGATGAACTGGATGCTTTAAGAGCGCACCTTGGACTGGATACCTGCCACATCATCGGCCAGTCCTGGGGAGGGATGATGCAGATTGCCTATGCGATTGAACGTAAACCAAAGGGAGTCAAGAGTTTCATCATATCCAGCGGGCACTCAAGCAGCTCGCTCTGGGAGAAGGAGGGCCTGCGCCGGATCAAAATGATGCCTCGGGAGATGCAGGACGCCATTAACCATGCGCTTACCACAGGAGATTTCACCGGCGAGGCCTACGATGCCGCAGTTGCAGAATACATGGACAGATACTGTAACTACTGGCTTGGGCAGGATGCCCCTGCATGCTGCACCAGACCGAAAAAATCTGGTTCAGAGTCGTACATATATGGATGGGGACCTAATGAATTCGCGCCGACAGGAACACTGAAGGATTTCGAATATACCGACAGGCTTGGCGAGATTCAGATCCCTTCCTTGATCTGCAGCGGCATATCCGATCTGTGTTCTCCTCTTGTTGCCAAGACGCTGGCGGACGGCATTCCTAATTCGAAGTGGATTCTGTGGGAGAATGCCAGACATACCTGTTTCGTAGACAGACATGATGATTACTGCAAAGAACTCATCAAATGGATGAATCATTACGATTAGCCCGTCTGATGAATTTCTGATTGTATAAAGCGGAACTTTATGCTATAATACATAAATGTGTACATACTGCATTTATAGCAGATGGATTTATGAAGCATTATTATGAAACACAGGAGGGATGAGAAGTGGAAAAAGTAAAGAAAGGAAGACCATTTGGCTTTTATGTCTGCGCGCTCGGTTTTACATTTGAGCGTCTGGCGTTTTACACAATGAAGTATTTGTTAGCCATTTGGATTGCAACAGAGGTTGCATCGGGCGGCTTGGGATTATCGGATATTGAAGCCTCTGCCATGTCCGGTTCTTTTGTGGCCTTTTCGTACATTACGCCTCTTTTTGGCGGTTACATTGCGGATCATTGGATCAGCCCGAGAATTTGCGTACCGTTAGGAATGATTCTTATGGGCCTCGGATACCTCTGTACATGGAGGGCAGATTCTCTGACGCTGGTATGGGCGATGATTATTCTGGTGGCAGTCGGCACAGGACTGTTCAAGGGGAATCTGTCCGGTATCAACGGTCTGCTGTTCCATGATGCGGATGAATTGGACGCGGCCTTTTCGATTCAGTATTCATTCGTTAACATCGGTTCCTTTATCGGGACCACATTTATTGCGATACTCGCTACAACAGGATTGTTCGGGTTCAAGACAAGTTTCAATACTGTATTTTTAATCTGCGGTATTTTCATGTTCATTGACGCGGTATGGTTTATTCTCAACGGAAGATCTCTGGGAGATGCCGGGAAGAAACCATTCAAGGCAGATCAGCGGGAATTTGAAACGGTCAGCAAGAAAAAGGATGGCGACACGAAATTGACGTCCGGCGATATCAAACGAATTGTGGCAATTGTTCTTGTAACCCTGTTCTCCAGCGTATTCTGGATGGTATGGTATATGGCTTATATGCCGGCTTACTTCCGTTTTGGCTGGGGAAACGGCAGCGATTATATGAATCTTGCCAACTGGTATATAGGAAGTTTCCAGATTCCAACTTCCTGGTTTGATTCTGTAAATGCTCTGGTATGTATAATCTTAGGTCCTGTACTTGCGATGTTGTGGGCCAAACTTGCCAAGAGACCGAAGGGCGACATGAGCATGTTCAAAAAAACGGCGCTTGGTATTATACTGGTAGGTATTTCTTACATAGTAATGGTTGTGGCAGATAAGATTGCCGCAGTGAACGGACAGTGCTCCGTATTCTGGCTGGCGCTTGTATGCCTGTTGATGTCTGTCGGAGAGATGGTATTCTCCCCGCTGGGGAACTCCTTTATCTCCAAACTTGCGCCTGCGAAGGTGCTGGGACTTCTGCTTGGCTTCTGGCCGATCGCCGTGTTCCTTGCCCAGAAGACTTACCCGGCTTTATATGCATGGCTTAAGGGTATGGACTTTACTATGGGCTACGGCGGATTAGCGATTGTCATTATTATTCTTGGCATTATTCTCTGGGCGTGCAGCGGAAAACTGGACGAGATGGAAAAAGCCCAATAATCAACAACTTCATAGAAAGAGAAAAAGAGATTGCGTCAGCGGTCTCTTTTTCACATAATAACTTTTGAATTCTATGTTTTTAAGAGGAGGTTTTGAATCATGACAGTATCAGAACGAATTACCAGTCTTCGCGCGCTTATGGCAGAGAAGAGTATTTCTGCTTATGTTGTGCCTACTGCGGATTTTCACCAAAGCGAATATGTGGGAGAGCATTTTAAAGCAAGACAATATATTACCGGATTTAGCGGCTCTTACGGAACGGCCGTTATATGTCAGGACGATGCCTGCCTTTGGACGGACGGGCGTTATTTCTTCCAGGCGGAGCAGGAACTGGCAGGAACCGGCGTCCGCTTGATGAAGATGTTTGTCGGCGATACGCCTACTATTACAGAATATCTTTCGGATGTGGTTCCGTCCGGCGGAACGGTTGCCTTCGACGGGCGGGTTCTGTCCATGGGCGAAGGCCAGGAATATGAAGTGGCGCTGGGTTCCAAAGGGATTCAGATTCATTATTCGGAAGATCTTATCAATGCCATCTGGCAGGACAGGCCGGCGTTGTCCGATAAACCCGCTTTCTTTCTGGAAGAAAGATATACCGGAGCAAGCATTGCGTCAAAATTGGAGCGCGTACGTAAGGCCATGGCGGAATACGGCGCTACCGTTCATGCGATCGCATCCCTTGACGATATATGCTGGCTTCTTAATGTCCGCGGCGACGATATCGATTACTTCCCGCTGCTTCTTTCTTATGCCATAGTAAGAATGGATGGTGTAGAACTCTATGTAAATGAGAAAAAATTAAACGACCGGATTCTTAATGAATTCAAAAAAGCAAAGGTAACGCTTCATCCTTACAATGATATTTACCAGGATATCCAAAAGCTTGACGCTTCCGAGACGCTTCTGATCGATCCGATGAAGATGAACTATGCGCTTTATAAAAATATTTCCTGTAACATAGTGGAAGCGGCGAATCCGACTATCCTTATGAAAGCGATGAAAAACGATACCGAACTTGATAATATCAAGGCCGCCCATATTAAAGACGGCGTTGCAGTTACCAAATTTATGTATTGGGTTAAGAATCACTATGATAAAGAGGTGATTACAGAATTAAGTTCTATTGACAAGCTTACCGCTTTACGTGCGGCACAAGACGGATACATCCGCGATAGTTTTGAACCGCTTTGCGCCTATAAAGACCATGCGGCTATGATGCATTATTCTCCGTGTGAAGAGTCCGACGTACCGTTAAAAGGGGGCGCCTTTTTCTTAAATGATACAGGCGGCGGATATTATGAAGGTTCGACAGATATTACAAGAACCTTTGTACTGGGTTCTGTTGATCGGCAGATGAAGAAATATTTTACGGCGGTTGTGCGCGCTATGATGAATTTATCCCGCGCCAAATTCTTATATGGATGCTATGGATATAATCTCGACGTCCTGGCAAGAGAACCAATCTGGGATCTTGACCTTGATTATCAGTGCGGTACGGGACATGGCGTGGGTTATCTTGCCAATGTACACGAGCCGCCGACCGGTTTCCGCTGGTATGTAGTTCCAAGTAAGAATGAACATCATCAATTAGAGGAAGGCATGGTTATTACCGATGAACCCGGCATTTACGAGGACGGTCAGTTTGGTATCCGCATTGAGAATGAACTTATCGTAAGAAAAGGGGTGAAGAATAAATACGGGCAGTTCATGCACTTTGAGACGATCACCTTTGCTCCGATTGACCTGGACGGCATCGATCCGGAAGAGATGAGCCGATCGGAAAGAGAATGGCTCAATCGTTACCACCAGGAAGTGTACGAAAAGATCGGACCGCATCTTACAGAAGAAGAAAGACAATGGCTGAAGCAGTATACAAGAGCCATTTAGTGCGGCGTCAGGTTGACAAAGTGCATAATGAATACTATACTACAATTAAAAAAGTAAGGTAAAAATGTACAATACATAAAATGTATCATGCATAACACAATTAGGAGGGAAAGTTTATTATGATGGACGAAGCAAAATTAAGCAGAATTCTAAAATCGATGGAAGAGCACGACGTACCGCAGCTTATCATGTCGGATCCGCTGGCAATTTATTATTTGCTTGGGAAAAAGTTTGCACCGGGCGAAAGAATGTTAGTTCTCTACCTGAATGTCAATGGAAATCATAAGCTGGTTATTAATGAATTGTTTCCACAGGACGAAGACCTGGGAGTAGAGCTTGTATGGTACAGCGATATCCAGGACGGCGTTGAAATTTTAAGTCAGTTTGTCGAGAAAGACAAGATTGTCGGCGTTGATAAGGTATGGCCGTCAAAGTTCCTTCTCAGACTTCAGGAATTAGGGGCGGGAAGCAAATTCGTCAATGGTTCGCTGATCGTTGATTATGTAAGAATGATTAAAGATGAGCATGAGCAGGAACTGATGAGAAAAGCTTCCCTGGAAAATGATAAGATTATGGAGCAGTTGATTCCATTGGTTGTAAAGGGCTATACGGAATTGGAGCTGAACGCCATCGTTCGTGATATGTATAAGAAGTCGGGCCATTCGGACGTGTCTTTTGATCCGATTACCTGTTATGGCAAATCCGGGGCGGATCCGCATCATGTGACGAATGACACCAAGGGCAAACGCGGGGATTCTGTAGTGCTGGATATCGGCGGCGTTCTTGATAACTATTGCTCGGATATGACAAGAACCGTTTTTATTGGCGAAGTATCTGACAGGGCAAGAGAAGTATACGAAATAGTGAAAGAAGCGCAGAGGAGAGGGCTGGAAGCGGCCAGGCCAGGCAACAGAATGTGTGATGTGGACGCTGCGTGCAGAGATTATATTGAAGAAAAAGGATTTGGCAAGTATTTTACACACAGAACGGGTCATTCTATCGGTATGGAGGATCACGAATTTGGCGATGTATCTTCTATCAATGAGGATATTATTCAGGTTGGCCAGTGCTTTTCTGTGGAACCGGGCATTTATCTTCCGGATGAAGAGATCGGCGTCCGTATCGAAGACCTCGTGATCATTACAGAAGATGGCTGCGAGGTGTTGAACCACTTTACCAAAGACTTGATTATCGTTCCGGAGGAGCAGGATTTGCGGTAAATTTACGTTAAAAGAGTAGGGGCGGTTGCAAAAGTAGATGAATAATCTACTGGAGCAACGGCTCCCCTTTTATGTCTAAAAACAGAAAACGGACCCCGAAGAGCCCGAAATCCATTTCGGCGAGCAGGCGGAAATCCGGCAGTGGATCCTAAGACCACGTTCAAGATCCTGACCTATGCTTACTACAAGAAACCACCGGCTGCATTGCATCCGCGCTTTCTTTATAGTAAGTAAATTAACAGAAAATTAAAAAATAATATAAGAACATATTGACAAATATAGAATTAAGTGATATTATAATGGCATAAATAATAAACAAGATAAGAAAACAGATAAAACATTTGTTGGAGATGAGTTTATTATTACAGATTTGAAGATATTGTACATATCTATCAGATCACAACTTATTGAAGGGAGAATACAAAACAGTATTTAAAGTTCAATAAGATATAGTTTAAGAAAGGAAGGTACGGACCACCGAAAACCTAAAGTAACACCTCAAAAACAAATTTTAAGAAAGTCAGGTATAGTCCAATGAGAAAGTAAGGATTTATCCCATTAAAAAAGTAGGAGGTACAGACCACCAGAAAGTTTATGATTCATCTTATAATTTAAGAAAGAGAGGTTATCCAATGATAGAGCCTGCAATGTAAGGTGAGTATCGAATCGTAAAGAAGATTTCGGTACTCACTTTTTTGTGAGCGAAGGTCGCAGAAAAGCCGAGACATACCCCGCAAATTCATGCGATCAGCATAAATTCTGTGCAGCGCGAAGGGTGTTACCGAGAATGGAGTGAACAATAATCTGGATGCCAGGTGAGTACGAGAAAACGTGATTTGTGCTTGAAAATCTGTGGTATATCGTATATACTTAATAGAGTCACACGGAAGTCCCAGAACTACTGCAAGAACATGAACGAACAGTAGTGGACCCGTGGAGTATAATTACCAATTGAGTTGAAGGAAGGTACAGTAATCATGGGATTATTAAAACAGTGGAGAGATGTTGCATACTCTCAGCAGGCAGATAAAGCAAAACTGCAGAAATTTTGGGCAGAATATTTTGTGATTGAAAAAGGAATCTACGAACAGCTGCTTTCCAATCCGGACGAAGTAGTACGTGGAACGGTAAAGGAACTGGCAGATAAATATAAAGTCAATGTAATGACAATGACAGGGTTCCTGGATGGTATCAATGACAGCCTGAAGGTTCAGAACCCGATCGAAGAGATGGAAGAAGATACCGAAGTAAATCTGGGATTTGATAAAGAGCTGCTTTACAAAAACATGGTAGATGCAAAAGCAGACTGGCTGTATGAACTGCCGATGTGGGATGAAATCTTTACACCGGAGAAGAAGAAAACTCTGTATATGGAACAGAAGAAATCCGGCACGATCATCAAAGGTGCAAAAGTTGGAAGAAATGATCCATGTCCATGCGGAAGCGGTAAAAAATACAAATTTTGTTGCGGAAGATAATAAAAATGTAAAAGAGCGGGGAGAAAAGAAACTACCCGCTCTTTTCTCGTTTATGTGAATCGTTGGTGATAATCCGTGTCTGTAGGTAAAATGATGACCGATGTGATAACGGGGAGCCATATATAAGAAAGATAGGAGAAATGTATGGGTATTATTACGAGCCTGTTAGGAATCGTATGTATTTTGTATTACATAGCAGGTGTCCGATATGCCGGCTATCGGGTATCCGGATTGTGGATCTGGCTGGCAGCAGGTATTGGATTGATGGTATGGGGCGGTTGCCGGATCGGATGTGCAGTTGCCGGTGTTCCGTTCTTTGTACCGGGTGCATTGGTTGCGATTGTAAGAGTTTGTCTTCTGGCGGGGCTGGTACTGTTTTTTTATCTGGAACATCAAATCGGTACCGGAATGAAAGCAAAAGGAATTGAGAATCTGGATTATATTATTGTTCTTGGATGCCAGGTGAAAGGAATAAAACCAAGCAAAGCATTAAAAGACCGGTTGGATACGGCAAAAGAATATATGCAGGCAAATCCGGAGACGATTGCGGTTTTATCCGGAGGGCAGGGAAAAATGGAGGAGATTTCAGAAGCAGAATGTATGAGACGATATCTGGAGAAAGCCGGAATCAGCAGGGAACGTCTGATCCTGGAACAAAGATCCACCACAACCAGACAGAATCTTCGATACAGCAGAAGATATATGGATTATCGACATGACGAGATTGGAATCATTACCAATAATTTTCATGTATACCGGGCACTGCGCCTGGCAAAAAAGCAAGGGTATGCCAAGCCATGCGGAATACCAGCAAAGTCGGATGCCAGATACCAGGTGCATTATCTGGTGAGAGAGTTTTTTGCACTTGTGAAAGAAAAAATCAAAGGGAATATATAAAGGCATGAAAAAGGAGATATCCGTAAGGGCCGGTGCAGCAGCCTGAGGTGGAGGATATCTCCAAGAAAGAGAGAAATCTATGTAAAAAAGCAAGTCCGCTTTGATGAAAACAGGATATCAGGAGATTGTGAGGACTTTGTGTCCATTCACGAAAGAAAATCTAAACATTTCTAAAGAAAAGAGCACCAAAATAAAAAAGAAAACAAAAAAAGGAGCAGCTTACCATGAAGGAATTAGAAGAACGGATTCGAAAAGACGGGATTGTGCGGGAAGGAAATGTGCTGAAAGTAGACAGCTTTATCAACCATCAGATGGACATTGACCTGTTTGAGCGGATGGCACAGGAGTGGAAGCGCCTGTTTGCAGACTGTCCTATCAACAAGATTCTGACCATCGAAGCCAGCGGCATCGGAATCGCTGCTATTGCGGCAAGAGAGTTCCATGTACCGGTTGTGTTTGCGAAGAAATCCATGAGCATTAATCTGGATAATAACAACTACCGGACAAAGATCCAGTCCTATACCCACGGCAGAGAGTATGAAGTCATTGTATCCAATCCACCGTATATGATTGGAGA
>OGRT01001915.1_pt1 | contig 13258 bp, 11 predicted proteins | sample 1553581 | NCBI WGS metagenome assembly OGRT01 (sample SAMEA2580113, study PRJEB22360) | human gut metagenome | biome: human gut; feature: human-associated habitat; material: faeces | place: Denmark | collected 2008/2010
CCGCCGTGGCTGTCGACGATCCACTTGGCGATAGCGAGCCCCAGGCCCGAACCCTGTGCACCGACATCGCGCGCGTTGTCGGCACGGTAGAACCGCTCGAACGCGTGAGCTGCGGATTCCTGGTTCATGCCGATACCCTCGTCCTCAACACTTATGTCGATCGTGCCCATGCCCGCATCGGGTGTTATGCCAAATGTGACGGTCGTTCCCGCACTCGAGTACTTGGCGGCGTTTTGCACGATCACGCGCAGAGCCTGCTTCACGAGCGCGACATCGACGGATGCGTCGCAGCGCGGGTCACTGGCAAACGCAGTATCAAAAGCCAGTCGATACGCGTGCGCGGCATCAATCATCTGCGATTCTTCGCATACCTCGCCGACCAGTGCAGCCAGGTTGGTATTCACGCGCCGCAGCACGGTGCGGCCGGCATCTCCGCGTGCCAAAAACAGCAGTTGTTCCACGAGCTCCTGCATATGCTCGCTTTCGGCCTTGAGCGAGGCGATGGACTCTGCCAGCACGTCTGGGTCGTCTTTGCCCCAGCGGTCGAGCATGTTTACGTAGCCCTGAATCACCGCGATGGGCGTGCGCAGTTCGTGACTCGCGTCGTTGACAAAGCGCATCTGCTGCAGCTTGGCCTCTTGCATCTGGCGCAGCAGGCGGTTGAGCGCGACCTCGATGCTCGCCAGGTCGGCGTCGCCGGTGGTGACGCTCGGCGAGTCGACGCTTGCGCGCTCGATGGCCTGCTCCAGCGTTTCCATCTTGCCGCCGGAGAGCTGCATACGGCCGAGCTCGTCCACGCGTAAGGCCAGGTCGTTGAGCGGTGCCATGGTGCGGCGCACGCGGCGGGCGCCGCCGAGCATGTTGAGCACGCTGATGACCTGCCAACCTACAACGACAAGGTAGAGAGGCCATAGCGTGACGAGGTCCTGCGCGAGGGGGAAGGTCTTTGCTGTGCGCGCAAGCCCGACGGTATAGGTGAGCGTTGTCAGGTCCCAGCTGTGCGCGGGCTTCAGCGACACGCCGCGAACGGTGGCGCTGGGGATCCATCCTGCGGTAAACGCGCCGTCGGGCAGCGTCTGGTTGTATCCATAGACGAGAATCGCCGCCGAAATCACCACCAGCAACAGATCGAGCCAGACGTAGCTCACCAGACGGCGCCACATATAGCTCCAGTTGATGGCGCGGGCGATGGAGGTGACGCGCTTGGTCTCGGCGTTACGCGCGGCAGACATAGCCCACCCCGCGCACGGTCTGGATAATGCGGGCACTGCCGCCGTCCTCGATTTTGGCGCGTAGGTGCGCGATGTGTACGTCGACGTTGTTGGTGTCTCCTACGTATTCGTAGCCCAGCGCCTCGTGCGCAATGCGCTCGCGCGTGAGCACAGTTTCGGCATGTGCCATAAGCAGGGCGAGGACGTCGAACTCGCGAGCCGTGGGCGCGATGGGCGAGCCGCCGACCGTGACTTCGCGGCGGTCGGGATCGAGCGCGACCGAACCCACGACGAGCGCGGCGGGGGAGGGCGAGGCGGATGCCTGGGCCGAGCCGCCGGCCAGGGGCATCGCAACGGTGCCGGCGCCCGCGCCGCCCACTACGTTCGCCCCGGCACCGACGCCGCCAACGCCCGAAGCCGCCCGCACGGCCTCCGAGCGCTTCAGCGCCACACGGATCCGTGCGAACAGCTCCTCAATCGCAAACGGCTTGGTCAGGTAATCATCAGCACCGGCGTCGAGCCCGGCCACCTTGTCCATCACGGCATCGCGCGCGGTGACCATAATCACCGGCACATCCTTGTGCTTGCGGACGCGTCGCAGCACCTCCATGCCGTTGAGCTGCGGCAACAGTACATCGAGCAGAATCAGATCGTAGTCGCGCTCCAGCGCCAGGTCAACGGCGGTGCGGCCGTCGGCGGCGTGCTCAACCTGGTAGCCCTCGTGTTCCAGCTCGAGTGTCACAAAGCGGGCGATTTTCTCCTCGTCCTCTACGATCAGGATTCGTGCCATACGTGCCCCCGTCTGCGATTATTTGTCGTCGTTCAGATTTTGCTTGATGTCGTCCGCGGCGTCGGCGGCGTGATTCATAAGGTTGTTGATGCTGCCGGGCACGTCGCCGTCGCTGTCGATGCGGTAGCGCATGCCAAAGAACAGGCCAAGCAGCATCAGCCAAATCGTGGCGCCCCAGGCAAACAGGGCGACGATGGGGATCAGGATGGGAATGTTGAGGATTATCGCATCGCGGCGCGTGGCGATAAACTTGGTGTCCAGGCTCAGGCGGAAGAGCTTTTTGAGGTACTCCCACACGCTGTCCATCTTCTTGGAGAAATCGGTCTTTTCGCTCGACTTCTCGTAGGCGGCCTGTGCGGCGACCATCTCGGCCGAGGGCTCATCGGCCGGCGCGGACTCGGTGGCGGCGTGCGCCGACGTGGTCTGGGTCTTGCCCTGCGACTCGAGCCAAATGATGGCGTCCAGAACGTTGCCGTCGGCGGCGTCGAGCGCGGCCTTGGCATCGGTATAGCTCACGTTGCACTTGGTGCGGATGGTTTCAACTTTTTCGAGGTCGTCCATGACCTGTCCTTTCGTTCGATGGGCGCGACGCCGGGCTATCTGCCCGGGCGCGAGCGTTGCGTTCGGCGGCCTGCGTTGCGCGGTGCCGTCCCGCCCTTGGTCGAACTCTATAGTGCAGGTTATAGATTAAGCGATTCTTGAGCCAAGATTAATAGTGGATGAGTTTTTGGGTGGCGCGGAGGCGGGCGGGGGCAGAAAAGGCAGGTTTTGCGTGGCGTGAAGGAGGTGCAGTCTGATCTTTGGGACGGCTGACAGCGAGGTCTAATACTTTTCCGAGAAGTGAATGAGTGAAAACGGACCCCCGAAGCATCGACACTTTTCGGGTGCCGTTTCCTGCGGCTTTGATGCCAGAATCCTGCGTTTATGCCGTTGAAAAATGCGGATGCTCCAGGGGTCCAAAAACAGACGTTCACTTCGCGGAAAAGTATTAGACCTCGATAGCAGGGGATGGTGGGCCGATGACAAAGTGGTGGCAGAAAAGGGGTACGCAAAGCACGCCGGTCATAGGGAATCAAAATCACGTTGCAAAAGTATGAAAATTTCCTACAATTGCAACATGAAGTACTTTAGCAACATAACGGCGATAAGCGAGCTTTCCGAGAGCGAGGGCGTTTTCACCACAGCCCAGGCGGCTCGTATGGACATCTCTCGAGATGCACTGGCACACTCATGCCGTGCGGGACGTCTTGAACGGATATGCCATGGCGCCTACCGGATGTCTGGAACGCAGCGCCGAGACACTGACGAGCTCAACGCTTTTTGGAAGCTCACCAATCCCTCCCTTTGCGCGTGGGAGAGAAAACGCCAGTGGGATGGCATCGTCGTGAGCGGTACGACAGCGGCGAACCTACAGCAAATGGGCGATTTCCATCTGTCCCCCTACAGGATGACCGCGCCCATGCGCATCAATACGAGAAACGAATCCCTTTCTTTTGCAAAGCGCGAGATCGCTGAGCAGGACATTGTCTGGCTCGACGGCCTGCCGGTAACTAAACCCGAGCGCACGCTTGTCGATCTTTGCCTCGATTGCGAGGACCCCTCATTAATTATCGATGCCTATCACGACGCGCTTGGGCGAGGGCTTGACATACAGCGGCTGAGAGGTCTTGTAGAAGAGAACTCTAAAACTGCCAAACGACGCGAGTTAATGGCGCCTTTGCTGATAGCTCTAGGTTGTGACTGAATACACAGGCCTGATGTTGGCTAGTTGCAAGTTGGGGCAATTGTTTGTCCGTGCGACACGTTAATCTAAGTTACCGTTGAAAGGCGTTGCAACAAAGTGTTGCAACTGCCATGAATCGCGTTTAATCTTGATAACGCTGTGTCAATTAGCGGACAGTTCGTCCGTAGTTTGTTCCGATTGGATAGCATGAAAGACGTTAGGGAAGAGATAACTGCCAAACGCAAGGAGCTCGCGCTGACTCAGAAGGAGTTCGCCGCCGCTCTTGGCATGGGACCTAATGGTGATAGAACCGTCCGGCGTTGGGAGACTGGCGAGACCAGTCCATCTGCTACGGAGCTCACGTTTATACGCTCCCTAGGTTATCAGGCGCCCTTTGCGCAGGGTGATCGGGAGGACGCTCCTTTCACTTACATTGACCTATTTGCTGGTATCGGTGGCATTCGCTTGCCGTTCCAAGAACTTGGTGGCAAGTGCGTTTTTTCTTGTGAGTGGGATAAATATGCACAGAAGACGTACCGCATGAATTACGGTGATCAGCCAGCTGGGGACATTCATGACGTTCGTTCGGACGACATTCCAAAATTTAACGTTTTATTGGCGGGATTTCCGTGCCAGCCATTCTCGCTCGCGGGCGTTTCAAAGAAAAAATCGATGGGACGTGCTACTGGCTTTGAAGACAAGACGCAGGGGACATTATTTTTCGAAGTAGCTCGTATTATTCGCGACAAAAAACCTGATGCTTTTCTGCTGGAAAACGTTAAAAACCTAACGAGTCACGATCGCGGCAAGACCTTCAGGATTATTATGCAGACCCTTAAGGACGAGCTTGGTTACGATGTGCACTACAAGGTTCTTGATAGCAAGAATTGGACTTGCCAGCATCGTGAGCGCATTTACATTGTTGGCTTTAAGAAAAAAACTAATTTTGATTGGGACCAACTAGAGCTTGGGGGCGGTGGGCACACCGTCGGGGAGATTCTTGAAGATACTCCTGATGATCGATACGTTCTTTCCGACAAACTGTGGGCTTATTTGCGTGCATATAAGGAAAAGCATCAGGCGGCAGGCAATGGCTTTGGCTATAGTACGGTTGGCCCCAATGACACGACAAGGACGCTTTCAGCACGCTATCACAAGGACGGAAGTGAGATTCTTGTTTCACGTGGCGAGGGGAAGAACCCTCGCAAGCTGACTCCGCGTGAATGTGCCCGACTTCAAGGGTTCCCCGATCAATTCATTATTCCGGTTTCGGATACGCAGGCATATCATCAATTTGGTAATTCTGTCACCGTACCGGCTGTGCGAGCAGTGGCCAAGCTGATGATGGGAGCGTATTTCGATGGACTACGGAGTTCTGAGTAGCTATTTTGACGGCGCGGTTGCGAAGAAACTCGTTGCTGTTGATATTGATAGAAAACGCAGCAACCAGCATGAATTCAACGGAACTGCGGAGCTCCGTTCCCTGTTTGGCGACGATGATATAAGAAATATACCGACGACCTTCGTATTTCTTTGCGACGATGCAGACCCTTTGTTTGATCACGGGTTTACGACTTGGTACGACGCGCGCAGGAAGCATCCGACTAGGACAGAATACAGGCTCTATTACAACGATAGCGAAGCGATACGGGCCTCGAGAATCGGTGACCTGATGGTCATTGCACCTTCAGACGAGCATGGTCTTCTGATTGTATTTGCTAGACAAGGATCAAATGCCGAGTGCCAATTAAGATGGCTTTTCGGTTTGAACGAAGTTGACGACAGTGGTTTTTCGCGGTCAACCGCAGATGACAGGCGAATAGACTCAATCGCCGCATCCATTCTTGAAGCGATTGGCATCGAAGTTTCGCTTCCCACGTCGGCTGTTACGTATTTGGATGAAATGGTCGAAAAGTTCGGTGATTCTTTTCCCAAAGGGATTGAATTCACGAGGTATTCCATCTCGACTTTGGGTGTGCTTGATTGGAGGAGCAACCCCGACAAGTGCCTTCTTGACTGCTATGAGCGAGAAGAGATTCTCTTTAAGGTATTCGAGAGGCATCTGCTTGAGCGCGATTTGGCTCCCTATCTAAGAGGCGATCTCGATGTTGATGGAGTGTTACGGACCACGATGTCAGCTTTCCAGCGGAGGAAATCGCGCGCGGGAACTGCTTTCGAGCATCAACTTGAGTACTTGTTTAAGGGATGGGGCATAAGTTATTCCGCTCAGCCGTATACTGAGGGCAAATCAAAGCCAGATTTCATTATGCCGTCGATTGAGGCTTATAGAAATCCTTTGTATCCTGCCGAGAAGCTGACCATGCTTGGCGCAAAAACGACCGTTAAAGAGCGCTGGCGCCAAGTGTTGGAAGAAGCGGATAGAATTGAAAATAAGCATTTGATTACACTTGATGTGGCGGTGAGCACTGAGTACACGGACTCGATGCGCAGGCATAGTCTGCAACTGGTTGTGCCTCGTCCTGTATTTGGTTCATATACGGCTGAACAGCAAAGCTGGCTGATGGACGTAGGGGAGTTTTGCCAACTACTGGTCGATAAAGAACGACAATAGTTCATTTCTATACCGGAGTTTTACATAGCCAGCTTAATAATAAGCGCGCAAGTGCGTCGGGCATAAATGACGTCCTTGCGCGCCGATGCTTTGCCTAAGTATCCGCTAGCCCATAAGAACTGCGAGCTTCATCGAGTTTTCAACGGCGGTGTAGCTCATAGCGCCCTTGCCGACCTTTTGCGGATCGTAGTCAGATTGCTGAATGACACCGCTGTATTGAGCGACGACATTTTCAAATGCCGGGCTATCGAGGAACTTGTGAGGATCAGTTTTCCAATACACCTTCCCCTGATCATCTGCTTCCATCAATGCGCGGAGGCCACAGACTAGGGGGTAGATAAAGCCATCGGGAACAGGATTATCCGTTGCCTTTTCAAAGAAGGGAGTTTTGTATTCATTGCGACTATTCTTAAGGCTCTTGACGGCGCCGATTTTTCCGTAGCTTCCTGTTTTGTTGTAGTGCTTGGGGAAACGCGAATAGATTTCATCGTATAGACCGGGAAGGTCCGTAGCCACTTTGAGTGCGCTGAGAACTTGCGGATTCTTGAGTTCGCGGCGCGCTGAACCAGCAGCTTTGCTTACTCGGTCATCCCTCATAAGCTGCAAGAACTTTTCCTGGCACTTCTCCTTGCCGCTATAGACTAGGGGAAGTTGTGGCGCTTCGATGTCGCCAGAGGTGACGTTACTCGAGATGAGCGATAACGGGATCCAAGAGAGTGCGACAAGCTTTCTGGATTCAATGGGGTTGCCGTCGTTGGTTTTCCAGCTGATTTTGGCTGCAAATTCAGGATATTTTTCGGCATAAAGAGCCTTAAAGGAATCGAAAAGACCTTCCTGATTGCCCTTGGTGCCTTGTGTGAGTTGAGCGTTATTGTTGCGAGCGTCGCAGATTTCCAAAAGTGAGGTGCGGAAGTTCTCAACGCAGAGCGCATCGTTTGGGTCGGTTGGAACGAGCAATTCGACAGGAATCGAGAAGTCTAGAGTGCTTATGCCTTTCTCTTTGAGGGCTGCTTTTTCTTCACGGAGAAGTGACAGGTATTCTTCAATATCGGTTCGACGGTTCATCCATGTTTGCTTGAATGAATCCCAGATTGTGACTTCGTTCTTTTTGGGAGGTCGATTGCCAAGCGCATGTTCGGCTTCGCTGAGAATGTAGCTGCCGATTGCGAGTGTGTTGTGGCCGCCGTCAAGAATTCCCTCAACTTCGTCGTGAGAAGCAAAGCTTAGACGATAACGCCCGCGATCAAGGGACTCGTAGCTCGAGGACGCGAGCAGAATTCCCTTTGATTTAAAAGGGAAGAGCTTTTGCGTGGGAGAAAGCTCATCAGCGCGAATGGATGCCTGAATAGCATCGGTCACTGAGCCCAAACGGGAATTGCGGGGGTTGGCATCGAGATCGAGAGTGTCGATAATTTTGATAATGGATTTGGGGGACATCAGCCCAACGATCTTTTTAATGTCTCCAACTTTTTGCTCGTAGCTGTCGGTAAAGCGAACAATAATGTCGGTGCTCATAGCGAAACCCTTTCGTCTAAAGTAGTCAAAACAACAGGCCTGCGCTCTTGGAGTGCCGGAGATTGAAAGGGAGCATCGCTAACAAAAAAAGCTGGTCTCCCAGCTCTAGACGAAAGCCATAACGGTGATCGGGCGTTATGGTGTTGTGCCTAGAGACATCCGTCTCATCTTCCAGCCCCTATCCAGGAAGCTTGATCGAAGGATCTCACTGACCGAGGAAGAGATCAAGATCTGTGGGCATATAAATCGGGTCCCTTCTACGTGAACGGTAGGTAAGCGGTGGTGATCGGCATTTTGTGTCCGCACGACGTGTGACACTTAACCTGCCGTCCTATTCTGCCGCGGCGGCATGTGTTTGAACAACGACCCTCTAAGGAGCTCGATAGTAATGAGTGACAACACCAAGCATCTCGCAAAGAAGCGCGTCAAGGACGCCGGACCGTGCCTCGCGTTGTGCCTCGCCGGCGCAGCGGTCGCGCTGCTGGCTGTTCTGGGGCCGTTCGACGTGCTCCGAAGTGCCAGCTCTCTGCACGTTTGCATGGCCCTTGCCGGTGCCATGATGACCGGTGGCGTGCTCGACCTGGTTTTTTGGGTGCTCGATCCGTTTGGATGGAAGAACGAAGAGTAAGTCCTAAGGAATGGATACCCCGCAGCAACAGGAGGTCCCCGTGATCTGGTTTACCAGCGATACCCACTTTGGACACGAGAACATGCTACGGCTTAGCGATAGGCCTTGGTCGACTGTTGCGCAGATGAACGACGTCATGGTCGCTAACATTAACAGCAAGGTCGCTGCGGATGACGAGCTCTACATCTTGGGCGACTTTAGCTTTAAGATGACGGTCCAAGATGCCTACGAGCTGCGCAAAGGCATTGCATGTAAGCGCGTCCATCTACTGCCCGGCAACCACGACAAAGACTGGACGCAGTCTGCGGTAGCGGATGCTTTTATCGTCGAGCCGCCCATTTGCGTGCTCAAGATCGATCGGCAGAAAATCGTGCTGAGCCACTATCCCATGGCCGACTGGCAGGGCATGTCGCACGGCGGCTGGCATTTGCACGGGCATATCCACAGTTGCGGCGGCGCGTACAACAAGTTCAACCTCAGACAGGGGCTGCTGCGCTATGACGTGGGCGTGGACGCAAACAGCTACGCCCCGGTAAGTCTGGATGAGCTCAAGTTATGGTTTGCGCAGGTAAACGAGCCGGTATGTTACGTTAAATGGCCGTGGTGGGTCAACGCCACGGGCGACGAGCAGGTCGAGCACGACCTCGAAGCCTATAAGAGGGAAGTGGTAATCCGATGACGGTCTATGTGACGGGTGATATTCATGGCGGCCTCGACATGCAAAAGCTGCGCGATTGGGACCTTGGGGATAGCCTGACGAGCGACGACTATCTGATTGTCGCGGGCGACTTTGGCTTTCCGTGGGATTTCTCTGCCGAGGAATGTGCCGATATCGCCTGGCTGGAATCGCGTCCCTATACCGCGCTGACCGTCGACGGCAACCACGAGCGTTTCGATCACTGAGCGGAGCGTCCCATGGAGCTGTGGCACGGCGGGCTGACGCAGCGCCTGTCGGACACCTCTCCCATACGGCGCCTGACGCGCGGCGAGGTTTTTGAACTCGACGGCTCAATGATCTTTACCATGGGTGGCGCCACGAGCGTGGACAAGGAATACCGCATTCCGTATTCCAGCTGGTGGCCGCAGGAGCTGCCGGACGAGCGCAACTTTGAGGAGGCGCGGGCAAAGCTCGACAGCGTGGGCTGGAAGGTCGACTACGTGATCACCCACACCTGCTCTACGCGCATGCTTTCGCCCACGCTTTATCCGGCACCCGGCTGGAATTACCCCGCCGTTGATCAGCTCACGGCATTTTTCGATGAGCTGGAAGACCACTTGGATTACAAACGCTGGTACTACGGGCATTTCCATCGGGATGCCAACCCGGCCGAACGCCACACCGTGCTCTACGACTGCATCGTTCGCCTGGGTGACGAACTCCAGCCCTGGGATGTTGCGTAGAGGCGCGGTGGCTGGCTACTCGACCGTTACAGTGATGTTCTCCCGGTGCGCGCGGATGACATCCCAGCCAAAGTGCTCGACCAACTGCTCGGCGGTACGCGGCGTGGTGTCCGGCGCGATGCCCGTTTGCCCGGCGAGCCAGCCCAGCAGTGCCTCGGGCGTGCCAAACCGGGCGCGTAGTTCGCCCAGGTCCAGATCGCGGTCGCGCTTGGAAAGGCGGCGGCCGTCCGGCGACATGAGCAGCGGAATGTGCGCGTAGTGCGGCGTGGGAAGTCCCAGCAGATGCTGCAGGTAGATTTGGCGCGGCGTGGAGCCCAGCAGGTCGCATCCGCGCACGACCTCGGTGACGCCCATGGCGGCGTCATCGACCACCACGGCTAGCTGATAGGCAAACACGCCGTCGCTGCGGCGCACCAAAAAGTCGCCGCATTCGGTGGCGAGCGCCTCGCATTGGGCACCATACGTGCGGTCCACAAATTCGACCACATCGTCTGCGAGGTCGTCGACGGCGGGCACGCGCAGGCGCGTGGCCGGAGCGCGCAGGATGCTGCGGCGGGCAACCTCCTCGGCAGAAAGGCCTCGGCAGGCGCCGCGATAGATGGGCGTGCCGTCGCTGGCGTGCGGTGCGCTCGCGGCGTGGAGCTCGGCGCGCGTGCAAAAGCAGGGGTAGGTGAGGCCGGCGTCTTGCAGCTGGTGCAGGGCGTCCTCGTACAAGTCCAGGCGATCGTGCTGGTAGTAGGGGCCTTCGTCCCACTCGAGCCCTAGCCATGCCAGGTCGTCAATCAGTTGGGCGGCAAGCTCGGGGCGCTTGCAGCGATCGTCCAGGTCCTCGATGCGCAACACGATGCTGCCGCCCTGGCTGCGGGCCGAAAGCCACGCACACAGGCAGCTGAACACGTTGCCCAAGTGCATGCGGCCCGAGGGCGACGGGGCAAAGCGGCCCACAACGGGCGCGGGAGCGGAGGCGGACGGCGTCGTTGGCGCGTTCGCGGCGGGCGTTGCTATGTTGCGTGTTTTGATATCCATGCGGACGAGTATAGCGCGGGGCGCGATGGGGAGGCGTCACTGTGGTCCGCAAGTTGTCGAGGCCCCGCATTGCGTATGGTGGGTCGCAGACTCGGTGCTTTGATTCTTGTTCATCAACTCGGCACCTCAGACGACAGAAACCCCGGCAGCTCTTCGCAACTGCCGGGGTTTCCGCGGAAAAGGGGGACATGATCCTCGAGCGAACGGCAAAGGGGCAAACCGTTTTCGCTCAACTGTTTTATGCCCCTTGCCCGCGGGCTCAATCAGAGCGCGTCGCAGCAACACAAAGCCACTACACCTGTGACGGAGCTGTGAAATGGTATCTATCGTTGGCGCATGCCATGCCAAAGAGTGTCCCTAACGGCTAGTCATTTAAGAACGTCCCCAATGACTAGCTGCTGGCGGCGGGCGTGACTTTTGTCCCATTTGGCGCTCCGGTCGCCTAGATATTCGTCATGTGCGCCCGTAAACGTGGGACAATGACGCTGTTGGTATCACAGACAAAGGATGTGCCTATGAACGCCCCCGTTGCCAAGACCTGTCGGCAGCGCCGCCTATTCGCGCGATTCGCTTCCGTCTGCGCACTCGTCGCGCTTGCGTTGTTGCTGCTGCCTGCCGCCGCACACGCCGACGGCTACTCCATGAGCCAAACCTACATCGGCGCCACGGTTGAGGCCGATGGATCGCTGACCGTTGTCGAGGGACGCCAGTTCGATTTCGACGACGACATCAACGGCGTGTTTTGGGAGATCAATACGGGCACCAACCAGCAGGGCGGCACGGCGGGCGTCGACGTGCTGAGTGTCGAGGAAGAGGACACCGCGTTTAACAAAGTCGATAGCGCGAACAAGGGCGACTCTGGCGTCTACACGGTCGAGCAGACCGGTGACGGCGTAAGGATTAAGGTGTTCAGCCCCCACGAGAGCGGCGATAGCGCGATCTATTACGTGAGCTACACCATGACCGGTGCGGTCATGAACTGGGCCGATACCGCCGAGCTCTACTGGAAGTTCGTGGGTGACGGCTGGTCCGCGGATTCCGACGATGTCGAGATGGAAGTGTACTTCGCAAATGCCGCTGCCGGGACGGCGGCCGTCAAGGGCGATAACTTCCGCGCATGGGGTCACGGTCCGCTGACGGGCGACGTGTCACTCGATGCGGATGAACCCATGGTCACCTATACCATTCCCTGCGTGCATCAGGGCGAATTCGCCGAGGCGCGCATCGCCTTCCCCAGCGACTGGGTGCCATGGCTTTCCGCTTCAAGTGAGGAGCGCATGCCGACAATCCTGAGCGAGGAGAAGGCGTGGGCCGACGAAGCTAACGCCCGCCGCGCTCACGCTCGCGTGATTTCCAATGCGCTTGCCGTGTTAAGTGTTGTCGCGGCGGTGGCCTTTACCGGCACAATCGTTGTGCTCAAGCTGCGCCGCCGCAAGCCCAAGCCGCTTTTCCAGGACGAATATTTCCGCGATGTGCCTTCGGCCGACCATCCCGCCGTGCTTTCGGCCCTCATGAGCTGGAACGAGGTACCCGATCAGGCATATATCGCCACGCTCATGAAGCTCACCGACGACCGTGTGATCAAGCTGGAGCAGGCGACCGTGACCAAGGCCAAGAAGGGTCTGTTGGGGCGTGAAAAAGAAGAGCAGACATATCGCGTGACGGTGAGTGATGCGGGCTGGAAGTCGGCCAAGGGCATTGACCACATGGTGCTCAAGGTTTTCTTTGCCGGTGCTAAGCCCGACGAGAACGGCGATCGCTCGCGCACGTTTGACGAGCTGCAGCACTACGTTAAACAGCACGCTACGCCCGTGGGGGACAAGCTCGAGGACTATCAGAACACCGTTAAGGGCAAGCTGGCCGATAGCGAGTACGTTGCCTCGGACGGCATCGTTGCAATGGTGTTTTGCCTGGTTCTTGGTATTCTGATCGCCTTTGTTCCCGTGGGATCCATTTTCTTTACTGACGGCGCGCAGGTGAACATTATCGCCGCGGTTATCTCGGCGCCGATTGTGCTGGTGGGTATTGGCGTGGGCCTTACGTTCCGCCGCTTTACGCCGGAGGGCGCCGAGGTGGCGGCTCGCTGCAAGGCGCTTAAGCATTGGCTCGAGGACTTCACGCGCCTCAAGGAAGCCGTCCCCGGCGATCTGGTCCTGTGGAACAAACTGCTGGTGATGGGTGTGGCGCTAGGCGTTTCGAAGGAAGTCCTGCGTCAGCTTGCCGAGGCCGTGCCGCCCGAGGTGCGCGAGGCCGACGGTTTCTACGACAATTACCCCTGCTACTGGTGGTACTACCATCACTATGGCAACGAGTCGCCGATGGATTTGTTCGACGGCGTGTATCACGAGAGCATCCGTGAGCTCGCGTCGAGCTCGGGCAGCTCGAGCGGCGG
>OGRT01001923.1_pt1 | contig 13206 bp, 10 predicted proteins | sample 1553581 | NCBI WGS metagenome assembly OGRT01 (sample SAMEA2580113, study PRJEB22360) | human gut metagenome | biome: human gut; feature: human-associated habitat; material: faeces | place: Denmark | collected 2008/2010
GAAGCAGCCGCTCCGAAAACCCCCCACTTTTCTACCATCATTCCCGCAGTTGCTTTTATGTATATCCAGGTAACCACATATGCCAGAACAAGGACATATTGTTTACGTATTACCACCAATGCATTATCAAGTACTGCTGCAAAAGTATAGAAACAACCGCCTGCTATAATAATTAACAAATGGGGTTTATACATTGACAGATCAATTGCGTATATCAGCGATAGTACCGGAATCCCAAGAAGTGCGCTTCCAGCTAACAGGAGTATGCCTATCCCCAATAAACATCCCAGAATCTTCCCTAATATTCTAAGAAATCTTCCTACTTTTCTATTACTCCACACAATTGCCAGCTGTGTAATCATAGGACGAAAAACAATGTATGCCAACGTCAGAACAGATGCAGGCATAAACAGTATATTATACACCGTCTGAATCCCCTGTATCATATTCCCTTGTTCAATTGCTGTATCTATCACCATCTTTGGCTCGTTTGTAATGGACATCATAATAAATGCATTGACAAAAAGAGGCGCTCCTTCTGCAAACATCTTTAGAAACCACTGTACTCCTTTTTCCCATCTTCCTTCATCTTTCAGTTTATCTACTGCTCTATTATAACGCACATCATATACCAAAAAAGATAATACATATCCAGCCAGCAAAACTGTACACGCTAATGCTAACTCTCCTGTGAATATCAAAGTTGCCCCGAAGCCGGCGCTAGCAATCATAATGCGGAAAGTCAGCGCCTTTCCGGCCAAATCCAACCTTTCTTTTTGCTGGAACCACCCCTCATATACATCCGCCATTGAGTCAGCAGCACGAACCAAACATAACAATAGCACGATCAACGATTTATAACTATCATATCCCCTGACAATTACATAGACAAGGCTACATAACATCATAGCACTTATCGTCAGAATTCTAAAAATGAAATATTGTTGAAATTTAAAAACACCCGTTACATCTGTCGCCTGATATGTACGAATCTGAAATGTTCCGATTGTCACCATCAATTGGCTTATCGTCCACGCAACACTAAATATATCCGCCTGTTTATCATCAAACGTTCGTGTCACCATCATCAGAAGAACAACAGAAAGTAATGCATTGGCAATACTTCCTACAATATTCCATATATATACCGAACTTTCACTTGGTTGTTTGTTTAGTGACTTCATATACAGCCCTTCCCACTAAAATCTTATTTTTGTTTTTGCAAAAAACGTATCTACATTTTCACAACACATTCTGGAAGCACTGCCATAACTACTTCAAATTTCACAAGATTCGGTGCTATAGAATAGTTTTTCAAAAGTGCAATTGGATTATGACTCAATCTTGCATTCGCAAATTCCAAAGCCCTGCTTATTCCTTCATCCCCTGGATATCGTTTATCAAATTCCTTTATCAATTCAAAATGTGGCATGATTCTCTGTTCATCATAATCTTTTTTTGATTTTATTCCTGCCAATACCCCTGTGACATTCTGTCCATACCGCCGATAATACGACAAAGGTTCATCTAAAAATGAAACTCTTCCACATGCACACGCGCATGCTATCAGCCATTTATCATGACCTGTATACTCCGAGAACGGCAACGTACTTCTCGCGGAATCCCCCACAACTACCATACACATTCCTGGCGCACATGCTGTAAAGAAATTCCGCACTCCAATATCATCGCCTGTATTCCATATTTCATGAGGTTGTTTTGAAGTATGTCTTACTGAATCACATAATACTTTTCCTTCTCCATCTATCAATTTTCGATCCGTTACGACTAACAAGGTATCGCCATGTTCCAAACAATCCACACATTTTTCAATCTTATCTGATGTCCATATATCATCCTGGTCACAAAGCGCAATATACTCTCCTTCCGATTCCTTTACTAAATATTCAAACGCTTTTAAGTAGCCTAGATTTTTTTCTTTATATGGTAACACATGATATTGCTTTTTCTTTAGGCAATCTTCAAATATTTTCTGATCACATCGATTCTTTACACAGTCATCAAATATAATAATGTCCATATTGTCATATGTTTGATTATCCAAAGATCGCAGTTGTTCTTCCAAATATCTTCGATTGGGATTATATACTGACAGTAAAACATTTACTTTTTTCATATGCATTTTCCTCATATTAGCATTATATATTACTCTCATTCAAAACAATTTTCATTATATACAATATATCCTCAAATATCAAGTCTTCCACACCTATTCAAACAGTGCTTTATCTATTTCTTTGTTATCATGCAGATTATAGTACTATATTTCCCGATACATATTCATCTTTTCTTCTGTCTCTGCATCTTCTAGTTCTTTGTTTTCCCCGAAACTATTTATGATGCCGTTTACATTAATTACTGGATACTCAAAATAAAGATTATTCAAAAACTTATTATATTGGGGCAATTCTATTCCCGCCGTCTCCATCAATAAGGTTGAAAGATAATTCGCACTTATTTTTTCAAACTCTCTTTCTTCAATATCATAATTTGCCCAAATCATAAAAGGCACTATATACTCTCTTTGTTTTTCTTCCAAAGACAGATCCTCTATCTTTTTCCCATATAGTTCTTCCAAGAATTCCTGCTCAATCGCCGGCTGATGATCTCCAAACAGCAAGATCACTGTCGGTTCCTGAATCTGCTGAAAATATGATATTAGCACCTCAAGCGCAGCATCCGAATTATGTAGCGTTGTCAAATACTGCTCTGTTAACGGATAATCCCCATTCATATTGATTGTTATATCTTCCGAACACTTAAATGTATACCCCCCGTGATCTTGCATTGTAACATTAAAAATAAACTTTTTGTCATTTTCATCCTGTTCATATAGTTCTATTACTTTTTCATAAGATACCTTGTCACTTGGGTATGCTCTGAAGAATTCTATATTCTCATCTTCATATTCATCATAAAAATGCATCTCATCGAATCCCAGCCACGGATAAGCATATTCGCGATTCCATCCAGAAGCAAAATACATATGTAAAGCCATTGTAGAATACCCTTTATTTTTAAGAATTTTACACAGAGAAACCGTATTTTCATTCACCGCGGACTGGTATGGTATACTTCCTACCGGCAGGTCTTCCAATTCAACATCATTATCATTCCCAGTATCATTATAACAAAAGTTCCAACTATACCATTACGTGTTGTTTCTTTTTTGTATAGTTTCTTAAAAATATCTTTATCCTCTCCAGCTCCAAGTTCTGTCAATTTTTTACATATTTCTACCTTTTTCATTACAAATCGACATTAGTATTATAGAAGAGCAAAAAACATTTTCAATAAACATTTTTTAAAATAGTTACCCATAATATAAAAATAAGCCCACCTCTAAAGGCAGACTTATTTTTATCATACTCATTTTCTTACTTTGGTGCATCTACATACCCAAGCCACTTACCATTTGCATCAAACTCGGAATATTTTGTTCCTTTATCAGTTTTATACACACCATCCGCGCACATTTTTCCATTTTCATCGGTCCAATACCAAGAACCATTCGATGAAATCCATCCATTATATGGCATACCATTATCATCAAAATAATATTTTTCTACATAAGTTTCTACTTTTCCGGTATTCGGATTCGTAAATGTTGCAGTATACTCATACCATCCTGTTGCCATAACGCCGTTTTTGTCAAATCCATAATTTTTACCGTCTATCGTGTATATATTATTCTCATATCGGTTACCATTCACCGGATCCAGATAATACCATTTGCCATCAAGCCGTAGCCATTCCTTATGTACCGCTCCGCTCTCTTCACAGTAATACCATGTATAATACTTGTGAATCATTCCAGTCTCAGGATCTTTTACAGTGCTTGAATACTTATACCATCCGATTGTCATCGCTCCGGATCTGTCAAAGCAATAATCTTTACCATCTATTGTCTTCTTTCCATTAGCATACATCTTTCCATCCGATGAATCAAGGTAATACCATTTACCGCTTATTAATGCCCATCCCTTATACATCGCTCCATTGGCATTAAAATAGTACCATGTAGTATCATCCAGGTACCAGCCAACAGCCATTGCACCAGATTTATCAAATCCGTACGCAACATCGGCAATGGTGAAAATCCCTTCTGCATACATTGCTCCATCTGAGAGGCCCAGATAATACCATGTATTTCCACTCAGGATCCACCCTTTCTTCATCGCTCCACTAGCATCAAAATAGTACCATGTTTTATCACTCAAATACCAGCCAACAACCATTGCGCCAGATTTATCAAATGCATATTCCGCACCGTTGACTGAATATATGCCGTCCTCATACATCTTTCCGTTCGATGAATCCAAATAGTACCAAGTCTTTCCACTCAGCAGCCATCCTTTAAACATTGCTCCACTGGCATCAAAATAGTACCAGCCTTTTTCATTCTTATGCCAGCCTGTAAGCATCCATCCATCTTTATCAAAAGCATAATATGTCCCACTAATTTCATAAATGCCATTTGCCGGATAACTTCCACTATTATACCGATACCACCAACGTTTCCCGGAAAGAACCCATCCTCCCGGCTCAGTGACTTTCTGTCCTGGTTCCTCATCTTCGACAACATCATCCGGATGCTCCTCATCTATATCGTTGTATGTCTCATCATCCGAACTATCGTCTATTCTTTTGTCCGTCTCATCACCTGCATTATCACCGGTTCCGTCATCTGTCTCATCGCCTGCGTTATCACCGACCCCGTCATCTGTCTCATCGCCTGCGTTATCACCGGTTCCGTCATCTGTCTCATCGCCTGCGTTATCATCGGTTCCATCATTGGTTTTAGCATCATTCGAAGTATTATCCTCGGCATCATCCCCTTCATTTTCTGCATAAACGGTCTCTGTCTTCTCAACCACCGACCGAACTGAACCAGCATCTTTAGCAGATACTAACATTGCCTGTGACATAACTAATGACACCGTCAAAAAGACCGATACTAATTTTATTGTCCTTCTCTTCATAACATTCCTCCTCAACTAGAATTATATACCTGATATAAGGTTACCTTAACGCTGGCATCTTTGTCAATGTTTTCGAACCCATAATCCAGATTCATCTACATAATACCTGCCTTCATCTACCCACTCAGCAGTTGCCATCGTTCCGTCTGCCTTTAAATAATAATTACCTACCCAGGCATTGGAAACCATAGCGCCGTTTCCGGCCATATAGGTTCTTCCGCAATTATCCGTTTTTCTCTTGCCTCATATAGCGCAGTTTTGCTTCCAGCAACTCTCTGTTACATTTTCCGTACATAGTACGTTTTATCATTTTGAGCCTGCTGTTAGTTCCCTCTACAAAACCATTGCTATAGTCATAAGCTACCGCATTTTCAACGGCATCCAGATCGTTTTCCAAACCTTTAGCAAAACTTCGTAATCCTTTTATGCTGCTTTTTTTGTACTTTTCAATAAATAAATAGAGAAGTATCACACTCTTTTTCTTGAAAACATTTCGAAACTCTCTAATACATGCATACAGTTCCCATAGGTTTGGAAAGTGACTGTAAATGTAGCATTTATGCAGATCTGTCAGCTTTATATCCATCCACATATGTCTAAATACGCCTTCTCTTGTGATATAATCTGCTGATTTTCCTTTACTTCCTGTCCTGTATTTAAGTGCCTCTGTTTGTGTCCTGATATATGGCTGGAGTTCAAAAGTTTTTCCTTCACGCTGCTCTATTTTTACGAGATAATCAAAAGCATTGCTCTTTGAACCGGTGTAACCTTTAGCATATACAGCTTTTACTGTTTTACTTTTACTCTTTCCGGAATACAGACATTCTAGAATGAAGTCGTGATAAATATCCAGTTTGCTTTGATGTATTCCATACATGCTTAATTCTCTGGGTTCACCTGTTCTGTATTTGGCTATTGTATTCCTTCCCACTCCCATACGGCGGGCAATTTCTCTGTAACTACAACCTTCTTTTAATAATTGTTGGATCTGACAGATCATCTTATAACGTTTTTCGGAATAATTTGAGGAGTTATCCACATCCTGTGCAATTTTTTTTATCGGTCTCACGACTTTCTTCTGGTTCATCGTTATGCGGGATCTTTATAGTGGCAGGTAATTCATGATTTAAGGCCTTTTTTATGGCTTCCAGTAAATTTTGATGAAGATGAAAACGGTCTGCCACCTGCATTGCATCCGGCAGTTCTTCTGCTATGACTTTTGCATAAGCACTGGCCCTATCTCTGGTAATTACTTTGATATGTTTATTATTTTTCAACCATTTCCGCAAAGCGTCTCCGTCTCTTCCATCCAGTAGCGTGATAGGATTATGAGTTTCCTCATCTACTATGATAGTTCCATATGTATGACGTTTTTTATAAGCCAAATCATCAATCCCTATTTTATCTCCAGTGAAATCATGTTCCATAGCCTGATATCTTTTCAAAAGAAGACGGATCACCGTATCTCCACTGATCTTTATCCCTAATACCTTACATATCCTGGAACATCCTTCACAGCTGGTTTCTAATGCTAATGAACAAATAAAGTCAGCACAGCGTTCTGTCATCCGGCTATAGTAATTAAGAAAACCATTAAAATTCTCTGCGATTGTACTAGCATTACAATCGGTATTGGTACACTTATATTCATGTGCTTTAATATGTAACTGAACATTCTTTCCTAAAATAGGAAGATCCTGAACGTGTCTTACATAGGTCCCATGATATTCCTCAGTAGATTGACCACATTTAGGACAGACACAACTTTTTGTTTTTGATTTCAGGTAAATATGAATTATATCATTGGTTTGCTCAGCCTTGATTAACTGCAACTTTTCTTTCGGAAAAAACGAATCTAAATTAAATGTATTCATAAGAAATCTCCATACCTTTAATACAAGTATTATACTATAAATTGATGAGATTTCCTATATTAAAAACGGATAATTGCGGAAGAACCATTTTTACCGTAATATACATGGTGAGGCGTTCGCCCTTATGGTAGATTTCCACCAGTTGATCCGTGATCCTCAGATCTACCTTTTTCTTTGCATACTGGTAAGGGCAAGAATACCGGTTTTTCTTGTACACAACATGAAAGTCGAGGTTGACCGTCCGCCCATACACCAATTCGGCAATCTCGTAGGGAGTATCCGGGAGTGGTCGGAGGTATTCGCGCTCTTCCAGAAGGATCTCATAACGACTGCCTTCACGCTTCTGGAACGGCTCATGGTTAAACTTGTAGAGTTTGTTCGCCACACCTTTTTTCAGATCCGAAAACGAGTAATACACATCGTTCCGGCATCTGGCAATGATGGCTGTCGCGATTTTTCCTACTGTGCCCTCTACCGAAGGTTTTTGTTTCGGCTTTTTAACACCGGCGGGCATGATAGCAGTCAGATAATGCGAACCAAGGGCAGCATAATCATCTGTTAGAATGATCTCACCTTCTTTTGGGTGGGACACCACACCAGTCTTCAGGTTATCACATACCGTCCGGATTGGCACACCGCCAAAGTACTCGTACATACGGGTATGACAACGAATGAAGGTATCCATTTTCATGTCCAGGCAAGGCTCCACATATGAGTACTGACTGTAAGGAAGAGTACCGACAAATAGGTATACGGTAATGATTTCGCCTGTGGTCATGTCCACGTAGTGCATCGTGGGACCGGACCAGTCTACTTCTGACCGTTCACCGGGTTTGTGGAGTAAATGGTTCGTAAGTCGGTTGGAAAGTGTGTATTCGGCGTATTCTTCATTAAATTTCGTTTTGCCCATGGGAATTTCGCCGTTCCGATCGCAGCGGTCAACGTATTCCTCATGGAGCAGTTTGAGTGTCACGCCAACTTTCTTCAGCTCCTGATGTACGTGGTCATAATTAGGGTCACCATACATGGTCTCGTTCGCATACTTTTCCGGATAGAAAAGACGATAGACCTCCGGTTCTTCAAGTGTACGGACGTCATCATAAGCAATGCCCTTCTCATCGGCGATGTTGAATACTTCGCTGACGGAATGTCTTGATATGTGTCTTGTGGATGCAATGGTATTTCTTGAGAGTCCTGCATCCCGAAACTCCAGGATGAGCTTCACATTGATTTTTCTGGCCATTCTGTTGGCCTCCTTTCGTTAGATTAGGAGTTTCGATCCTAAAATCATTCTAACGAAAAGTTGCGTAAAAGGTATGGTCTTTAGCACCAAGGTAAGCAAGATTGGATGACGGAACACTTAAAATCAGTTGCGCTAAACTGCGGTCTCCATGAGTTGATCCGCGGATTAGGAGAAATGGGCTGAAGTACGGTCAGGGTGCGCTGAACTGCGACCAGAATGCGCTGGAAACCCGGAATAATCAGACAGAGCATTTGGAATCCTCTTTGTTAAGCTATTTCCGGGGTTAGGGCACACTTGCCCAAGCTGCTCATATATTTGAACAGCTTTCGCACATTCATTGCTGCTACCTTAAACCCAAAATACAGCCTGCAACGTATCAATCCTCTCACTACTCCATTTCTAAAGTGGGCATATTCTTTGAATTTTTCAGTTTTAAAGGACCTTTGCTGCTCTGCATGGTAGGAAGTTCGTTTTGCAAGTTTTATTGTTGCAACCCTTACATGGAGTTGGGGATTACATTCCGCGAAATGTGGGCATCCCTTACATTGTTCTATCGGAAAGGATGCTTTGCATTTTTGTGTATTGATGTCATATACATTGCTTTTGGGTCTATGACCTGCAGGGCAGGAAATGATTTCCTTTCCATCCTCTGAGAATTTAAAATCTGCATAGATATCTGCCACATCAGCGCCCTTGAGATCTGTTGTGATAAGATGTACCTTTTTTTCAGCGGCCTGCTTTACATTTTCGTATCCACAATAGCCACCATCTGTAACCAGAATGGTCTCTTCTTCGGATACCGGCTGTTTATCCAGATAGTCCTTTACAAACTGACTGTCACTGTAGATGTTCTTCTCAAACTGATAATCAACAGCTATGGAATTGTTTTTATCTGCTGTTTCAACTACATTTGCGATATAGCCGCGATAGTCCTTACCAGCTTTTGCCCGAAACGTTGCATCCGGATCTGCGGGATTTTGAAGGAGCTCAGAGTTCATGTCTGATTTTCCGGATTTGAGGATCAAGTTCCCATCCGGTTCCTTATCAGTCTGTTCCTCGATCACTCTTATTAACAGTTGGTACTCACTTGATTCATCGTAGCGGCTTCCGCAGGCTGTGATGATCCGTGCAGCATCCTTTAGTACCTGTGTGATTTTACTCTCAGTATCTTCACTCCGATTATGATAAAGAACTCGATTATGATCATCTTCCTCTGTATAATGAATGAGGGATTTTGGAAATGCACCGTCTTCTGATTTATGCATGAATTTTGCTAAATTTGCAACGCAGGTATAAAGTAATTCGAGCCGACGCATTTTTTTGATGCTGGAAGCAACCATAAGAGAATCCATTCGACGCATTCCGGTATTTATTTTCATCATTTTCGCCATCTCAGACGACAGACCAACAATACACTGATGAATCAGATCAATTCCGGTGCGTTCTTCATAGGTATTGCATCTGGCACGAAATCTTCCCAAAGTACGGTCATTTAAAGGCTGTTCCTCAAAGCTTGTTGTATGGAGTGCGTACTGGTACCGGATATCAAACGGAAGTGTTTCAACAATTTCTTCATCGGTAAGTTGAAAAATCTCCTTGATGATTAAGGCACCAATGATAACATTCACCGGTGTGTTATGTCTTGAGGGGCGATCACTATAAAGAACTTTGAATGGTTCTTCATCGATTGCAGGAAATATATTTTCAGCAAAGTATTTTGCCCACGATTTTTCGAGCATTTTTATTTCCCTTTGGGTTAAGTTTGCAGTAGCATCAAATATGCTTATTTGTTGAGATGAATTGACTGAAAATGACATAATGAAACCTCCTGAAATCCATCTCTATTATACTACATATTTACAAGGTAATGTATTAAATTTTCAAGGTACTTATAGTGTTCATTTGTCGGGCAACTCATGACATTGCTGTTTCTGTCATTTCCTTTTTTGCTGGCTTCTGGTATTCTATTTGATTGCCAGAAAGGCCTTGTATCCCTTATAAGCCTCATAGACATCTGCCTTGCTTGTCACTTCCCAGGGCGCATGCATGCACAGCACTGCAACGCCGCTATCAATGACCTCCATGCCATAATTGGCCATAATATAGGCAATGGTTCCTCCTCCGCCAATATCCACCTTGCCCAGTTCGGCAAACTGATATGCTACTTCTCCGGCATCCATGGCATTGCGGATCTCGGCCAAATATTCAGCATTGGCATCATTAGATCCACTCTTTCCCCGGCTGCCTGTAAATTTATTAAATACCAGTCCTTTGGAGAAAAATGCAGAACTACGTTTCTCAAAAGCCTCTGCAAACATTGGATCATAAGCAGCGCTCACGTCAGAAGAAAGCATTTTGGAGTTCTGGAGAGTTCTTCTTACTTTCAGTTCGGACTCATTTCCACTTAATGCTACAAGTTCTGCAACTACATTTTCAAAAAATCTGGAATGCATGCCTGTTGCGCCAACACTTCCAATCTCTTCTTTGTCTACCAGGATACAGCAAGCGGTGCGGTCAACCTTTTCTACATCCAGCATGGCAAATAGTGAGGTAAATGCGCACACGCGGTCATCCTGCCCATAGGCCATAATCATGCTGAGGTCAAGACCGCAATCTCTTGCGCGTCCTGCTGGCACGATCTCCAATTCGGCGGAAACGAAATCTTCCTCTTCCATATTATAATATTCCTTAAGGAGTTTCATGATGTTGGCTTTGACTGCCTCTTTTTCTTCCTTGTCCAGATCGTCATTCTGTTCGATAGGACGGCTGCCAAATAGCAGATCAAGTTTCTCGCCTTCTATCACGACATTCGCTTTTTTCTCTAACTGCTTGGATGCCAAGTGTACCAGGAGATCCGTAATCACAAATACCGGATCCTCATCTTTTTCTCCAATATTCACTTCTACAATAGTGCCGTCTTTCTTGGCGATAACACCGTGCAGAGCCAAAGGGAGCGTTACCCACTGATATTTTTTAATACCGCCATAGTAGTGAGTGTCCAGGTATGCCAATTCTTCATTTTCGTAGAGAGGATTCTGCTTTACATCGATACGCGGGGAATCAATATGCGCGCCCAGGATGTTCATCCCATTCTCCAGCGGCTGCTCCCCTATGTTGAAGATTGTAATACTCTTGTCCATGCATACCGCATATACCTTGTCGCCTGGTTTCAGGCTGGCATTGGATTTTTTCACCTCGTCCAGGCTTTTATAGCCTTTTTCTTCTATCATGCTGACCGTCAGTCTTATACACTCACGCTCAGTCTTTCCTGCGTCAAGGCAGGATTTGTATTTTTCATTGGTTTGTTCTAATTCCTGCAATTGTGCAGGACTGTATGTTTTCCATGCATTTTTTCTGTCCATTGTTTTAATCTCCTTTCGTTCATTATATTATAACACAGGATAGCACCATATGACACGTAACATTTTTAACATGAACGCGTAACACTTTTAACTTTAACACGTAACATTTTTATAAAATGTTACGTGTTCCCCTTTCATAACTGGTGTACTATTTTGCCTAAACTGGTGTGTAAATATGAAAAATACCCTGTGCTATTCTGTTATTCACTATCAACCTGATTCTTTACCATAATGCATATATCCCGTGCTTTGCGCATTGATACTTTTAGCGTTTGCCTTATCTGTTGAATATATTCTTCTCGGTTTTCTTTTTCTTCAAATACTTGGCTTAATAGAAGAAGTTCTTTTTGAGAAAATAGTTCCTTTGCCAAATTCAAGGCTACTTCTATTCTTTGTTCCTCAACTTCGCTAGTAATATCTTGAAAAATTTGATTTTGAATATAACTAAATTCATGAAACTCTTCGAAATCGTTATAGGTTTTGAAATGTTTTTTATACATTTCAAATGCCTTTTCGCAGATCAATCCTTGGGTTTCCGTAAAATATTCGCCCATACTGCTATATTTATATCGGACTACCTTTTTTACCATTTTTGCCTTTACGGGATTCATATGGATATATCTGAGACAAGTCCAGAAATATGACTCACTCTCAATACATTCACTCATAAAACGATTTTGAAAAACATGACCGTTTCTATTGTGCTTAAAATTATAATAAAACGCGTATTTTGCCAAGACTCTGGCCATAAATGATGATAATTCATTGAGTTCTGCCCGGAGGATAAAGTGGGCGTGATTAGACATAATACAATAAGCATAAATTTCTATACCATATTTCTCTTGAAACTCCAGAATAATTTTCTTCAGATAAACTTTTTCGCGTTGCTGATCAAATATCCTCTCCTTATTGATTCCTTTTACTACCACATGGTATAAACCGGTAAAACTTTCCCGCCTTCTTCTGTTTTTCACAAAACCCCTTCTTTCACTTTACACAGGGTATTTTTCATATTTACACACCAGTTTGGGCGATATAGCACACCAGTTATATCACATGGACACGTAGCACTTTTTAAAAGTGCTACGTGTCCATGTGAAAAATGTTACGTGTTCATTATTTCATCTCTTCTCGCACTTCTTTGAAGCACTTAACGATAAAATCAATATCTTCTTTAGTATGGCTTGCGCATACCTGGGTACGGATTCTTGCTTTTCCCTTCGGCACTACCGGATAGGAGAATGCTACTACATAAACGCCTTTATCCATCATGCGTTTTGCGAATTCTGCCGCAGTCTTCTCATCGTACAGCATAACCGGTACGCATGGGTGGGTTCCTGGTATAATATCGAATCCGTTGTCTACCAGTTCCTTGCGGTAGTATGCGGTTACTTCTTCCAGATGGTCACGAAGTTCCGTGCTTTGATCCAGCATATCGAACAATTCAATGCTTGCGCCTGCGATTGCTGGTGCAAGGGAGTTGGAGAATAAGTACGGACGGCTTCTCTGGCGAAGAAGGTCGATGATTTCCTTACGTCCGGACGTATATCCGCCGGACGCTCCGCCTAATGCTTTTCCAAGGGTTCCTGTGATAATGTCCACACGTCCCTGTACTCCGCAGTATTCTGGTGTTCCACGGCCTGTCTTTCCTACGAATCCTACTGCATGGCTGTCGTCTACCATAACCAATGCATTATACTTATCCGCAAGATCGCATACGCCCT
>OGRT01001926.1_pt1 | contig 13186 bp, 14 predicted proteins | sample 1553581 | NCBI WGS metagenome assembly OGRT01 (sample SAMEA2580113, study PRJEB22360) | human gut metagenome | biome: human gut; feature: human-associated habitat; material: faeces | place: Denmark | collected 2008/2010
AACGGACACTTGCGGCGCAGGCATTCCTGGCTGCTCGTCGTGATCACCTTTCGCGGCAGCAAGCGATAGTCAAGCTTCAATCCGTCGATATCGTCGTATTCCGTTTGCTCGATAAACGAAAGCAGCGCCGCCATCGCAGGGGCCTGCGACAGCTCTTTGCCCTGAACCTCCTTCATCGCAGCGCCATCATCAACCACGCTGCGAATCTTGCGAAGGCAAGGATAGTGGGAGAATCCCTTCAACGGCGCACACGTCAAAGGCTTTGCATCGGAATCGGATGCGCGTAACGCCTTCGCAAGCGCGGGAACCTCTTTGAATACCAGCTGATCGAGCAAAGCATTCGTTTTGGTTGCCACGCCGACGGTGATGCCGTTCCTCTGCGCGGTAAGCGCCAAAGGAACCAGATACGCCATGGATTTTCCTACGCCGGTTCCGGCCTCAACCACAAGATTGTCCCCAGAAGCGAACGCATCACGCACCGAAGTGCTCATATCTCGCTGCTCGGCCCGCGGCTCGTAATTCTTATACAAGTTGCCCACAAGACCCTCTTGGCTGAAGGCTTTGGCAATCTCCTCGGCAGTGGGGTACTCCATGCTGCGCATAGGGTCGGAGGCGATCGCATCCGCATCAACCTTCGGCCTGTTCTCGATCTTGCGAAGACGATCGCGACGAATGGATTGCAGCGAGAACAAATCGAGCTGGCTCGTTGCCCACGAGAGTTGCCCCTCGTTTGTTTCACGTGAAACAATGTCGCGCGCAGAGCCTTCGACCAAGGCAGATTCATCGGACGTCATGTCAGCAGCATCACCGGAATGGTCGGCGAAGTACTGGAAAACAACCTGGGTTTCCCACTGCTCAGGCGTTGCAAGGGATGCGATTTTAGCCACAAGGGGCTTCGGCATGGCATCCACCGCAGCCAGCAGAATACGGAACACGGCACACGTAGCCGCAACGTCATCGTCTGCGCGATGCGTGGAAACCGGTGCTCCGAAGGTGCGAACCAGGTCGATAAGTCGATGAGATTTCAAGCGGGGAAGAGCAATGCGAGCAAGATCCAAGGAGTCAAGCCAGGTGTTCTCCAGCAAAGGATAGCCGCTTGGATGTCGCGTGGTGAAGGTGCGATCGAAGGCGGCATTATGGGCCACAAGCTTCGAATCACCAACGAACTCGGCCAGCTGCGCAAGCGCCTCTTCCGGAGAAGGAGCGTCGGCAACATCCTCATCGTGAATATTGGTCAGATGAGCAACATCTTCCGGAATAGGCTTTCCGGGGTTTACGAACGTCACAAACCAATCGACTATCTCGCCCTTATCCATGCGGGCGGCCGCAATCTGCGTCAACTCATCGTGATTGAACGAGAAGCCGGTTGTCTCGGTGTCTATAACGACGATATCGCGGTCAAGCTCACCGTAATCGCTTTCTTTCGAAGCATCAGCAAGCGATGCATAGCGATCGACGATCGCCTGAGGGGTTCCATCACTGATATACGCGAGCAAATCACCACGCACGGCATATTCCTTATCTCCCACATGGATGCTTCCATGTTTGCTTCTATCACTTTGTAACCTTCTTATTGTAAGTCAGCCGGCATCGATGGATGCCGGCTATTCCGGTTCTTCGTTTGTGTTACGCTTTTTTCACTTCATTTCAGATAGGAGACCCCATGCTGCCTGATTGCTATTTCGGCGCATATGCCCGCTTTGACACTACTTCAAAGAAAGATGCGGCGATTCTGCTTGGATCGAATTGCATCATCGGCGACGTTTTCAATATCGAGTTCAAGCCCTTGGAAGGCCAAACACGCGCATGGGTCGTTAACGATTACGGCGATACTCTAGGCTACCTCGACGAGCAAACGTCCCATAAACTCAACTTGCTTGCCGCCAAAAACTGGGAAATGCATGCTATCTTGTCGTTCGTCGCCTTCACCGATCAGCCGGAACCTGGTTTCTATTGGGGCGAAGTCGCGATCTTCTGCTACGACAAGGTACATCAATCGGATTTCGATACTTTTATGCGAACGACCATGAAATCGCTTGCGCAAGGCATACGCCCACGTATCGACATCAAGAATCAAGGTGTGCAATCGATTCTTGATTCCCATGGAACCTGGCAGCCTTCGCAGCGAGCTGATATGCCCAAGGGCGACAGCCATACAGCCATCCTCAAGAAATCTCGGGGCTTTACCGACTTGATGGTTCAAAAGAGCAGGGAAGGGAACAAGGGCTGTTTTTTGATCAGCTGGGCATTCTTGCTAGCATTGGTCGCATTGGTGGTGTTCGGCTTAAAAAGCTGCGGGTTGTTCTAGATACACCCTTTCACTAAACTTCGTTGGCCAATGACTTTCTTAAAGGATATTTCAAGGGTTCGCTCGACACTACGGAGTTCATCCTGTCATAGGACGACATAAAGTTTTTTGGAAGATTATTCGATCTCAAATCCCCGCATCGAGATCAACCTTCGAATCAACGGACGGCATGATGGCCTGCTCTACGAATAAGAGCCCATCCTCCGAATCAATCTTAACGCTATACAATCCGTTAGAGCATCACATGGTGCCAAGCTACAGCAAGAGGGGACTGACCCCGGAACACTTCCGGAATCAGCCCCCCTCTGTTTGCCATGTATCCTTTGTCTAATGGCATCCATTTCTGTTTGCCACGTATTCTGTATCCAACGACATCCATTTCTCAGGGGTGCGCTGAATTGTTTTAGGTCGCCTGTTTATGAAAAGACGACTAATTCAATCGACTGCCCAACAAACTTGTTCCGCAAACCCGTTTATCGCACAGGCTCTTCCAAAGCGAGCTCGATAAGCTTGGTGCACAACTCGGGGAAGGTCATGTCTGCAGCACGAGCGGCATCGGGAAGAAGGGACGTTGCTGTCATGCCGGGAATGGTGTTCGTCTCCAACGCCCAGCAATCACCGTTGTCTTCCAAGATGAAGTCAGTGCGAGAGGTGCCGCTGCACGAGAGCGCTTTATGAGCGTTTTCCGCCTCGCGCTGCATAACCTTCGTCACATCGTCGGGGATGCGCGCAGGGCAGATATGCTGAGAGCCGCCCACGGCATACTTCGACTCAAAGTCATAGAAATCGCTCTTGGGAACGATTTCGATAACGGGCATAGCCTTCGGCTTATGGTTCCCCAGAACAGCGACAGTGAATTCACGACCCTTGATATAACGCTCGATAAGCACCTCATCATCGATATCGAGCGCTTTCTGCAAAGCCTCTTCGATGGCTTCCGCGCCCTCTACGATGAACACGCCGATAGCGCTGCCCTCGGTACCGGGCTTCACAACAACCTTCTCACCCATAGACGAGATGACCTGCTGGATATCAACCTTGTCACCCTTGTTAACCGTCAAGGACGGAGGAGTGGGGATACCCTCGCGCTCGTAGAAGACCTTTGCCTTCACCTTGTCCATGGCAAGCGCGCTCGACCACACGCCAGAGCACGTGTAAGGGATGCCGACGATATCGAGCAAACCCTGCACCGTACCGTCTTCGCCATATTTGCCATGCAGGCAGAGGAACGCCACGTCGAACGGTTCCTCGATCAAACGCTTCAGGTCTTCCTTGTTCGCCGGATCGATATCAGTGACGGAAAAACCCGCCGTCTCCAAAGCTTCGCGAGCACCCTTACCGGATGCCAAGGAAATTTCACGCTCGTTGCTTTTGCCGCCGCACAAAAGAGCAACACGACAAGAACGAGGATCGATACTTGAAGACATGACTCCTTCTTTCTCCTTTAGAGATCGTATTGCTGCAGTATAGCAAAACCCGCACACGGGCTTCACAGCATGCAAGGTAAGCGCTGATGTTTCACGTGAAACAGGTATAATGACCCGCATGAATACACCAATCAAAAACTTCACCCAAAGCGACCTGGCTTCCCTTATGAAGGAACTCGGTCAACCATCTTTTCGCGCAAAACAGCTTTACGAGTGGCTCTACAGCAAAGGCGCTCAAAGCTACGAAGACATGACCAACCTGCCCTCTAAACTTCGAACCCAGCTTTCCGAGGAGTATCCGTTATACGTGCCAAGCGTGCTAGAGGAGGCCGTTTCCAACGATGGCACCCATAAGCTGCTCCTGGAATACCACGACGACGTATGCGTTGAAACCGTTGCCATCCCATCGCGCAACGGCGACCGTCTTACGGTCTGCTTTTCCACGCAAGCCGGCTGCCCTATGGCGTGCTCGTTTTGCGCGACAGGGAAAGAAGGCCTTACACGCAATTTAACCGCAGGCGAGATTGTCGATCAGATCGTCACAGTACAGCGCCTTATGGGGCGTCGCGTGACCAATGTCGTCGGCATGGGACAGGGCGAACCACTGCTGAACTACGACAACGTCTTGAGCGCGCTACGTATCATCAACGACGAAAAAGGCTTGGGTATCGGAGCGCGTCACATCTGCATCTCCACGTGCGGCATCATTCCTGGAATCGACCGATTCACGGAAGAGCCCGAGCAGTTCACACTTGCCGTGTCCCTTCATGCAGCACGACAGGATGTACGCCTTGAGCTGATGCCGAAAACCAGCGGTTTCCCCTTGCCGAAGCTTAAGCAAAGCCTGCTGCGTTATATCGAGAAAACGAATCGTCGCGTCACGTTCGAATACATCATGATCGATGGTGTTAACGACACTGATGCGGACCTGACGGCGCTACTGGACTTCTGCAAGGGATTGCTTTGCCATATAAACCTGATTCCCATCAACTCGATCCCTGAATCACCGTATAAGCCAAGCGCTTCCAGAACCATCGACAAATGGATTGCCGAAACAGGCCGTCACGGGATAGAGACCACGTTGCGAGATTCCAGGGGATCCGATATCGCCGGCGCCTGCGGACAGCTGAAGAACACGTTCACGAACGGGCGATAGCAAGTGCGCTTATCAAGTGCGGGCCCCGCAAACGGTAGCAATTGACGCCTTATCACGTTTGCAAAGGCAGCATAAACTGGTTTCATAGCCTCACAACCTCCCGATGCTTTCCTGGATATCATCGAAAGCATCGGGAGGTTTCCTTTTCGTAAACATGACCGCTCACTGAGAACAAAGGACGCGCTTCCCCGTAATGGCGCAAACCCCTAAATCGAAAGCGCGCGATATCTATCGGGTTATCAGATCGACAACTCAATATACCTCTGACTCATTCGGCGCTGACGACGGCAACGAACACATAATCACCCGTCAAACAAAAAACGAGCCGGCGATGAATACGTCGACTCGTTTACTTTGCTTGAAAAGAGAAATCCCTTATGCGAGGTTCGAAGCAAGAATACCCTTGAACAGACGCTCAAGATCGTCTTCGTCCTTAAATTCGATTTCGATCTTATTCTTGCCGTTGACGGATTTCACCTTAACCGGCGTATCCAGAACATCCTTAAGCGTGCGGGCAACCTTTCGGTATTCCTTCGGCATAGGAGTCTTCGGCTTAGCGTTCTCATTTTTCTTTCCGGAGAACAAGCGTGCCAAAGCCTCGGCTTCGCGAACAGACAGCTTTTCCTCAACCAGCTTACGCGTCAGGCGCTCGCGTCCTTCTTTCGTGGGGATGGAAAGGATAGCTCGTGCGTGGCCGGCGGTAATCTTCTCCTCGAACAGCAACTGCTGGGCTTCCTCGGGAAGCTCCAGTAAACGCAAGGCATTCGCAACCGTGGAACGACCCTTCGACATCGCCTGAGCAACCTCAGCCTGCGTCATGTTCAATCGTTCCATCATACGGCGATAGCCGTACGCTTCCTCAATGGGATTAAGATCAGAACGCTGGATGTTCTCAATAAGCGCAAGCTCCAGAGCCTTGTCGTCGCTAGCTTCTTTAACTCGAATAGGCACTTGCTGCAAACCTGCCAGCTTCGATGCCTGCCAACGACGCTCGCCGGCGATGATCTGATACGTGCCATCCTCAAGCGGACGTACCAGAATCGGCTGCAAAAGCCCGTCTTTTTGGATAGAAGCGGAAAGCTCCTCCAGCTCCTCGCGCTTGAAATTCGTACGAGGCTGATCGGGGTTAGGGGCAATCGCGTTGATGTCCACTTCGTTCACTTCGCGAGATTGCGCTTCGCCGTCGTTTTGCACAGCAGCAGAAGGCGTTACCGCGCGCTCAATCACTTCCTGGACAGCAGGACGGGCAGCACGCTGGGCAACTCCCTTGATGGTGACCTCAACGCCGTTTTCAACGATCGACTCGAGCTCCTGCTCTTCATAGGAGGAGGGAACGGCTTCGCGAGCCGTCCGGGGCTCAGGTGATTTTTGCGCAGGAACGGTCTCACGAATCACTTCACGCTCAGGCTGAGGCTTCGGTTGAGACTGCTGCGGCTGCTCGGCATCCACGCGCACACGTTGCGGCTCCTCCTGAGGAATAGCCTCCTCATAGGCACCGCCCAACAACGAGTTCAGACCACGACCAAGACCACCACGACCATTCCTAGCCACGGGCAATCACTTCCTTAGCAAGACTCATATACGACTGGGCACCCTTGCCCGAAGGGTCGTACAGGGTTATCGGTTGACCGAAGCTAGGAGCCTCGGAAAGCTTTACGGTACGGGGAATCAGCGTCTCGAACACCAATCGCCCGAAATAGCTGCGCACCTCCTCGACCACTTGGCGGGACAGCGTGGTTCGACCATCGTACATGGTCATAAGCACGCCGTAGATATCCAACGTGGGATTCAAGCGAGTTTTGACACGTTTCATTGAATCAAGGAGTTTTGTCACACCTTCCAATGCATAGAACTCGCATTGAATGGGGATAAGCAGCTTATCGGCGGCAACTAGGGCGTTAACCGTCAGCAAGCCCAGGGAAGGGGGGCAGTCAATGAAAATATAATCATATTTACCGCGAAGAGCCCCGATGGCATCCTTAAGGCGATTCTCGCGCGCCATCTCGGAAACCAGCTCAACCTCAGCACCGGCAAGGTTGATGGTCGCCGGAACCAAGTCCAAACCCTCGCACACATCGGGGATGATAACCTCTTCGACGGGAACATCGTTGAGCAGTACATCGTAGATGCAATTCTGCACCTGGCTCTTCTCGACACCAAGGCCGCTTGAGGAATTACCCTGAGGATCAAGGTCGACAAGAAGCACCTGCTTGCCCATCTCACCAAGCGCGGCGGAAAGATTGATTGCAGTGGTGGACTTACCCACACCGCCCTTCTGGTTGATGATCGCCATGATCTTCGTCTGGCCAACCACATGCTTCACCGGCTTCTTATCGCGGTAGGAGCGAATGGGCGTAGGCTCGATTTCGGGGCGAGATTCAACAGGCTGCGGCTCGGGTTCGGTTGAGTTATGAGGGTCACGCTCGACCACTTCGATGTGCTCGATGGCTATCTCATCCTCAACGGTATCTTCCTGTACGCGTTGTTCCTGCTGAACCGGCTCAGCTTGCTTTTTATCTTTCCTGAGGCCGTCAAAAAATCCCACAGGAACCCCCTTTCATGGTTTCAGACGCTAGTATACCGTGTTTCGTTTCACGCGTATAAAACCCCAACCCACAATAGGGACTTTTGAACGGAAATCAACGAAACCTCGATAAGAAAAAAGCCGCCCCTACAATATCGGGAACGGCTTATATCGCTACAGCGGCTTTTTCTGAGCCAAACCGGTTCTGCGAGGCAGCTTCAGCTTCGGCTTAGCAACCTTCTCATAGCACAGAATCCGGCGAGAGTAATCATCAAGCTCGTAGGTCTGATCATCAACCAGCTCCATACCAACCTGCTTGCCGACGACGCGAGCGTGATCAAGCTCATCTTGCTCAACGAGAGCTTTGAAGCAGATGAGACGGCCGCCCATCTTCAGCAGCGGAGAAGAGAGCTCCAGCAAAACGGACAGTTTCGACAATGCCCGAGCACTAATCGCAGCAAATTGCCCAGCCTGCTCGCGACCAAGGTCCTCAATGCGGCCGGCATACGTGGATACGTTGCCAAGCCCCAGTTCTTCGATGAAGCCATCAAGGATCTGAACCTTCTTTTGAACGGAGTCGACCAGCAACGTGGGTCTGCTGGTTTCAATGGCAAGCGGAATACCAGGATAACCCGCACCTGTTCCAATATCGGCATAGCGGCCTTCGGGACAAGCGTTCAAAGCATCAAGGCCAAGCAGTGAATCCTGCACATGGAGCACCATGCCATCTTCCCAAGAAGAGATACGCGTGATGTTCGTGGTTTTGTTGGCTTCGATCACCAACTCCAAATGTCGCTTGAGCAAGTCCTCGTGCATGAACCGTTCCTTCTGTCCTGTTGTTTCACGTGAAACATACTTTAGCCCTTCATGCAGCATATTGGACTCCAAGGATACGAACCCCTTGAAAAACAAAGAGGCCGCATCCGAAGATGCGGCCTGATAGGTTCCCGAGATATCAGCCAAGAGCAAAATAGAAGCAACTACCTAGAGCGGAACAACCACAACGTGGCGCGCGGGGCCCTCTCCCTCAGATGCCGTCTCGACGCGCTCGTCATCACGAAGCGCGATATGCACGATGCGACGCTCGTACGGAGTCATGGGGCGAAGCTTCACGCTGCGATGTTGCTTGGCAGCCTTTGCGGCAGCATTACGAGCGATGGACTCGAGCTTCTCTCGCTGACGATTCTTGTAGCCCTCAACATCGACGATAACGGGATAACGGAAGCCCATGGTGCGAACGGTAATGGCCGACACCAGGAACTGCAACGCATCAAGGGTCTTACCATGGCGACCGATGAGAACAGCCAGATCGTCACCGGTGATATCGAGGATAAGCTCGCCTTCATCGCCTTCGTACTCGTCAATGGTGACCTCGCCGACATCGAAGTGCTTCAGGATATCCTGGATAGTTGCGATGGCGGTATCCGCGATGCGATCAAGATCCTCGTCGCTGATGCCGTCTTGTTCGACCTGGGCGTCTTGAGCCTCTTCTGCGGTCAATTCCACGTTCTCTTCTTCTGCCATTTGCAGCTCCTTAGAACTAAAAACCACAGTGCGCGGTGTTTCACGTGAAACACCGCGCACCATTATGCAAAATCGATTAAGCGTGCTTTTTGGAGGTGTCCTTCTTCTTCGGACGCGGCTTCTTAGCCTTACGGGTAACGTCGACCTCGATCGGCTTCACCTCGATGGTCTCCTCCTTCTCAGCATCGCGCTTCTTCATGAGGCGCATGGAGATCTGCTGCTGGCACACGCCGATGATGGAGGAAACACCCCAGAACAGAAGAACGCCAGCAGGGGAGCTCCAGCTGATCCACAGCATGAACAAGCTCATGACGCCAGCCATGATCATGGTCTGGTTACGCTGCGGGTTATCCTTCTGGCCCATCTGCATCAAAATCATGGGCAGGAACGTAGCGCCGGCGAACACGACCATGAGGATGAGGTACGGAAGGAACGTGCCGAAGCCGCCAGCAACCGCACCGGACGGCGTCATAACCAGGTTGGGAACCAGATTGAAGAACTGATAGCCCTCGTCGGAACCCAGATAGTTCGGCATCTCACGCAGCACCTGGAACAGGGCGATGAAGATAGGCATCTGCAGGAGCATGGGAAGGCAGCCGGCCAAGGGGTTGAACTTAGCATCAGCGTAAAGCTTCTGCATCTCCTCCTGCATGCGCTGCGGGTCGTTGGCGTACTTCGTCTGAATCTCCTGCATCAGAGGCTGAACCTTCTGCATCTGATAAGAAGACTTCGTCTGCTTATGCATCAACGGGGAGATAAGCACACGGAAGATGATGGTCACGATGATGATAGCCAAGCCCCAGTCTTGGCAGAAGCCAAAGAAGAATTGGATGATGTCGAATATCCAGTTCTTGAACACTTCCCACATACTATGGTTTTCCTTCCTTTAACCGACAAAAAGCCGCCGGCTGAAGCCCCGCCCTTACGGAACGGGATCGTAGCCGTGCGGCCCTCCAGGTCGACACCGTAGAATACGTTTTACCGTCAGCCTTAAGCCCTTTGCGAAACCGTAGCGTTGAAACGCGATGAGCCCGTATTCCGAGCACGTCGGGGTAAAACGGCAGCACGACGGGAACATAGGCGAGATCGCCGCCCTATAAAAGGTAATGAGAAACATAGCCACCTTACACGGTATGCTTCCGAAACCTTTCTTCATTCCAATCAGACCCTACCGAATTCCAGCGCGTTTCAGCGCTTCGTCGCATGTTTCGAGCACTTTACTATACTTAGCGCGGCAAATACCCGACTTCGCGAGAAATATCACATCAAGATTCGGGAATGGGCCGCCCAGCTCATGGCAAATAGCTCTCATTCGACGTTTTGCGCTATTACGCCATACAGCGTTACCGGACTTTTTTCCTGCAATAAAAGCAACACGACCGTGAAGGCCGTGCTGCTTCGCTGGTAACACTATGAGCGTAAGGTACGGTGTACGCAGGCGCTTTCCGCTAGAGAACAGATCGGAGATGTCCGCTTTGGACTTGATAGTCTCCAATCGAATACTCTTTACACGCAGAGACGCTTACGACCCTTAGCACGGCGAGCAGCCAGAACCTTGCGGCCGCCCTTGGTTGCCATGCGGGCACGGAAGCCGTGGCACTTGGCACGCTTACGAGTGTTAGGTTGATAGGTGCGCTTCATATCGTTTCCCTTTCATGGTTTAGAGCAACTTGTTGAGTATAACCGGAACGGCCCGACTGTCAAAAGGTTTTTACCTATATATGCCAACCGATGCACAAGATACCCACATTATGAAAGCCCACCTGCGAAAACACGAAGTTTTCCACAATATTGCCAGCGCACTAGAAAACGTTGCTTTCAACAATTCATTGGGGGATCGAAAACATGGGTCGCAACATCTAGTGGGGATATCTTTTCGGCGGCTCGAACGCACCGGTAAGGGAAAAATCGAAAAGGGATTCCCCTTTATGTTGCTTGGGGACGCCAAATCATCTTCATCTAACGGAGGCACTTTCAGCAACCCGAGGGAAATCGCGCGAGAAGCACGCTCCACCATCACCAGCAGCACCTACCCTCAATACATGAGGGGATAGCAGTGGAAAACCAAGGCGGGTAATGAAACGACATTCAACGAAAACGGACCTTGCGACCGATCGATGCTCGGGAAAAGAAGGAAACGCACCCCAAAATCCGCACCTAACGGCTGAAAAAACTTATCTCTCATCATTGAGCGATTCAGGCGATTGTGGAAAACGTTGAAAACTTGGAATTCATTCGAAAATCGCTGTGGAAAAATATCGAAACATGCGGTTTTCAATCGCTCAAAACCGTAAGCAAGCAAGCGCTTGACCAGGCAATTAATCATGTGCATAGTTTTCAACACGCTTCTGAACAGGCATTTTTCCGTTCTTTATGGCACCATCAGAATGCTTTTCATCGGAATGCTCAACTGACCTGGTGCTTTCCAAATCCTGCAGCAAAATCCTCTCACCAGTTGAAAAAAGCCGTCGGAACGGGTCGGAACAACCTGGAATTTCAACAATGTCAAAAACCTTTGCACCTCTGTTTTTCATACTTATTCGAGTTTTCATTCCAGTTTTCAACAATCTTTGAATAGAAAGTGGAAAACCAAGGAAACAATGAGTTCATCGTTGTGAAAAACTTTCAATCGAAAGTGATTTTTCCACATTCGATTCCGGAATTTGCCCAGTTGAATGGAATTCGATGGGAAAAGAGGGTACACTTTTCAAGGATTTTTCCCGAAAATGTGTAAAACTTTGGAAAACGACGAATGTGGAAAGCGGTAAAAGCGCAGATGAGCGAGCAAGAACAGCATCAGGAATTGCCTGAAAACAACGATGATGAGGGTTTCGACTTCACTCACGTGAATTCGGTTGCGCGCATCGCCCTATACGACAACTTGCTGAGCGCGCCGCGTGTCACTGAAATCCAGCCCGCTCCCACCGGCGAATTCATCGAAAGCCTGGCAACGAACGTATACCAGCAATCGCAGGCGGCAGGCGGCACCATTCCCTATACGGTTATTCGCGAGGTTTCGGAAAACTTCATACACGCACGATTCCAGGAAGCTACGGTATCCATCCTCGATCACGGCTGCACCATCCGTTTCGCGGACCAGGGGCCGGGCATCGCCTGCAAAGACCGTGCGCAACTGCCCGGATTCACCTCCGCCATCGAGCCCATGAAAAGCTACATCCGCGGCGTAGGGTCGGGGCTGCCCATCGTGAAGGAATACCTTGACTTCACCCACGGCACCATCAACATCGAAGACAACCTCGGCACCGGGTCGGTGGTCACCATCAGCGCCAACGGCAGCAATCCGCAGCTTCCCAAGGAGCTTGAGATCAACCACGTCGAGGAGGACGAGGACGCAGAGCATCCCGAACCCACGGCGCCGCGCTACCGAATCGCCGAGGAGGATCACGAGCCCGCATACAACGCCCAGCCCGCATACGCTCAGCCTTCGGCTCAATACGCACCGGGGTTTGCGGCCCAGCCGCCTATGCAGGCATACCAGCAGGCTCCGCAGATGGCGTATGCAGCCCCGCAACAGTTCGCGCAACCCGGATACGCGCCGGCTACTCAGCAAGGCTACATGCAGGCGCCCATCCAGCAACCGATGGGCTACCCCTACGGTCAGCAAATGCAACCGCAAATCCAGCCCGCGCCGGTGAATGCGCAGCCGATCATCGCGTCCCTGTCCCAGCGCGAGAAGGACTTCCTCGTCATCTACCTGAAAGAAGGGGTGCTGGGCGTATCGGACGTGGTCAAACTGACCGGAGCGGCGCAGTCGAGCGTGCATAACACGCTGAAAAAGCTGGAAGGAATCGGCCTTTTGAAAATGTCCGGCAAAAAGCGCATGCTCACGAACCTGGGCATCCAGGTTGCGCAGCTGCTGTAAAACACGGCGGCAATCAGTTTTCAACGAACCGAAACCGCGTAAGGCGAACTCACCTGCACGCGCATGATCGAAGGCCTGCTTATGAACACGGAAGAAATCAATCAGCTATGGGCGGAGGTATGCAGCCGCGTCAAAAGCTACGAGGGCATCATAGGCCCCCAGGTGGATGCGCTGTTCAGCCAGCTATTTCCCCAAGCCGCAAGCGATGGATTCATGATGCTGACCGCTAATACGGAATTCATCAAGAACTTCATCGAACGCCATTACATCGACTGCATCAAGCGCGCCCTCGAAGAGATTCGCGGGGTGCCTTTCGACGTGCTCATCGGCATCGATGAATCACAGGCTCCTGCACCGCAAGCTG
>OGRT01001929.1_pt1 | contig 13172 bp, 15 predicted proteins | sample 1553581 | NCBI WGS metagenome assembly OGRT01 (sample SAMEA2580113, study PRJEB22360) | human gut metagenome | biome: human gut; feature: human-associated habitat; material: faeces | place: Denmark | collected 2008/2010
AAATGAAATGTTTTCCTTAACGGGTAAGAAATGAATAGAAAACGCTTTGCACTCCCAAATGAATAGTTTTCACACACGCACTAAACCAGATTGTGTTTCACTAAATAAATTCATTAGTAAAGCCGCACAAACACTGTAGAGAGGTAAAAACAAGTGTGGGAAAACCTGCACCCCTTCATTTGAGTTTTCGAGATCGGCATTTTGCCGATTGCTTGCATCCGTCTTTTGTAGAGTAATTGAGCATGATCTTAAGTGAATAGATACTAATAGATTTATCTTTACTGTTATATAAACAAATAGAATTGATGTTACTGTAATAATTAACTAATAGATTTATTTTAGTTGGTATTAAAGAGTATCATGGATAGGTTATGCGTAAGCATAACCTCCCACTCTTTCTTTTTGCTACTTTTTCTTTTGGAGGTGTGTATTTTGTTTTTTCAAAAAAAGGTGGGAAAGCCTGAAGAGAGTAAGACGGTTCGGCAATGGGCACTTTTGGGGCGAATCCCTATTGATCCGCTGAGACCCAGCTACATTTGGGAGACGCAGACTGATGGGCCGGTTACAGTTTATTATCATGAAGAAAATACCAGAGAAATGACTGAAACGGAGAAGGCTGATTTTTTGATGGATGGGAAAGCTTATCGTCAGCGTTATTTGCAAATGATTATTCAAGAGGGAGCACGTTTACGCAGAGCTGATGGGAGTAGAAACTGATGGATGTTCAGGAAACTATGGAGCAGATGCGAGCGTTGTATAGGGAAAAGAATGAGCATTTGGAGAAGTTCCTGGAGCCGGTGACACCTTTTGAGTTTTACCGGGAGATCTTCCCTGTGGGCAGCTTTGAGCGGAAGGGCCATTTTGAGGATGCGAAGGGCAACGGGATCGCGGTGACGGTGCCGAAGGCCGCAGGGATCGCGCTGGAGATCCAGGAGGAAGGTAAGGCCAAACGCTACACCATTACCGATGAGCTTTCAGAGTTGTCGGAGGTCTTTGATACGGACTTTACCATCATGTCTCCTCTGTCCTATTTTGGACGCCGTCGGTGCGGCAAGAATGCTCGGTATCTCTATGCCCTGGTCTTTGATCTGGATGGGGTCGGGATGCCGCAACTCCGGGACACGCTGCACCAGATGAACAAGGATATTCTGCCCAAGGCGACCTTTGTTGTAAACAGCGGGACGGGACTTCACTTGTATTATGTCCTGGAGGAGCCGATTCCTATGTATCCGCATAATCAGAAATGCTTGAAGGAGCTGAAATACTCCCTTACCCGGCAGATATGGAACAGGTACACCTCCACCATCAAAGAGCCGCAGGTACAAGGTATCCTGCAAGGCTTTCGAGTGGTCGGGTCTGGCTCCAAGCTGGGCCGGGAATATCCTGTGACAGCCTATCGGCTCGGCGGGCGGGTGACGATAGAGGAATTGCTGGAGTTTATCCCGGATAGCAATGGAGAGCAGCAGCAGCTCCTGGGCCTTATGCGGAAGGGCCGGCTCTCTCTGGAGGAAGCGAAAGAGAAATATCCAGACTGGTATGAGCGGAGGATCGTCAAGAAGGAGCGGCGGGGCCGCTGGACGGTCAAGCGGGATCTTTATGACTGGTGGCTGCACCGAATCGGAGATGAGATCAAGGTTGGCCATCGCTTCTACGGGATTATGACGCTGGCGATTTATGCGAAGAAGTGCGGTATTGACGAGGAGGAACTGCGAGAAGATGCTTTTTCGCTGCTGAAGCCCTATGACGATATGAGCATTGAGGACATCAACCGTTTCACGAAGGATGATGTGGTGTGCGCTCTGGAGATGTTCAACGAGGACTATGTGACATTTCCCAGGGATGACATAGCGAAGATCTCCGGTCTTACTATGCCTGTCAATAAGCGAAACTGGCGTAAACAGAGAGAACATTTACAGTTTGCACGTGGTGTGCGAGAAGTGAAGGGAAGACTGGGAGACGTCGTTTCTGGTGGAGGACGGCCATCAGCTCAGTGTCAGGTTTCAGAGTGGCGTCAGCAACACCCAGATGGATGCAAAGCTGATTGCCATAGAGATACTGGCCTTGATCCTAAGACAATTCGGAAATGGTGGTAGAGTTCGTTTCCAGATATGAAAGTTCAGATTGGACTTATCAAGATATATTTATGTTATTTTATGAATAGGGCACTAAAAATAAAAAAATATAGTTGAAATTTTGTGCTATATGATGTAGTATAAAAGTAATGTTAGTGATGGGGAGTAAAGGTAATATGAAGAAAAAAATCACTATAGTTCTTGTGATTGTAATCTTATTTATATCTTTAGCCGCTGGTTTTTATAGATCAAAAGTTAAATTTGAACCAACAGACTTGGGAAGTGCTGTTATTGGTAGTGAAGAAGTATCCACTGTAATCGTAACAAAACCGATTTAGGGAAGGAGTTTAAAATGAAAAAACGAGTAATCTCTCTGGTTGTACTGATGTGTTCCATGATGGCTATGTGTATGCCAGTAGGAGCAGTAGATACCGATTATGATGATGAAGTAGTAATTGGTTCAGATGAGTTTGTGGTTTATGTGACAGATCATTCAGACTCGAAGACATTGTATCCAGTTAATGTAAGAACTGATATTTTGTATATGGAAGATGAGGGGCTTGGATTCCGTATATATGGAGAGACTGTAGTTCCAGTTGTTAATGAAATAAGTGGATATGTTGAATACAACACATCTTTTGATGCTGACCATGGAATAGTAGTAACTTTTTCTGAAAGTAGTGATTTTCCTCGCACGGGAATTGAATGGATAGAGTACACAGGAAATAAATATGATTCTGGTGTGAAAATTACAGCATCTTTTTCGGGAATGGTTGGTGGAGAAACAGAATATATAGGAGAGGAAGTAATTCTCGATGGGTACTTCCATCGAACGGTTGAAGCGACTATTCCGTAAATTTATTTCTTGAAAGACGAAGTTGATTAAGACAATCAAAATTGTTAAAATAGAGCCTGGATGTCTATTAATCAAGAAAAGAGAGGTTTCCCGGCCAGCAAGCTATAAGTTTGCTGGCCGGGAGAACTTTTTATTGAAGAAGCAGTTGGGAGAGGCGGCCAGCCAGTAGTTACAGCCCAGATTCGGGTGAAGGAATGGCGTTAGCAACACCCGGATGGCTGCAAAGCCGATTGCCATAGGGATACTGGCCTTGATTCAAAGACAATTCGGAAATGGTGGGATATGGAACAAGGAAAGTAATAAATTTGGAATTGGAGGGAGAGACGAAACGGTTTCGTTAAAGAAAATAAGTAAACTTGAGAGAAGCAACTAAATGTAAACCGAAAGTTACATGGGGCAACTGCGGTTCATAAGTAAGAATCCTGAATAAATAGAGACCATTGACAAATAATATATATCGTGGTATATATTGTTTAGGAGGTGACCATTATGGAGACAGCGAAGATTTTTGAAAACGGACGGAGCCAAGCTGTACGTCTGCCGAAGAAATTTCGGTTTAATGTGGAGGAAGTTGTGGTACAGCAACTTGGGGATGCGGTTCTTCTGGTTCCAAAAGAGTCTTTATGGCAGACATTTATGGATGGCTTGAACAGCTTCACCAGCGATATTTTTGAGAATGGGCGAGATCAAGGTGTCCAGGAGGAGAGAGAAAATCTATGACCTATATGTTGGACACAAATATCTGTATCTATGCTATGAAGAAAAAGCCGGAAAAGGTGCTGCATAGGTTCCGGGAGGAGCTGGATGGAGGGCTTTGCATTTCCTCTATCACTTTGGCCGAGTTGGAGTATGGTATGAAACATAGCTCTGACCCAGTTAAAAATGAGCAGGCCCTTTTGAGGTTCCTGGCTCCGTTGAGCATCTTGCCCTTTGGGGCGGGGGCGGCGTCGGAGTATGGGGAGATTCGAGCCTATTTGCAGAGCCATGGAACACCAATTGGCCCTCTGGATATGCTGATTGCTGCCCATGCACGGGCGGAGGGAATGATCCTGGTTACAAATAATGTACGGGAGTTTGAGCGTGTACCGGATCTGGAAATCGAAAACTGGGCGGAGTAAAGGGTGGTGTAGATAGTGCAGAGAAAGGTCTTGCAGATCGGCTACGAGCCGGAGTGTGACCGCCTGACCTGGGACGGCTGGGATATTCACTGCGGCCAGGGCCTGGATGTGTTGCTCCCGGATCGGCTCGGTGGCGGCACGTGGCGGGCCGTCTCCTGTGAGTACAATGACGATGGCTGGTATATGCCAGGACAGCCTGGGGTGTCCCCGGTAGGGCTTTGGGCCCGTGAGGGCCAGGACTAAACTAAGCCGGCTCCCACCAAAGGGAGCCGGCTGTTTTATAGTCGATATAATTCTATATTTCTATATTGCTATAAAAATAGATTTATAGTAATATAGAAATATAGATTGCTATAAAAATAGATTTATAAAATAGGAGTGTGACAGATGATAGTAGCAGTAGCAAATCAAAAAGGCGGCGTCGGCAAGACGACTACGGCCCAGGCTCTTGCTGCAGGACTGGCTGGGAAAGGGGATAAGGTGCTGGGGATCGATCTGGACCCGCAAGGAAACTTCTCATCGGCCTGTGGTGTAGAGAACTACAATGTTCTTACGGTCTATGAGGTGATGAAGCGGGGGGCCACGATTCAGGAGGCAACGCAGCACGCAAAGGGCGGCTATGATGTTGTGCCGGCCAATATCATGCTGGCCGGAGCTGAGCAGGAGCTGTCCCAGACGGGGAAGGAGCATCGGCTGAAGGAGGCCGTGACTCCAGTTGCCGGCGACTATGATTTCATCGTGATCGACACACCACCTTCCCTGGGTGTGCTGACAGTGAATGCCTTTACCTGTGCCAGCGATATTCTGATTCCTACCACTGCCGGGATCTTCGCCACAGCCGGGATCTCCCAGCTCAACGAGACGGTCACCAGTGTCCAGAAGTATTGCAATCCTGGCGTGAAGATCCGGGGCATCCTCTTTACCAGGTTCAATCCAAGAGCCAACATCAGCCGGCAGATTAAGGAGTTGGCGGAGCAGCTGGGGGAGTACATCTCGGCGCCGATCTATGAGACCTATATCCGGTCTGCGGTGGCAGTAGAAGAAGCCCAAGCGAATCAGGCCGATATATTTGATTATGCTGGGAAGTCTACCGTAGCGGAGGATTATAGAGTCTTTATTGAGGAATTTTTGAAAGGGGTAAATGTGTGATGGCAGGGAAAGCGAAGTTTGACCAAGAGGCAGCACTTCAAACAATGGTACGAGCTGGTCAGGTGTCAGCGGCTGAGGGGCCGGTAAAGGCAGTGGTTGGCAGCAGGAATAAGGATCGAGTGCAACGGTCGTACTTTCTGGATCGGGATATAGACAAGGCGTTGAGAAAGATGGCTTTGGATACTGAGATGAATCTTACTGAGACGGTTAATGAAGTTTTACGGAGAGGCCTTAGTATGTATCTTCAATAAAAATAGAGTAATTGCAACCAATTAGACATTGAAATCTGAGCGATAATAGGGCGGCTATGATGTTGTGTCGGCCAATATCATGCTGGCCGGAGCTGAGCAGGAGCTATCCCAGACTGGGAAGGAGCACCGGCTGAAGGAGGCCGTGGCTCCAGTCGTCGGCGACTATGATTTCATCGTGATCGACACACCATCCTAACTGTATGTTCTGACGGTAAGTTTATAGTAAAATAACGAGAAGGGCGAAAATTCATCTTCGCCCTTCTCGTTATTTTTATTTTTCCTTTGTGATAATAGATGAATAAATCTTGTCTTTTATTGACCCCCCATCAGCTTTCAAATTAAGAAGCATAGAATAAACAATGTTATCATTACTTTGCAGATCTTCTCTATTCTCTGCATAATGCTGATATGATATATAAGCCTGACTTAGTTCTTCCTTCCCGATAGCTGTGAGCATATCATAGTAAATTGCAAAACGCTCGGCCATCTTTTCGCGCATTGCTTCACTGGTTTCAGGGAAAGGTTCGTAACACTCCCTTATGCCAATATGTAATATAATAATGGCTACTTCTGGATTATCAAATTTCCAACAACACGATAAATAGCCAAACTGTCTTGGATCTCGCTCATTTTGTATAGCAAAATCTCTTTCTACTCGGGCAGCATCCAGAATATCTTTGCTTCTGTATTCGTCAAATATATTTCCGTCCTTATCACAGACTATATCAATACTTTCTCCAGATGCTCTCTGTATAGTCATATAATAAGAAGATGACACGGGGCTGTATTTTGCATACCAACCAATATTTTCATCACCATACACTGCACAAACATATTTTTCAATTCTTTGTGCAGCAATAATACCTCCTGCAATAGACAAAAACGGAAATATAAAGAGCAGAATCAATACTAAAATTGCTACAAAAAGAAGAAGCCGGCCTTTTCTTATGTTCAATGCGATACCTCTCTGTCAAAGCATTGTGCTTGGAGACTTGGCCGGAATGATCCAGGATGATAATCTGCGCCAAACGCTGTAGATATATCCCATGTATTGGTTGAATCATCTGGACCCTGGAGCCGTACTCCATTATATTCATAACAATACTCGACAACTCCATCACATCTTATTTTTGTTATATCAGAAGGATGGATCTTACCAGAAGACTTTGAGGATCTAAGCATAGGAGAATAAGAATATGCAATTCCCTCATTGGTGAGATCATGTGCGGTGTAGAAAATATCATATGCTGTCGACTGACTCACTGAAGACTTATATAATTCTCCCTTATCATTATTTCCATCCAAAAATTCTGTAAATGTTCCATACTCAACTACATTATCTGGGCCGGGATGGTGAATAACCCACGCGCCTCCATTATACATCGGCCCGTTAGCATGTCCAACAAGGCCCGCATGCCATTCGAGCCCACCAAGAACCCCATCTCTATACAGTGCATTACCAAGGCGATTTTTTGCCCCTCTGACAGCATGTAACATGCTCTCATTATCAATGTATTCTGACAGTAATTCGTTTTCCATATCTACATTTTCATAAAAATATCGCACAAGTTCAAATGGTAAACTTTCTTTTTCTTCGCATACCACATTTATCGCCTCAGGGGTCCCTAATTCCATAAGGGCTTGTATACATGTAATTTTTATTTTTTCATCATGTGTTTTCTGCATTATGTCTCTAATGAGAGAAATAGCAGATTCTTCTGTGAGATTGTCAACTTTTCCTATTAGTCGAGGGATAAAATTTATCGCAGCATCATAAAGAACAGTCTCTTCTTGCTCAGAAAATAGTACTGAATTTATCAAATTGTATGCTTCCTCCGCATACTGATTACAAAGAAGTTTCAACGAAACTACCTGTTCTGCATTGTTTCCATTATGAATCATAGTCTTTAATTGATGTTCAGAAAGTACTGCTGGGTCAGCAAGTGAAGTCATTGCCATAATAGAAAGATCTCCGTTAGGTATGACCAGAGATGCTAAGGAGGCATCAACCACGCTATTATCTACTGTTGCACTTAGTGTTGCTTCATCATTGGCCAGAGAATACAGATCAATCACCATTGATTTATAAAGGTTGTTTTGACTGGAGTCTTCAATTATATTTACAATTTCTCCTTCAGTTAATGTTGGCATCACATTTTCATAAAATCGCTCTGCAACAGAACTCAATAAGGTATAATCATTATGTTTCTCCGCTATTTCTGATATTTGTTCTGCTTCTGCAATAATGTCTGGAATGCTTGTCGTTTGCCCATACTCTCTCTCGGTTGCATATGCCGTAAAGCAAAAAGAAAAGAAACATGAAATTGACACAAAACAGCTAATTATCTTTCTCATATAAAATCTCCTCTCAACTGATATGTTGCCTTACACCCACCACCAATAATGATTGATATGCACAAAAATATTATATAAGTAAGTGAAAAGATTGTCAATAATTTCAGCATTTATTTTTCTGAGCTTACTTGACACTATACTTAAAATCCTCATCTTATGAACAAAATAGGGACTATTATTTCCGAAAGTGAAGGGGATGAGTATTCTGTTTCTTGGTAATAACGGTTTACCCGTTTGCGCTATGTGTGAACGGGTAAACCGTTATACGGTTATTTTTCAGAATATGTTGACTTCTCCGTTTTAGTATGGTACGATGAGACTGGATAGAAATAGGCTGCGAACGGCGCTGGAGCTGGGACAGCGGCCTGATGGGAAGGCGGTGGGATATGGAGGCTGCAGCTGGTAGAGTTGCAGCGGATCAGAGATAGGCTCGTCTGGGCGAGGGTAAAGAGTGATTAGGCCCAGAGCGTCTTGGCCGGGAGCTGCCGGCTGGGGGTTCAGCAAATACCCATATAGAAGCCATGACAGGGTTGATACTCCTGTGTGGTGTGCAGGCTTGCCGTAGTAACCTTTGTGAATTGGAAAAGCGCACCATGTACCCCAACACGAGTAATCCTTTTGAAAGTGATGGGTAAGCAAAATGTATCATGTCCCTATCCACCCTCTGATAGTAGCCAGGATACTGTAAATCTCTTGGAGAGCCGCACCCTCTACAAAGGTGCCGACAGATCCCGAACTGCCGTAGATCTCAATAAATCGGGACTGCACACATAAGCAGTTCAAAAAAGTGTCGGGAGCGATCCCAAATCCGTCACACATAAGACGTTAAAAAGTGTATTTGCCGATTGCCGAGTCTCCGAGTGGAGCTGACATGAGGCGGCTTTGCTTGAACAGATGATAGAAAACAAGATTTATAGTTTTATAGAAATATAGATTTATATATTTATAGATTTATAGATTTAATCAAAAATAGATTTCTACTTATCTATAAAAATAGAAATCTGTTTTGCGAGAGAGGAGGGGCCTATGGGCCGGCGCAACAAGGCTTATCACAAGGATCTTCACCAGCAAGCCTATGAACGATTGACCAGTATGCAAGCGTTTGGGGAGAGCAGAAAAGAGGCAAAGGCGAATGGGACGGACAAGGATAAGATTTTCTCCTTCAGCACCTACCAGAGCTACTGGAAGCACACGAAGTATTTTATCAAATACATCAAGGAGCACCATCCGGAATGTACTACGCTGAAAAGTGCCAGGAAGTATGTAAACGAATGGCTGCAGGATGGCGTGGATCGGGGCCTGTCTGCATGGACGGTTGGTGTGCAGAGGTCGGCCATGGGAAAGCTGTACGGGATCTCTCCAGATGATGAAGACTTTTTCAAAGCTCCGAAAAAAGAACGGGAAAACATCAAGCGGAGCCGCGGCGACCGGGTTCGAGATAAGCACTTCTCCAAGACGAACAATGATGGGTTGATTAAGTTCTGTCAGGGGACCGGGCTGCGCCGGAAGGAGCTGGAGGAGCTGCGGGGGAAGGATCTGGTCACCAGAGAGCAGATCGAGGTTGAGTTATCCAAGCTGGAGAGCCGGCCTGCAGAGGAGCTGACACCGGCCGACACCAAGCGGCTGGAAATGCTCCAGGACGCCCTTTTATTCCCGGAGGGATACTTTACCCATGTCCGCAACGGAAAGGGCGGCAGGGAGCGCCTGAGCCCCATCATCGGGCCAAATGCGGGGCAGATCATAGAGCGGATCTTAAACACGCCGGCAGAGGAAAAGGTGTGGCAGCACGTTCATAAAAGTGCCGACATTCACGGCTACCGGGCCGAGTATGCCACGGTGATCTATAAAGCTAACGCCAGAGAAATCAAGGACATTCCTTATGACCGGGTGAACAAAGGCACCGGGCATCGCTACCAGAGCGAGGTGTATACCTGCCGCAAAGATGAATCTGGTAGGAAGTTGGACAAGGCTGCAATGTTGGTGTGCAGCAAGGCACTGGGCCATAATCGGATCGATGTTGTGGCCAACAACTATATTCGGGATCTATAAGGGAGGTGTGCTGCTATGAGCGAGTTTGTAAAAAAGACAATGATAGGTTACAAGGAACTTGATAGTGTCCGCTCAAATCCGGAATGTACTCATGTTATTTTGACCGTCAAGGAATATGATGATCTGCTTCAGAAGATTGCCGATGCGGAGCAGGAGACCAGGAACGAAAAGAGAAGGGCAGAGGAAGAAAAAAGGGCTTCTCTGAATAGGGAGCAGCAGACAATTCAAAAGGCAAACCAGGTCATAGAAAAATGGATGAAGGATCTGGAAAAAGAGAAGACGGAAAGCGCCTATCAGAAGGGACTGAATAAAAACCTGCTGCGTATTGCCAGAGAAAGAGCGAATGCAGATCGAAAACTGAAACCGAAGAAGGAGCACACTGGCTACGTGGTGGTGGTATCGTCAGAAAAGATCTATCGATATAAAAGTGGTCGCAGACTGGAATCAGTGAAACTATGGGAAACCGTGATTCAAAGCCCGTATTCGATAGAGTTTCCAGCAAAACAGGCAAAGAAGCTGATACTGGAAGAGTTCTTCCCAGAAAACGGGGAGTGGGAAGCTGCCAGGTTAGGGATAGAACGATGGGTCGCCGGTGACTATGAGGATTTCCTGAGTGCTGCGGATAAAGATGAGGAATTTATACAGCAGAATACAGCTCTGACGGGATACCGGAGCTTCAGGGCCAATTATCGGGCTGGGTACTGGGAAATGATATTAGTTCATACAAGGCCCCTGGAGGTTGTCCCGAAGGATATGCGAGTGAGCTGAAGGAGGCAAAGATGATGAAGATGGGATTGTGTGCAGAGGATGCGGTGACGCATAACCTAACCGTAGTATGGACTGGGCTGGATACCAAGGAGCTGAAGGAAGGGGAACAGCTGGAGATCCGGGTGGCCGGTCACTGGATTGAGGTTGAGCTGGAGAGAGATCCTGACGGCGGCTGGAGTTGGCGGGACCTGGAGACCGGCTGGAGCCTGAAACGTACCGATGTCGCGCCGGTCAGTGTCCGGAAAATTGACGCCTAAAATTAGCCTGTCCGAGGGCCTTGAAAGCGCCGCCTGGACAGGCTATAATAACAATAAAAAATAGGGAAAAACTCTATTGATAATATATGCCGTATAGAAGGAGGGGAGGGAGGTGAAATATGGCCTGAATTTGGACTGTCGAAAAATAGGGAAAAACTCTATTGATAATATATGCCCAGTATAGGGCCTTTTGGCCCTATAAAAAGCTCGTAAATTTCTCTCTCAAAGGGGGAGAAAGTCGGAGGGGAAATGGGGGGGGTGCGGAGGCTGTGGTAATGTGGTAAACCCGATAGGGTTTTCCATCATTTCCATAGCCGGAGCACGGGGGGAAAGGGGGAGGTGACTTTCTCTTTAAGGCCCCGAAGGGGCCGCTCTTTGGCTCCCCCTTTTCCCCCTATGGGTTTGCAGAATGTACGAAAAGAGGTGTAAGGAATGGCGGATCAGCAAGTAGCACTGGAACGGCTGCGGGAACTTTACAGGGAAAAGAACGAGCATTTAGAGAAGTTTTTAGAGCCGGTGGAGCCGTATGAGTTTTATCGTGAGATCTTCCCGGAAGGATCTTTCGAGAGGAAGGGCCATTTTGAGGACAGGAAGGGAAACGGGATCGCGGTGACAGTGGCCAAAAGTGAGGTTGACAAGGCAACCGGGATTGCCCTGCAGATCGAGGGGGACGGTAAAGCGAAACGATGTACCGTCACTGACGAGCTGGACGAGCTGCGGGAGCTGCAAGACACTGATTTCACGATTATGTCCCCGATCTCCTATTTTGGACGGCGGCGGTGCGGTAAAAATGCCCGGTATCTCTATGCCCTGGTCTTTGACTTGGATGGGGTGGGTATGCCCCAGCTCCGGGACACGCTGCACCAGATGAACAAGGATATTCTGCCCCAGGCAACCTTTGTTGTAAACAGCGGGACAGGGCTTCACCTGTATTATGTGCTGAAAGAGCCGGTGCCTATGTACCCGTACAACCAGAAATGCTTGAAAGAGCTGAAATATTCCCTCACCCGGCAGATTTGGAATAAGTTTACCTCCACCATCAAGGAGCCGCAAATGCAGGGGATTTTGCAGGGCTTTCGGGTGGTCGGCTCTGGCTCGAAGCTGGGGCGTGAGTACCCTGTGAGGGCGTTCCGGCTCGGCGGGCCGGTGGAGCTGGCGCGGCTGCTTGATTATATCCCGGACAGCAACGGGGAACAGCAGCGGCTTGAGGGGCTTATGAGAAAGAGCCGACTGTCGCTGGCCGAGGCGAAAGAGAAGTACCCGGATTGGTATGAGCGGCGGATCATCAAGAAGGAGCGGCGGGGCCGCTGGACGGTCAAGCGTGACCTTTACGACTGGTGGCTGCACCGGATCGCCGATGAAATCCGGGTGGGCCATCGTTTCTATGGCATTATGACGCTGGCGATTTATGCGAAGAAATGCGGGATAGACGAGGACGAGCTGCGCCGGGACGCTTTCGCGTTGCTTCGGCCCTACGATGATATGAGCGTGGAGGATATAAACCGCTTTACAAAAGATGATGTGGTGTGCGCCCTTGAGATGTTCAACGAGGACTATGTGACATTCCCCAGGGACGATATAGCGAAGCTCTCCGGCCTGACTATGCCTGTCAATAAGCGGAACTGGCGCAAACAGCCAGTACATTTGCAGGGCGCGAGAGCAATCCAGGAGATTAACGATAAGGCCAATGGTACGAATTGGAGAGAAGGGAATGGGCGGCCAAAAGGCAGCGGAACGGCCCAGGCGCGGGTTTATGAATGGCGGCAGCAGCACCCGGAGGGACGCAAGGCCGACTGTCACCGGGAAACTGGCCTTGATCCGAAAACCGTCCGTAAGTGGTGGGATTGCCCGCCGCCAGCGGTGCGCTTTGAAAATGGGCATATAACGGTGCGGGTGTCCCCTTCCCAGGAGTTGAGCGATTGGCTCCTGGACGCGCTACACGATGGGGGCCAGGAATAAGGCCCAGAAAGGCCCCTGTTACGCTTTAGAAGCCGTTTTCAGCCCTCCGAGGGTAAAATACCGGCCCCCTCTCTACTGCGCCCGGAAAGCCGCATAAATCAAGGCTTTTTTGCCCTCTAAATGCGAACATACCAGGGTAGAAGTTTAAGGGCCAGTGCTTGGGTAAACGGCCAGGAATATATATTGACATTGTAAATAAAAAGTTATACAATGGATATAATAAGAGTGAAAGGAGTTGTTACCTATGGCAAATACAAATATTAACATTCGTATGGACGCAGACTTGAAGCGGCAGTTTGAGGCGTTCTGTGCTGATATGGGAATGACGATGACAACGG
>OGRT01001931.1_pt1 | contig 13159 bp, 10 predicted proteins | sample 1553581 | NCBI WGS metagenome assembly OGRT01 (sample SAMEA2580113, study PRJEB22360) | human gut metagenome | biome: human gut; feature: human-associated habitat; material: faeces | place: Denmark | collected 2008/2010
CCTCGATGGAGCAGGTATAGCCCGCCTGCGCGGTCTGCCGAAGGAACGCGATACAGTTTTCGCGTCCGCCCGTGTAGAGCGGAATCAGCGGATAGCGCGGATCGATGGGGTGGCGTTCCATCAGTTTCATGATCGCGTCGCCTGCGCGATGGCGGCCGATGGCTTTACCGGCCATGGCCACAAGGCCGTCCGGGCTGACGGTGACAAGCGGCTTGAGTTTCACCAGCATGCCCACATCTGCGACGGCTTTGGGAATGCGCCCGCCGCGCGCCAGATACGCCAGCGTATCCAGACAGGCGAAAATGCGCACGCGCGGCACAAGCAGGCGAAGCGCCTCGGCGATTTCCTGCGCGGTTTTGCCTCCTGCATCGCGCATGCGGCAGGCTTCCTGCACCAGCAGGCGCTCGCCAACCGTTGCGGAGAGAGAATCCACCAGCGCGACGTCCAGGTCTTCCGTCATACCGACGGCGATCAGCGCGCTTTGCAGCGTGCCGGAAAGCGCGGAGGAAATCAGCACGCACAGCACGCTGTCGCCCGCGGCTTTTGCGGCTTCAAATTCGCGAAGAAAGGCGTCCGGCGAGGGCTGGGAGGTCTTGGGCGTCTGCCCGGCTTCCATCCGCTGCCAGAAGATTTCCTGCGGCAGATCCACGCCGTCAGTGTAGGTGTCGCCGCCGAAAGCGATGGTCATCGGCACGCAGCGAACGTTGAGCTTTTGCAGCTCCTCCTGCGTGAAATCGGTGGCGGAATCGGTAAGAATGCGAATCATAGCGTTTAAATTCCTTTCGTTAAACGAGATGCTCCAGCGCGGAAACGGCTTCGTTGATGCCGTCAGTCAGTGCGCGCGTTTTGTCCTCGCCCAATGTATCGATCAGCTGGTTCAGGATGGCTGCGATATGCTCATGCTCGGCGAGATAAGCCGCTTTGCCCGCCTCGGTCAGATGGATGAGAATCACGCGTTTGTCCGCTTCGCTGCGCATGCGGAGAAGAAACCCCTTGCCTTCCAGCGTGGTCAGCACTTTATTCATCTGGCTTTTGAGCAGGCGCGTTTGAGCGATGAGCGTCGTTGCGGTACAGGCGCGGCCCGTGTCCTCCGCGCGGAGCAAAATGCCGAGCACGTGCGCTTCGTTGTAGGTCAGCGTGGAGACGAGACGCTTGTTCCAGAGCGTGGAGGTGAGGGAGAGCCACGCGGCGAGCAGGCGGTCGCCCGTGGTGGGGGCATACGGCATGCGGATTCCTCCTTTAAAAGTTCACAAAATGAACTACGAGCATCATCATAAACCGCCAGACGGAAAATGTCAAGCGGTTTGACGAAAAAAGTTCACAAGATGAACTATAACCCCGCACTTGACAAAGCGACAAAAAACGGCAATAATAGAAGCAGTAGAAACCATCCGTTTGACGCGGATGAAATGGAGGAACGACAGATGAACGAGCAGTGGGCTGCGTATCAGGATTCAAAGGCATTCGCCGACCGAGTGGCGACGCTTTACGGCGCGGGCGAGGATGTACGGGCGCTGCAAAAGGCGCGTTATGGCAAGCTGGTGGAGCGGTTTGAAAAGCGTTTCGGTGCGCAAAAGGGCGGGCTGTGCTTCTTCTCCGCGCCGGGGCGCACGGAAATCGGCGGTAACCACACCGACCACAACAACGGCCGTGTGCTGGCGGCTGCGGTCAATCTGGATACCATCGCGTGCGTAAGCAGGACGGACGACAACGCCATCGTGGTGGACAGCGAGGGCTTTGCGCCGATCACGGTGGAGCTGGATAACCTTGACATCCGCGAGAAGGATTTCGGCACGACGCTGGCGCTGATTCGCGGCACGGCGGGCATCATGAAAGAGATGGGTTACAAAATCGGCGGTTTCCGCGCGACGATTTCCAGCTCCGTGCTGCGCGGAAGCGGCCTGTCTTCCTCGGCGGCGTTTGAGGTGCTGATTGCGGCGATTCTCGACGGACTGTACAACGGCTTTGTTGTGGACGCCAAGACCCGCGCCGTCATCGCGCAGAAGGTGGAGAACGTCTATTTCGGCAAGCCGTGCGGCCTGATGGATCAGATGGCCTCTTCTGTCGGCGGCATGGTGACGATCGATTTCAAAGAGCAGGACGCGAAGGTGGAGGCGATTGCCTGCAATTTCGCCGCGAAGGGCTATGCGCTGTGTGTGGTCAACACGGGCGGCGACCATGGCGACCTGACCGACGACTACGCGGCCATCCGCAAGGAGATGGAAGCCGTCGCAGCGCACTTCGGCAAGCATGTGCTGCGCGAAGTGGAGCTGGAGACGGTGGAAAGCCACGTCGGCGAACTGCGCAGGGCGTGCGGCGACCGCGCGGTGCTGCGCGCGCTGCATTATTACGACGAGAACGCCCGCGTGCTGGAGCAGGCGGCGGCCATTCGCGGCGGCGATCTGCCCGCGTTTTTCGACGCGGTGAAGCGCAGCGGCGACAGCAGCTGGAAACTTTTGCAGAATGTCTATGCCCGCTCGACGGAAGAACAGATGGCGATGGGCATCGAGCTGAGCCGCCGTTTCCTGCACGGCGACGGCGCGCAGCGCGTACACGGCGGCGGTTTCGCCGGAACGATTCAGGCCTATGTGCCGCTTGACCGGCTGGATGACTATAAAAAGCTGATGGAGGACGCTTTCGGCCCCGGCAGCTGCACGGCGCTCATGGTTCGCCCGGAGGGCGCCGTGATGATGCCGATGGAAGGTTAAAACGCGATAGACGGCCGCTTTTCCGGAGAAAGGCGGCCGTATTATTTACACCTACTTGAAAAGAAGAAGGTGAATATGCTATAATCTATAATCAGCGAGACAGAGAGAATCTGCGCGCCTTTTTTGCGCGCGTTTAAATTGGAGAGAGACAAACGATGAACAAGCTGAAAAACAACGCATGGTTCCGAAAAGCAGGCATGGCGCTGCTGGATATCGTGCTGATTGTGCTTTCCGTATATTTGAGCATGGAGCTGCGATTTGAGATGTACATTCCGTCGCGGCACATGGAGACGATGTACGCCGCCATGCCGATGGTGGTCGTGGTGTACATGGCCTGCTATGTGCTGGGCGGCATTTATCAGATCATGTGGCGCTATGCGGGCGTGCGCGATGTGGCGCGGCTGTGCCTGTTGAGCGCGATTGCCTGCGGCGTGACGCTGGCGTTGAACCAGTTCCTGACGCTGGGGCTTTTCCGCGGCGTGCTGATTCTGATTGCGCTGATGGCGACGATTGCCGTCGGCGGCAGCCGGATGATCTGGCGCGTGTGCTCGAAGGATCGCATTTCCGGCAGTCTGGGCGACGCCATGCCGGTGATGGTCATCGGCGCGGGCGAGGCGGGCGCGTATGCCGTCAACGTCTGCAACAAAAACCCGCGCAAGATGGGCAAGCCCGTCATCTTGGTGGACGACGCGAAGAACAAGCAGGGGCTCCGCATTCAGAATGTGCCGGTGCGCGGCACGACGAAGGACATCCCCAAGCTGGTTTCCCGCTATGGCATTCGCGAAATCATTGTGGCGATTCCGTCGCTGGGCACGGGCAGGCGCATGCAGGAAATCCTTGAACTGTGCAATCAGACGCACTGTCACACGCGCATGCTCTCCGAGCCGACGGATACCGACCAGAGCGCGGAGGAATCCACGCCGTTCATCCGCGAATTGAATATTTCGGACTTTCTCTCCCGCGACGAGGTGGAGCTGGATACCGATTCCATCGCAGGCTATCTCTCCGGCAAGGTGGTCATGGTGACGGGAGGCGGCGGCTCCATCGGTTCGGAGCTCTGCCGCCAGATTATGCGCTTCAAGCCGAAGCTGCTGATTATCTTTGAGATTTATGAAAACTGCGCGTATGAGCTGATGTATGATCTGCGTCAGCGCTATGGCAAAGACTGCCCGGTGATCACGCTGTTCGGCTCGATCCGCGACAAGCACCGCCTGGACGAAGTATTTGAGCTGTATCATCCGGAGGTCGTTTTCCATGCGGCGGCGCACAAACATGTGCCGCTGATGGAGCTCAGTCCTGCCGAGGCCATCAAAAACAATGTCTTCGGCACGCGCAACCTGCTTGAATCCGCCAGCGCGCACGGCGTGGAGCGCCTTGTGCAGCTTTCCACGGACAAGGCCGTCAATCCGACGAACGTCATGGGCGCGACCAAGCGCATTACCGAAATGCTGATTCAGCGTTACGGCGAAAAGACGAACATGAAGTGTATGGCCGTCCGCTTTGGCAACGTGCTCGGCAGCCATGGCAGTGTTATTCCCCTGATGGAAAGCCAGATTCGCAAGGGCGGCCCCGTGACCGTCACCCATCCGGATATCACGCGCTACTTCATGACCATTCCGGAGGCGGCTCAGCTCGTTTTGCAGGCGGGCGGCATCGCCAAGAGCGGTTCGATCTTCGTGCTGGACATGGGCGAACCCGTGCGGATCATGGATTTGGCGAAGAAGCTGATCCGCGCTTACGGCTATGAGCCGAACGTCGATATGCCCATCAAGATCATCGGCCTGCGCCCCGGCGAAAAGCTCTACGAAGAGCTGCTGATGGATTCTGAGCGCGACAAGATGACCCGAACGGCGCACAAGAAGATATTCGTCGCCAACGTGGACAAGATCGACGACGCGCAGTACGACCACATGATGCAGGTGTTGCAGTCTGTGGAGGATAAGAACGACGAGCGCGCGGTGGAGGCTATTGCCGAGATTGTGCCGACCTATCACCCCGACGAAAAGAACCGCCCGGATAACAAGGTTGAACTTGCCGAGAAAGATGAAAAACAGGCGGCGGGCTGAGCACACGTTTCTCCTCTCCGATGGAATGTCGGGGAGGAGATTTATATTTTTTTTGTTTCTGTTACATTTTCCGCGCTTCTTGCCGTCTAATAAGGTGAAAGGGGGCAACAAAAGATGGGATTCACTTCGGTACCAAGTGAAATCCGGCTGAAGGAGTGGATCAGCCGTTACAGCGACGATGTGTTGCGCACATGCTTCGTCCTGCTATCCGATCAATCACTCGCGGAGGACGCCATGCAGGATACGTTCACAAAGGCATGGAAAAACATGAGCCAGTTCGAGGGGCGGGAAAACGCTTCGCCCAAGACGTGGCTGATGCGCATTGCCGTCAATACCTGCAAGGATTACCGCCGCACGCAATGGCTGCGTCACAGGAGCCAGACCAGCCCGATTGACGAACTGCCGGAGGCCGTTTTGCCGACGACAAACGTCTCCCGTGAGCTGTTTCTGACCGTGATGGGCCTGCCGGATAAATACAAACAGGTGGTGCTGCTGTATCACTATCAAAACATGACGATGGAGGAGGTGGCCGACGCTTTGCGCGTCAGCCGCCCCGCCGTCAGCAGGAGACTGAAAAAGGCGTATGAACTGCTTCGCGCCGAGCTGGAAGGAGGAGCAGAGCATGAATTGGGATAAAGACATCAAAAACAGTCTGGACGCCCATCTCTCCGGCCTGCATGTCTCGGAACGGCAGCAGGCACAGATGCTTCACAGCATCGTGAAAGGAGGGCAACCGATTATGAAGAAAAAGATTTCCGCGGCGCTCGTATTTGCGATTGTGTTGGTGCTCGCGATGGGCACGATGGCGTTGGCGGCCGGAATGGGACTGTTTGGGCACTTCAGGGAGACACAGGAAAACAATAACGGCGCTCGGCTGGAAAAGCTGGAGACTTTGGCCGATACTTATGAGACGACGAAGGCCGCGGCCATGCCGACCCCGGCAAGCCCCGTGACGGGGGAGACGATGTATGACAAGCTGCTGGCAGAGCAATACAGCCACACGTTTGAGCTGACGCTCGACCAGGCGTATTGCGACGGCCACAAGCTGTATTATTCCTATACGCTCAAGCGCAATGCGCCGATGAGCAGGATTTTCGGCGAGGGCGAACCGACGGGCGGCTTTGATTTCAAATGGGTGGAAAGCGGCAAGAAAGCGAACGACGTTTTCGGATTCGAGGGTGAAGAAAAAGCGTGGTTCGAAGATCACGACGTGGCCTACGAAATCTACAATGGTTTCGGCCTTGGCGACGGTGCGGAAACGCCGGATGGCGAATACCTGATGATTCTGGACAGTGCGGATGAGCAGGTGGACGAAACGACCAAGCGCGGCTTCCAGGAGGTTGAAATTCCGGATAACGCGACGGTGGGCGATACGTTCGATTTTGTGCTGACCATCAACGAATACGGCGGCGCATATTATCAGACTGAAAAGGACTTTAGAATCGCGTCGGTAAGCATTCCGGAGGATCGTGGTTTCGTCCGCGTACCGTTCACGGTTAAGGTGGACAGAAAGGCTGAAATTCGTGCGGGCAGTCTGATGACCGATACCTACTCCGCACAGGCGACGCTGTTTGTCTCCGACGTGGATATCTCCGGTCAGGTGTACTTCGAAAACGCCGAGTTTGTGGAGGCGTATAAAGAATACGACAGGAAAATGATGAACGGCGAAGAGGTGCAGATGCCGCGCGTCATTACCGGCTATGAGCTGGTTGCGGACGATCAGGTCGTCGAGCCGATAGACGGCGGATGGGGCGTGGACAACAAGACGGGCCAGTATCATGTTGAACTGCGCTATGATTTGCCGGAAAGCGCCGAGTTCCTGTCGCTCCGCCCGATTTACAGCGACGGCGAGGCGGGCACGGAGGACGAGGAAATCTGGCTGAATTGACGCGGAGGAAATCGCCATGAAAAGGCTGATAGCCGGATGGGTCTGTGCGCTGATGCTGTCGGCGACAGCTTGTGCACAGGAATATCAAAACGTTTCACAGCTTCGCGAAAGTGCTCCGGCACGCTGGACGACGACGATTGAAACCAAGTGGCGTGGCGTTGCCATCGATGCGAAAATCGTCACGCCGAACGTGGAGGAAATTCCTGTGGTGAAGGTCGGTTATGACCTTCACCCGTCTCCACTCACGCCGGAGGAAAGCGAATGGATGATTATCGACGATTCCTACGAAACGGCAGGCATGAGCATTTATCAGGATGACGATTTGGGTAAACCGCCGCGCAAAATTGATGGGCGTCAGGTTGGCAGCATGGCCGTACCCAAAGGCGCATGGTATGACACTTGCGAACCGGATCGAGCCTATATTCCGATGTGCGATGTGACGTATTCGGAAATGATGGATATGGTTTCAACGGAAATAGCGCGGTTTGGCTACCCTGTTGAGGATTTCGATTTGGAAACGCCCGCAGAACTCAGGCTCTTTCAATGGTGCTTTGCAGGCACGAAAGAAGACGCTGCTCCGGGTTATTTCCATATGAGTTTCTATCCTAAAGTCAAAGGCGTGACGGTTTACGGACACATTCTGGATGCGGTGCATAATACGCGCGGTGAATGCAGACGCAAGGACGGTTTCTGGGAAAAGATGAGAAGCAGCGCATGTTATGACGGAATGCGTGGCGGTTTGTCGGATTTGTATTTCAAACATCCGATTCCAGTTAAAACCGTGGCGGAAGATGTGCCGCTTTGCTCCTTCGGCACGATTCAGCAATCGCTTGAGCGGGAAATCCAGAAAGGCCGAGTTCGCAAGATTTACGAAATCAGCTTGGGTTATATTTTCTATTGTGAGCCGGGCGTATATGTTCCCGATTTGAGCGAATATGATTATGCTGATATTTTCTATTATGTCAAGCCGATGTGGCGGGCCAACTGCCTGAAAGCATCCGGCGCACAGCAAGAGCTGGAAGAAGCCTACGGAGACGATGAACGCAACACCGTCGCTTACACACAGCTCCTTGTGGATGCGCAGACGGGTGAAATCATCAGTCAAAGCGATGCGGCGGATCGATCGATGTTTCCCGGATATTTATCGTGGGAAGACGCAAACAAGTAAAAAACAGATGAAGCGGGGGCGAAATGCTCCCGCTTTTGCTGTGCTTGAAAGAAAAATGGAAAAATCGGGAAGAAAAGCGGGGAGGGATTCGTTATAAGGACGAGCTCCCTCCGTCACGCCTGCGGCATTTTTCACCGAATGAATCCGTCACAGACGGCGACGATTTCAAATGTCTCTCTAAGCGGGAGACTTCATCCTCATGCTGCCGAGACTTATACTCAAAGGCTCCCTCACCGAGGAAGCTTGACTGAAGGAGTAAAAAAAGACCGCCATCAGGCGGTCGGACAATACATTACAGAGAGGAGAGAATGCGAACGACGCTTTCCAGCGAATCGTGCAGCTCGCGGAATTCGGAGAGGGAAAGATCCTCCGCTTGCGTCTGAATCTGGCGGGAGATGGTCGCGCGGATGGCGGACAGCTTCTCCATGCCGGCAGGCAGAAGCACGATGTTCACCACGCGGCGGTCGTTTTCGTCGTGCTGACGATCGACATAGCCCGCCTCGAACAGGCGATCCACCAGCGGCGTGATGTTCGGCTTGGCAATGCCCAGACGGCGGGAAATCTCGGAGACGGACATTGTGCCGACGTCCTGAAGCATGGCCAGCACCTGCACATGGGAGAGAGGCGTGCCGTGCTCCTTTTGAACCATGTCCATATGGAGCAGGCGCTTTTTAATCAGCGGCAGGGCATAGAACATGTTTTGAGCGACAGAATCAATCATTTCGGGGTCGAGCGTGCGTTTCTTGGTCATAAAGGGATCGCTCCTGATCTAATCTTATATTCCGTACATATCACACGGTTACAAAATGCAAACGATGTATATTTTAACCGTTTGATGCTGATTTCGCAAGGAAAAAATTTGATGGAAACACAATATTTCTGGATTTCAGCAAATGGTTATAAAAAAGATGTTTCATTTCGGGTAATTCTGAATGCAGAATCAACACGAAATGAATGAGAAGTTTTCCCGTCGCTTTACAGAACGGTGAAAATCGGGTACAATGGATGCAACATGATTCCTTCGGTTTCATTTTGGAGGACAGCAGATATGCAGGCACTTACAATTCTCAAAAAGTTTTTCTCGGTGGATATGGTCATTTATGCGGCGATTGTGATTGTCGCGGCGACGGCGCTGCTGCGCTGCACGCTTCCGCTTTCCCGCATTGCGGCCAAACTGCGCCGCGCGGCGCGGACCATCGTCACCGAAAGCAAGCAGAACAAAGAAAAAAAGTCGTGGAACGATATGCACTTCCTCGGCGATTCCCTTTCCGCGACATGGGCGGATTTTTTGCAGAACGCCGAAATGCGCGACGCGCACGGCGAAACCTGCGACGTGACGCAGTACATCAACGAGGACACGGTGATTTATGCGCTGGGGAGCACGGGCTTCGCGGGGCTTGCGCCGGGCGTGATGACTTCGCTGGGCATCCTCGGCACGTTCCTCGGTCTGGTGATGGGCCTGTCCGGCCTGAGTCTGACGGGCGCGGATACCGAAGTCGTGCTGACGGCGATGGATCAGCTCATCCGCGGCATGAGCACGGCGTTCCTGACCTCCATTGCGGGCGTGTGCGGTTCGTTGCTGTTTAACCTGCTCAACAACCGCGCGACAGACAAGTGCCAGAAGGCGATCGACCGTTTCTGCGAGGTGTTCAGCCTGTACGCCATGCCCAAGCCTGTTTCGGAAGACACGGCCATGCTCGCCCTTCAGCAGGAGCAGACGGCCTACATCCGCCAGGCGGTGGAGGACATGAGCCAGAAGATGGCTGTGCAGATGGAGCAGAGCATCATGCGCGCAATGCTGCCCGTGCAGCGCTCGATGGATAACTTTATCCTCGCGGCGACACAGGCACAGGTAGAGGGCGTGGACCGCATTGCGCAGGTCTTCGTTCAGCGGATGAACGTCGCGCTGGGCAATGAGTTTGACCATCTGCGGCAGGTGCTTGCCGATACGGGCGCGGAACAGCAGAAGACCCAGCAGGAGCTGCGTGCCGCGACCGAAGCCATCGGCCAGATGACGCAGGACGTGGTCAACATGCACCAGCTTTCTCAGGGCGTGTTGGAGCATTTCCGCGCGTATGTGGCGGATATGGACGCCTCCCGCGCACAGGTGGACGACACCAACCGCAAGACCATCGAGTTGCTGGAGGCGATGGGCAAGACCAGCGGCCAGCAGGCGCTCTATCTGGCGAAATTGCAGGAATACCAGGCGGCGCTTACGGCGGCTTCCCAGCAGTATACCGCGTGGACGGATCGCTTCCTCGCCAGCGCGCAGGAGCAGACGCGCATCACCGGCAAGGAGATGGATCGCGTTGTGGCCGAGATGCACGAGGGCAGCCAGACGCTCTCCGGCGCATACGAGCAGTTCACCCGGCAGACACAGGAGAATCTGGCGCGCACGACCGCGCTGTTTGACGAGAGCATTTCTTCCTCCATCCATCAGCTTAACGAGACGCTGGATTCCATGCGCGAGATGACCCGCAGCATGCCGCAGCTGCTCAGCCAGAGCCGCGACCGTTACGCCGAGCAGGTCGATCAGTTTGTGACCGCGCTTGTGCGGCTGCAAAAGGCGATGGAGAAGCTGAGCCAGACGGCGGACGGAAAGGAGTAAGCCATGCGGCCGGGAAAAAAGACGCGGCAGCGCGGCGGCGACAACAGCTATTGGACGTCGTATTCGGACATGATGGCGGGCATGCTGTTCGTCTTTGCGCTGATTCTGTTCGCGGCGGTGTATCAGCTGGTGGATTTGCAGCAGAAAAAGACGGTTGAGCTACAAACCAAGGAGGCGCAGCTTTCCACCCAGCAGAGCCTGCTCATTGATCAGGAGGCCGAGCTGAAGGATAAAGAAGAACTGCTAGCCGCGACGACGCTCGCCTTGCAGCAGCAGCAGCAGGAGCTGGACGAAAACCGGACGGCGCTCACCAGCGCGCAGGAAAGCCTTTCTTTGCAGCAGAGCAAGATTGAAGAACAGGCGGCGCTGCTGGCCGCCCAGCAGGCGCAGATTGACAAGCTCGTCGGTTTGAGAAGCCAGATCATCGAGGATCTGCGCGATAACCTGAGCAACGTGGGCCAGCGCGTGACGGTGGATAGAAAGACCGGCGCGGTGACGTTTGAAAGCTCCGTTCTTTTTGACACGGGCAAAAATGAAATCAAGGACGCGGGCAAAGCGGCGCTCAACTCCTGCATTCCGGTGTATATTCACACGCTGCTCAGCGACGAATATCGGGATTATGTGGGTGAAATCATCGTTGAGGGACATACTGATACCACGGGTCAGTACCTCAACAATTTGGCGCTGTCGCAGCAGCGCGCGCTGGCCGTGGCGACCTACTGTCTGAGCGACGAAATGACGGGTCTGAGCGATGCGGATAAGGAGACGTTCAAATCCATTCTGACGGCGAACGGCCGCGCGGACGCAGACCCGATCTATAACGCGGACGGCACGGTGAACATGGATGCTTCCCGCCGCGTGGTCATCAAGTTCCGTATGAAGGATTCCGACATGATCGATCAGATGAGCGCGATTCTGGAAGGCAGCGCACAGGGGGAATAACGTGGGCAGATTCATGAAAATTCTGGCGATTCTGGCGCTGGTGGCAACAATCGCGGGCGCGGGCGCGGTGCTGTACGGCATCAACACGCTTGCGCCGCAGGTGGTGCAGACGGCGGCGAACGTGACGGAAGCGCAGAGCGTGGCGGATACGTTTGACGACATGGTTACGCGGCTGGAAAACGGCACGTTCGGCGGCAGAATCTTTGGCGGAACGGACGATCTGCGCGCGGAAGACTGCGCCTTTGTGACCTATACCGTTCGGCTGCAAAACAAAGGCTTTTTCCCGGCGGAATGGATTTCCATGGAGCTGGTCGAACCGAAGGACGGCGACGTGCTGGCTCTGCCGGATGACAGCCGCCACGCGTTGGCGGCGGGCAGCGTGGGCGATATGCAGCTGACCGTGCTCAGGCGCACAGACGAGGAAGAACAGGCCGATACCGCGCGGACGCTTCGCGTGACCTGCTATGTGTTCGGACGGAAGATCGTCTTTGACGTGTCCGTCGCTTGACAAAGAAAAAACCAGATGAAATCTGGTAATTTCTGCGCTTGAAAGCGCGATAAAGGTTCGTATATAATAGGAATACGCTTTCCGAGTCGGGTTAGCGTATTTCTTTTTGCTCTGAGCAAGCTTCATGCTTTCGGAAGCCTTGATTTGCGTACTTATTGTTGCTTAAAGCCAAAAGCCTCCCTATTTGAGGGAGGTGGCGCGCCGTAGGCGTGACGGAAGGAGTTAAAGCTTATGACGGAAAAACAACTGAAAAAGAAAATTCTGGACAGCGGACGGACGCTGCTGTTTTCAAATGAGGATTTAAAGCGGCTGATTATTCCGCTGGTCATCGATCAGGTGCTTGTGCGCACGGTGGGCATGGCTGATACGATGATGATTTCCTCCGTGGGCGAGGCGGCGATTTCCGGCGTGTCGCTGGTGGATATGATTAACATGCTCATCAACGCGGTTTTCGCGGCGGTGGCGACGGGCGGCGCAGTCATCGCGTCGCAGTATCTTGGCCATCGCGATCGGGAAAAGGCGTGCGAGGCTTCCAGCCAGCTGATGGTGGTGACGGCGGTGTGCGCGCTGGTGTTTACGGTGCTGTCGCTGGTGGCGAGAAAGCCGCTGCTTTCGCTGCTGTTCGGCCGGATCGACGCGGACGTGATGGACGCCGCGCTGACCTATCTGACGGTCTCTGCGATCAGCTTCCCGTTTCTCGCGTCATTCAATTCCAGCTCGGCGCTGTTCCGCGCGATGAATGATTCCCGAACGCCGACGATGGTTTCCCTCGGTATGAACGTGATGAACCTTGTCGGCAACTCCATTCTCATCTTCGGCATGAAGTGGGGCGTTGCGGGCGCGGCGATTTCCACGCTGCTTTCCCGCGTGATGGCGGCGGTGGTGATGTTCATCCTGAGCTTGAATAAGCACCGTCAGCTGTATGTGCGTCTCGATCAGATGACGCGCTTCCAGCCGACGCTTGTCGGTCAGATTCTCTATATCGGCATTCCCAGCGGCATTGAAAACGGCATTTTCGAGCTGGGACGCATCGTCGTCGTCAGCATGATTTCCACGTTCGGCACGATGCAGATTGCCGCTAACGCCGTGGCGAACAATCTGGACGGCGTGGGTGTGCTGGCAGGCGCGGCGATGAACCTTGCGATTCTGACAGTCGTGGGGCGCTGCGTCGGTGCGCACGACAACGATCAGGTGCGCTATTACACCCGTAAGCTGCTCAAGATTGAATACGCGATGATGGTTGCGGTCAACGTCGTGCTGCTGGCTGCGCT
>OGRT01001938.1_pt1 | contig 13076 bp, 10 predicted proteins | sample 1553581 | NCBI WGS metagenome assembly OGRT01 (sample SAMEA2580113, study PRJEB22360) | human gut metagenome | biome: human gut; feature: human-associated habitat; material: faeces | place: Denmark | collected 2008/2010
CGCTGACGGCGGCCACCAGAGCGCAGGCCAAACGATTCTGCGAGCGCTGGCCGAGCCGCGCGCCGTTTCTCTACCAGACCATCATGGAGCAGCTGGGGGAAGCGGATACGGAAAAAAACGAGCCGTAAGCGCAAAATGAGATCTAACGAAGGAAAAAATGCAGTATAAAACCTGTAAATAAACGAAAAAAATAGAAAACAATCAAACGTTCGATGGCGAAAGCAAAAAAGGCGCGTCTGCAGCGCGCCTGATTCCATGCGGCTGTCGGGCGTTTTTTTGATGCGAAAAAACGCCGAAAAGGCGATCAAATGCCGGAAGAATATGCGGAAAGTTCGCAAAAAACGAACACAAATTTGGATGGATTGACTGACGAGCGGAAAGAAATTGTCTAAAAACACTTCCATTTTTTCATACAATCTGATATAATGAACCCAACGGACAGGCGGGAGCGAACAAGCCGCCTGAAAAAACAGCCGATAACAGGCTTCAAAGGAGGAACGATTTATGAAGGACTACATGGTGAAGGACATACGCAACATCGCTGTATTGGGACACGGCTCTGAAGGCAAAACGACGCTGGTTGAGTCGATGCTCTATGCTGCCGGCGTGACTGACCGCCAGGGTCGTGTCGAGGATGGAAACACGGTCAGTGACTATGATTCCGAAGAAATCAAGCGTCATATCTCCATCAGCGCGTCCGTGGCGCCGATTGAAATCCACGGCAAAAAACTCAACCTCATTGACGTTCCCGGTTACTTTGATTTTGCGGGCGAAATGGCTGGCCCGCTGCACGCCGTGGAGGGCGCGGTGATCGTCATCAGCGCCGCGACGGGCATCTCCACCGGCTTTGAAAAAGCATGGAACGCGACCGCGAAGCATGGCCTGGCACGCCTCATCGCCGTCTCGCAGGTCGATCGTGAACATATCAATTACCGCAAGGTGCTCGACGATCTGCGCAGTACCTACGGCAACTGCATCATTCCGACGGTTCTGCCGATCGGCGAGGGCACGTCCTTCCGCGGCGTTGTGGATGTTTTGACGGGCAAAGCCTTCATCGGCGCGGGCAAAGACCGCAAGGAAATCCCGATTCCGGAAGAAATGGCCGGTTTGGTGGAAGAGGCGCTGGAAGCCTGCCACGAGGCGGCGGCCAGCACCAGCGAAGAATTGATGGAAAAATTCTTCGACGAAGGCAAACTCAGCGAAGAAGACATGCTGCGCGGCCTGTCCACCGGCATTTACGAGGGCAGCATTGTGCCGGTTGCGCCGGTTTCCAGCCTGGACGGCATCGGCGTGCGTCCGCTGATGTATGAGCTGGCGATGTACATGCCCAGCCCGATGGAACACACCTATCACGGCATCAACCCGAAGACCAAATCCATGCACATCCGCCACGCGGACATGAGCGAGAGCTTCACCGCGCAGGTGTTCAAGACGATCGCCGATCCGTTCGTGGGCAAGCTGTCGCTGATTAAGGTGATCTCCGGCGTGCTGACCCCGGCGACCCCGCTGTTCAACGCGAACGCGGATAAGCCGGAAAAAGCGGCGGGCATCTTCATGGTGCGCGGCAAGAAGCAGATTCCGGTCGGCATGCTCTGCGCGGGCGACATCGGCGCGCTCAGCAAGCTGCAATACACCTCCACGGGCGACAGCCTCTGCGAAATCGGCAAGGTCGTTCAGTATGACAGTATCGATTTCCCCGCGCCGCAGATTTCCCTTGCGGTGTACGCCAAGAAGGCGGGCGATGAAGACAAGGTCTTCTCCGGTCTGGCGCGCCTGTGCGAGGAAATGCCGGACGTCATCGTCGCCAAAGACCCGATGACCACCGAAACCCTCATCAGCGGCCAGGGCGAACTGGAGCTTGAAATCGTGCGCCAGAAGCTGCAAAGCAAGTTCGGCGCAGAAGCCGTGTTCAAAGATCCGAAGATCGCCTACCGCGAGTCCATCCGCAAGACGATTCAGGTGCAGGGCCGTCACAAGAAGCAGAGCGGCGGCCATGGCCAGTTCGGCGACGTGTGGATCGAGTTCTCCCCGGCCGAACCGGGCACGGATTTCGAGTTCGTCGATGCGGTCGTCGGCGGCGCGGTGCCGCGCAACTTCATTCCGTCGGTCGAAAAGGGCCTGCGCGAGAACCTCGTCAAGGGCGTTCTGGCAGGCTTCCCGATGACGGGTCTGCGCGCCAAGCTCTACGACGGCAGCTATCACCCGGTCGATTCCTCCGAAATGGCGTTCAAGACGGCGGCGCGCATTGCCTACAAGCAGTGCATCAACGCGAACCCGGTGCTGCTTGAGCCGATTATGCACGTGGAAATCAGCGTGCCGGATGAGTACATGGGCGATATCATGGGCGACCTGAACAAGCGCCGCGGCCGCATCCTCGGCATGGAGCAGAATGACGGCAGGCAGCTCATCATCGCCGAAGTGCCGCAGGCCGAAATGTTCAAATACGCGACGGATCTGCGCTCCATGACGCAGGCGAAGGGTTCGTTCAAGATGAGCTTTGAGCGCTATGAAGAAGTGCCGCAGGCCATCGCCGCCAAGATTATCGAGGCGCATAAGGCCGATCTGGCGGACGACGACGAATAAAAAAACATAAGATTCAGTATAATTCGACGACGACGGCTTACGTATCCACGAAGTATTCGGTAATCGAGCCGTGGTCTGAAGAGACGTATGACGAATTATACGACGCGGGATATGACGGAACGAGTTCCGCCACGTCGCACAGGTAAACAAACAGGTGAGCAGGCGGGCAGAAATGCCCGCCTGTTTCTATCTGTTTTGCTCAAAAATGATACGTAAATTTCACCGGATTGACAAATTCGCTTGACATGCGGATGAATCAAATGTAAAATAGAGATAGTCAAAGTGAAAGCGTGTGCAGATTATGCTGTGCTGGACATTGCGCCGGGGGAAATCGGAGTGCGTTTAGGCCGACTTTTCCGGGCGTTTGATACATCAAAACTGGATAGGCGGCAAAGCCGCGGAGGGAAGAAAGCGTCCCTGCGTCGGCATGGTTCTTTGTGCCTAAATGGGTTGTGGATCGCCAAAGGCGGGCGCCAATCTGTACACTTTTTTCTTGGACGATTGATTTGCGTTGAAATTGAGAATCCAAAAAGAAGGAGAGTGAAGCAGGTTGGCGTCGTTTATTTTTACCTTTTTAGCGATCGTCGTCGCACTGGCCGCAGGCGGTGCGGGCGGCTATATGTACCGCAAAAACGTGCAGGAAAAGAAGATCGGGCGCAACGAGGAATTTGCCCGGAATCTGCTGGATGAAGCGCAGAAGCGCGCGGAAGAAAAGAAGAAGGAAAGCATTCTTGAGGCCAAGGAAGAGGTCATCCGCCTTAAGAACGAACTGGATCGCGAAATCCGCGACCGCCGCGCCGAAGTGCAGCGCAGCGAGCGCCGCGTCACCCAGCGCGAGGAAACGCTCGACAAAAAGGCGGATAACCTCGACGCGCGCGAGACCGGCCTTGAGCGCAAGCAGACCGAACTGGACCGCCTGACTGCCGAGGCGCAGGAGTATGGCGCACGTCAGAAGGCCGCCGCCGAGGAGGCCGAGAAGACCGCCAAAGAGCTGGAAGAAAAGAGCCAGGCCGAGCTGGAGCGCGTCGCGAAGATGACGCAGGAAGAAGCGCGCGACATGATCGTGCAGCGGATTCAGAAGGAAGCTTACCACGACGCGGGCGTGATGGTTCGCGAGATCGAGCAGAACGCGAAGGACGAGGCCGAGAAAAAGGCGCGCAACATCGTTGCGATGGCGATTCAGCGCTGCGCGAGCGACCATGTGGCGGAGACCACGGTTTCCGTCGTGTCCCTGCCGAACGAGGACATGAAGGGCCGCATCATCGGCCGCGAGGGCCGCAACATCCGCACGCTGGAAACTGCGACCGGCGTCGATCTCATCATCGACGATACGCCGGAAGCCGTTATCGTGTCCGCGTTTGACCCCATCCGCCGCGAGGTTGCGCGAATTGCGCTGGAAAAGCTCATCGCCGACGGCCGTATTCATCCGGCGCGCATCGAGGAAATGGTCGATAAGGCCAAGCGCGAGGTGGACAACCAGATCCGCGAGGCGGGCGAGCAGGCCATCTTTGAAACGAATATGCATGGCATTCACCATGAGCTGGTGAAGCTGCTGGGCCGCATGCGCTATCGCACGAGCTACGGCCAGAACGTGCTTCAGCACAGCATCGAGGTCAGCCATCTGGCGGGCCTGATGGCGGCGGAGCTGGGCGCGGACGTTCAGCTTGCCAAGCGCGCGGGCCTGCTCCACGACATCGGCAAAGCCGTCGATCACGAGCTGGAAGGCACGCACGTCGAGCTGGGCGTCGAGATGGCCAAGCGCTATCACGAGCCGCCGGAAGTGATCCACTGCATCGCGGCGCACCACAACGATGTCGAGCCGCAGACCGTCGAGGCCGTGCTGATTCAGGCAGCGGACGCGATCTCCGCAGCCCGTCCGGGCGCGCGCCGCGAGAGCATCGAGAACTACATCCGCCGTCTGGAAAAGCTGGAGGAGATTTCCAACAGCTTCCCCGGCGTGGAAAAGTCGTTCGCGATTCAGTCCGGCCGCGAGGTGCGCATCATGGTCAAGCCGGAGGATATCTCCGACGAGGGCACGTATGTGCTTGCCCGCGAAATTGCCAAGCGCATTGAAAATGAGCTGGAATATCCGGGACAGATCAAGGTCAACGTCATCCGCGAGACCCGCTGCACCGAGTTCGCGAAGTAAGAAAAAAACAGAGTTTGGAAAGCGGCGTCGTGTTTTGCGGCGCCGCTTTTTGCGTAGGGATGGGGAAGTTGGGGCGCCGATCCAAACCCCGCCAGAAACCTGAGGTTTCTGGACTTTCCGTATTGGATTGCTGCGCAATCCAAGAGGAAAAATTTAGACCGCCGCGAAGCGAAGAAGGAAGTTTGAGGGATGAAATCCCTCAAGCGGGTTTGGGCGGCAGCCCAAATAGGTCTGGGCGATAGCCCAGTGTGTCGAAGAAAACGTAGTTTCAGAGCAGGCCGCAAAGCGGCCTACGATTGAAACGGATTCAAACCGCAAAGGCTGCGGAAAACAGCGGACGCGTCCCGACAAATAGACTTTACGGACCAACACGAAAGGCGAAAAGATGAAACAGGTCATCCATATCTACGGCGCGTCAGGGTCGGGTACATCGACGCTGGGCAGGGCCATCGGCGAAACGCTCGGCTTCACATGGCTGGACTCGGACAACTATTTCTGGCTGCCGACCAATCCGCCGTATACGGCCAAGCGCGGCATAGCGGAACGGCTGAATGCGATGAATCGCGACATTGATGCGGCGGAAAACGCCGTGCTTTCCGGTTCGCTGACGGATTGGGGTGACGCGCTGATGCCGCGGTTCACGCTGGCCGTTCGCGTGGAGACGGATACGCCGACGCGGCTTGCGCGCATCCGTGAGCGGGAATATCGGAAGTTCGGCGAGCGGATTCTGCCGGGCGGGGACATGTACGAAACGCACATGAACTTTTTAAAATGGGCGGCGGGCTACGACGACGGCGGACTGAACACGAGAAGCCGCGCGAAGCACGACGCATGGGAAAGCATGCTGCAATGCCCGATTCTGCGGGTCGATGGAACGGACGAAATCGGGCGAAACGTGGAAAAGGTGCGGCGGGCGCTGGAAAAAATGAGGAAAACGGGGTGACTGCGCAGCGGCTTGCGCCGAGGTGGAAGGGAAGCCTTTGGTCTGAGCTGAACAAGGAACGATAACGGGCGAATGGGAGAAAAGTGAAATGAAAATCGAAATTCGGCAAATCGAACATGCTGAGGAAAAGCGGACAATCTGCCGCGCGATTTTGGAAGCCCTGCCGGAGTGGTTCGGCATTCCCGAAGCGCGGGAGGAATACATCCGCGAGAGCGCGGACAGGCTCTTTTTTGCCGCGATGGACGGAGAAAAACCCGTCGGCTTTCTGTATCTGAAAGGGACGGGACGCGACACGGTCGAGCTGTATGCAATGGGCGTTTTGAAGGCGCGGCACAGGACGGGCGTCGGGCGGGCGCTGGTGGAGGCGGCCAGGCGAGCCGCGCGCGAGGCGGGCTATGCGTTCATGCAGGTGAAAACGGTACAGATGGGAAAATACGCCGAGTATGACGCGACGAACCGGTTTTATCTGGCGATGGGGTTCAAGGAGTTCGAGGTATTCCCGCACCTGTGGGACGAATGGAACCCGTGTCAGGTGTATGTGATGGGGCTGTAACAAAAGGAAAAATGAACATGGAGATTGAAACGCGGCCGGACGCCTATGAGGTGCGGCGGCTGGATGAGCGGGACGTGGACGCGATTTTGGCGCTCTGCGAGGGAAACAGCCTGTTTTATCAATATCATCTGCCGATGGCGACGCGGGAAAGCATTTTGGCGGACATGACCGCACTTCCGCCGAACAAGCGCATGGAGGACAAGGCTTACATCGGTTTTTTTGAGGAAGGAAAATTGACCGCCGTTCTGGACTGGATCAGCGGCTATCCGACGAAAGAAACGGCGTGGATCGGGCTGTTCATGGTCAGCGCGGAAAGACAGGGGCAAGCCGTCGGAAGCGGAATCATCCGCGGCCTGACGGAAAGCCTGAGGGCGGTGGGGTATCGGGAGATTCAGCTCGGCGTGGACAAAGGAAATCCGCAGAGCTTCGCGTTTTGGAAGAAAAACGGGTTTGAGGTTTTGCGCGAGGACGATTATATCGTGATGAGACGGAAAATTTGAGGAGATGAAAGCATGATTCGGGGGTATGATTCCGGCGCGGCGTTTTTGGCGGAAAATCAGGCGTTTTTGGATACCAAGCCTCAGATTTCGGCGTTCATGGCGCTGGATGCGCCGCTGCTTGAAAAAACGGACAAAATCAATTACGCGGCGAGATGCGAAAAGGACGGAAAAACGCTGCTGGCAATGAAGGTCGAGCCGTATCACTTGCAGCTGTTCGGAGACGCGGACTGCGCGGGGGAGCTGCTGGATTTTTTGGTGCGCGGGGGATACGAAATCCAAAACTATCTGAGCGAAAAGACGCTGGGCGACGCGGCGGCGCGCGAGATGGAAGCGCGGTTCGGCATTCGATACGAAGAGGCGCTGGCGATGGCGTTCATGGAGGCGAGAACCCTCACCGAGCCGTCGTCGCCGGAGGTTGAAGCGGCGAATGAAGACGATTTAGACGAAATTTATGCGTGCATGGAGCGATTTCTGGTCGAATGCAACTTGCAGGACAAGCCGAACCGCGAGGCGATGAGAAGGAACATCGGAGGTTTCCGCGTGATTCGGGCGGATGGGAAAATCGTCAGCGTGGGCAAGGCGGTGCGCGACATCGGGGAAAGCATGCGCATCACCAACGTCTATACGCGCGAGGCATACAGAGGGAAAGGCTATGCTCGAAAGGTGGTCAACACCATCAAAAACGAGATCCTGACGGCGGGGAAAACCGCGGCGCTGAACGTGGACAGACGGAACCCCGTGACCAACCACCTCTATCGAGCGCTGGGCTTTGAGCCGGTTTTCGCACAGGGGGAATATCGGCGGGGCGAAACAAAAAACTGACGGAGGGACGACGGAAGAAATCATCGCGATGCGGAGCGGAAATCAGGAGCGAAAAGTGGAAAAGGATTTGGAGATGGCAAGGCGGATGGCGGGGACAGCCGCCGAAAGGGGCGGACGCGTCTACTTTGTCGGCGGGTTTGTCCGCGACGGCGTGATGGGGCGCGAAAGCAAAGATGTGGACATTGAAATCCATGGGATGACGGCGGACGCGGTGCGGGGGATGCTCGGCGAAATCGGGCCATGGAAGGAGATGGGCGCAAGCTTTGGCGTGTTCGGCCTGCGGGGGTATACGCTGGACATTGCGCTGCCCCGGCGCGGCGGCGGAAAGGGCGAGGACGCGGACATCGACCCCTTCATGGGACGGAAGGAAGCGGAGAGGCGGCGCGACTTCACGATGAACGCGATGATGCAGGATGTGCTGACGGGGGAAATCTTCGATGATTTCGGCGGGCGGGAGGATATCCGAAAGCGCGTCATCCGACACGTGGATGAGGAGACGTTCCGACGCGACCCGCTGCGGGCAATGCGGGCGGCGCAGTTTGCGGCGAGGTTTGATTTCGCGATTGCGCCGGAGACGATGGCGGTCTGCCGGACGCTCGAACTGCGCGGGATGGCGAAGGAACGCGTGATGGGCGAAGTGGAAAAGGCGCTGATGCAGAGCGAAAAGCCTTCCCGGTTTTTTGAGGCGCTGCGGGAAATGGGACAGATTGAGCCGTGGATGCAGGAGGTTGCCGCGCTTCAAGGCGTGCGGCAAAGGGCAGATGCTCACCCGGAGGGAGACGCGTGGACGCACACGATGCGGGTTGTGGACGAGGCAGCCAGGCTGAGAGACAGGGCGGAACATCCGCTTGGCCTGATGCTGGCGGCGCTGCTGCATGACGTGGGCAAAGCCGAGGCGATGCAGGAGAAAAACGGCGTGATCCACGCGTATGGACACGAAATGAAGGGCATGCCGCTGGCACAGCGTTTCATCAGGCGGCTGACGAACGAAAAGGACCTTTGCCGCTATGTGGTCAGCATGGTGGAGCTGCACATGAAGCCGAACCTGTATGCGGCGCAAAACAGCAGACAGCGGGCGTGGAACACGCTGTTTGACCAGAGCGTCTGCCCGGAAGACCTGATGCTGCTGGCGAAAGCGGATCATCTGGGGCGGGCGAACGCCGCGCCATATGAAGAGACGGAACGGGAGATGGGCGAGAGGTTTGCGGCGTTTCAGGAGACGATGGCGCGGCCTTACGTGACGGGCGCGGATTTGATTGCGCGCGGCATGCATCCGGGCGAAGAAATGGGGAAAATGCTTGAGGCGGCACATCGGCTGAGGCTGGCCGGCGTGGGAAAGGAAGCGGCGCTGCGGCAGCTGCATGTGTGAAACGAACAGAAAATTGGCGTGGGAGAAATCCTGCGCCTTTTTTTGAATTCGTAGGAAATTGCAGCAAATGGGCCGCGTATGTGAAAGTTTGAGTTTTTGCAAACTTTGGCGGAAGTGAGAGCGGCCTCAGGCCGCTTTTTGATTCGGAGGAAATTGCATACAGGCTGCCGCTTCACAGCCTGTATGCCGTCATCGCCCTGAAACGGTTGCTCATCATGGTATAAAGCGTCTGGGCATAGGGCGTGAGCGGCATATCTTTGGGGCACGCCATATACAGGGAGGTATAGAGCGAATCGCTGAGACGGTAATGCGAAAGCTGCTGCATGGCGGGCGTGTCGCTCAGCAGGGTGATAAACGGACAGAGCATCACCAGCGAACAGGCGGCGCACACACGTTTGGCACATTGGGAATCATCCGTGCGCAGAACGACGAAGGGGGAAAGTCCGGCGCGGGCAAGCAGTTCGTCATAGGAACGGGTGAACGGCAGGCTTTCGGTGGGCAGAATGAATTTCTCTCCTTCACAGGCGTTTAAACTGATGGTTGAACCGGAAGGAATGCGCTGGGCGAGCCTGGTTTTGCGACCGGCGAGCAGCACGACTTCGTCCGACGCGATGAGCTGATATTCAAGCTTTTCGTTTTCGGCTTCGCCGGAAACGAGCGCCATATCGAGTTCGCTGCCGAGTAGTTTGCGTTCCAGCTCGTCATTCGGCAGGGAAACGGCCTGCACGCATACTTCGGAATAAACGGACTGGAATTCGGCGAGCACCTGCGGCAGAAGTTCGTCTGCACGCTGCTGGGGCAGACCGAGACGCAGAAGCCCCGCGGTGTGGCCGAAGAGCGCGGCGATAGACTCGTTCATCTGCGTTTCGATTTGCAGAAAGCGGCGCGCGGCCTGCACATAGATCTGTCCGGCAGGGGTGAGCGAGACGGGCGTTGTGCCGCGCTCAAAGATGGGCGCGCCGAGCTGCTGCTCGATCTGCCGAATCTGCTGGGAGAGCGTCGGCTGGGGGATGAAGAGCGATTTGGCCGCCGCGGTGAAGCTGCCTTCGCGCGCGACGGCGAGCACGAGCTGAGCGTGTCGGGTATTCATGAGCACCTCCGTGAGGGGAGAGGGGAACGATTGGGGCGCCGCCCCAAACCCCGGCAGGAACCTTAGGCTCCTGCACCTCCCGTTTTCATTCGCTGCGCGAATGAATTCTATCTCTTATTTTAATCAAGAAACAGAGGTTTGTAAACCGTCACTTAACATCCGTTTATCGCGCAGCGATAAACGAAAGAGGGAAATCCAGAAACCTCAGGTTTCTGGTGGGGGTTGGTGCAACGCCCCAAAAAGGGGCTTCCCCGCGGACGTGTTATAGGTGTATAATAGGGCTACATCTGAAAGACGGAGGGATTTGCGATGCAGGTTACGGAAAAAATCGCCGCGTTTCGGGCGCGGATGAAGGATGAGAACTTTGCCGCGGTCATCGTGCCGACGGCGGACAGCCATGCTTCGGAATATATTGCCGACCATTTCAAGACGCGTCAGTGGCTTTCCGGCTTCACCGGCTCGGCGGGCACGCTGGTCGTCGGCGAAAAAGAGGCGGCATTGTTTGTCGATGGCCGCTACTTCATTCAGGCGGAACAGCAGATCGCCGGCAGCGGCATCACCTTGATGCGCATGGGTACGGCAGGCACGCCGACGCTGGAAGAATATCTCGCGGGGCTGCTGCGTGAAAACGACGCGCTGGGCGTTGATTTCGGCGTGGTCAGCGAGAAATTCGCGGAGGATATGCGCGCGGCGGTCGCGGGCAGCGGCGCGCTGCTGCGCGATACCGGCGACTGGTTTAACGATTTGTGGACGGATCGTCCGCCGATGCCGAAGGAGAAGGCGTTCATCCTCGACGAGCAATATGCGGGCGAGAGTGTACAGAACAAGGTCGCCGCGATTCGCAAGGTCATGGATCAGCACGACGCACAGCTGCATGTGCTCAACGTGCTGGATGATATCGCGTGGGTGCTCAATGTGCGCGGCGGCGACGTGCTCAATACGCCCGTGGTGATGAGCTATCTGGTCATCGGGCAGAAGCACGTCAACTGGTTCGTCGATGAAACCAAGGTGGACGAGGCCATGCGCCAAAGGCTGGCGGACGAGGGCGTGAATGTGCGCGGCTACGACGAGATTATCCCGGCGCTGCAAGGGCTTGAGCCGGACGTCAGGGTGCTGGCGGACGCAGCCAAGCTGACCGCCGCCCTGATGAGCGCACTGGAAAAGGCCGAAATTATCCGCGCGGAGAACCCGTCCACGCGCATGAAGGCCATCAAGAACGAGGTCGAGCTGGCCAATCTGCGCAAGGCGCATGTGAAGGACGGCGCGGCGGTGACGCATCTGATGTACTGGCTCAAACAGAACGTCGGCAAAATCCCGATGACGGAAATCAGCGTCAGCGACAAGATGCTGGCCTTCCGTCAGGAACAGGATCACTTTATTTCGCCGAGCTTCAACACCATCTGCGCTTATCGCGCCAACGCCGCGATGATGCATTACAGCGCTACGCCGGAAACCGACGCGGTCATCGAGCCGCGCGACCTGCTGCTCATCGATTCCGGTGGACAGTATCTGGAAGGCACGACGGATATCACCCGCACCTTTGCGCTCGGCCCCGTGACGGATGAGCAGAAAAAGCACTTCACGGCTGTGCTGTGCAGCATGCTGAATCTGGCGAACGCCAAATTCCTGCACGGCATGACGGGCATCGGCCTGGATATCCTCGCGCGCGGCCCGATTTGGGATATGGGCATCGACTATCGCTGCGGCACGGGCCACGGCGTCAGCTACCTGATGAGCGTGCACGAAGGGCCGAACAGCTTCCGCTGGCATAAATCCCCGACCCGCAATGAGGACACCGTGCAGGAACCGGGCATGGTCACCACCGACGAGCCGGGCGTGTATATCGAGGGCAGCCACGGCATCCGCACCGAGAACGAGCTGGTCTGCCGCAAGTTGGAAGAGAACGAATACGGCCAGTTCCTCGGCTTTGAAATCATCACCTGCGCGCCGATCGATCTGGACGCGGTGATCCCCGATCAGATGAGCCCGCGTCAGCGCGGCTGGCTCAACGACTATCATGCCTTCGTGCAGAAAACGCTTCTGCCGCTGATGGCCGACGACGGCGAGCGCGAATGGCTCAGGCACGCGACCCGCGCCATTTAACCGAATATTCCCCAAATCTGCATTTTTCGGAAAGCGCCCAAATCAGGTCTAGCATTTTGGGCGCTTTTCCTGTATAATAAACGCAAGAATGTTTCTCCGTTTCTTCGGAGTTGCACTTCCATCAAGCATATATGGAGGGATAGATCTATGAAACTTATCGTTGCAATCGTTCAGGATGAAGATGCGGGCCGCCTGGTTTCCGCTCTGATGGATAAGGGGTTCGGCGTGACGAAGCTGGCCACAACCGGCGGCTTCCTGCGCGCGGGCAACACCACGCTCATCAGCGGCGTAGAGGACGACAAGCTCCAGAATGCGCTCGACGTGATTGAAAAAATCTGCAAGAGCCGCGAACAGATCACCGCTTCCACCACCCCGATGGGCGGCGCAGGCGGCGTGTATGTGCCGTATCCGATCCGCGTGACGGTCGGCGGCGCGACGGTGTTCGTGCTGGAGGTCAGCCAGTTCCTCAAGGTGTGATATGATTGCCTTTGCGGATCTTGCGGGGCAGTCTGCGCTCATCGGTCAACTGCAACATGATTTTGCGCGGGGGAGCTATGTCCATGCCTACCTGCTGACAGGGCCGGGCGGCACGGGCAAACGTTCCGCCGCGCAGCTTTGCACTATGGCTGCGCTCTGCCGGGGAGAACATAAGCCGTGCGGCGCGTGCGGCCCATGCCGTCGCGTGCTTTCCGGCACGCATCCGGACGTGCATACCGTTGTGCCGGAAAAGGGCAAGCAGATCATCGGCGTCGGCGTGATGCGCGAGATGCTCGATACCGTCGCGGTTAAGAGCTTTGAGGACGGCGCGAAGGTCATTCTCATTCCGCAGGCCGAGCGGATGAACGCGGCCGCGCAGAACTGCCTGCTCAAAACGCTGGAAGAACCGCCGGAAAGAACGGTGTTCTTTCTGATTACGGATCAGCCCGCGGCGCTGCTGCCGACTATCGTTTCCCGCTGCCGCGTC
>OGRT01001946.1_pt1 | contig 13003 bp, 9 predicted proteins | sample 1553581 | NCBI WGS metagenome assembly OGRT01 (sample SAMEA2580113, study PRJEB22360) | human gut metagenome | biome: human gut; feature: human-associated habitat; material: faeces | place: Denmark | collected 2008/2010
CCTCCAACGCCTTAACCAGAGACTCCGGCATCGTGCGATGAATGCCCAAAGTCCGCAGGTGGAGGGTGACGGTGGCCAGCTGTTCCAGACATTCCAAACGGTAGTGGGCCTGCTCCATGGAGGTTCCCCAGGTGACCGCGCCGTGGTATTCCAGCAGCAGGGCCCGGTACGCCTGGCAGTAGGGGGCGACGCTGTCCGCCACCGCCTGGGAACCGGGCAGGGCAAAGGGGGCCACAGGAACGGTGCCCAGCTGCACCACAGCCTCCTGGAGGACAGGGCGGTCCGGGGGAAGGCCCGCCGCGGCGAATGCGGTGGCGGCAGGCGGGTGGGCATGCACCACGGCGCGGACGGCGGGGTTCTCCTGGTAGATGCGCAAGTGCATTTTTGTCTCCGAAGAGGGCTTCCGAGTCCCCTCCAATACCGTGCCATCCAGAGAGAGCTTGACCAGCATATCCTCCGTCATGGCGCCTTTTGAAACGCCGGTGGGCGTAACCCACAGGGCGTTGTCCCCCACCCGAACGGACAGATTGCCGTCGTTAGCCGCCACCAGTCCCCGCTGATAAATTTTACGCCCGGCGTCCAAAATTTCCGCCTTGGCCTGGGCGTCTGAGGGATAGGGAGGGTTCATGTGACCTCCTTTTCCGGGCGGCCGAAGACCTGGGCGAAGCTCTGCTCGAAGGGGGGATAGCAAATGCCTTTTTCTGTGACGATGGCGGTGATAAGGCTGTGATCCGTGACATCAAAGGCGGGATTGTAGCATTTGACCTGGGGCAGGGCGACGGGCGCGGAGAAGAATTTCTCCTTGAGCTCTCCACCGTCCCGCAGCTCGATGGGAATGTGATCCCCGTCGGGGCAGGTAAAGTCAATGGTGGAGGAGGGGCCCAGCACATAGAAGGGGATGCCGTAGTGCTTGGCCAGGATGGCCACCCCGGAGGTGCCGATTTTATTGGCGGTGTCCCCGTTGCGGGCCACCCGGTCACACCCAACAAAGCAGGCGTTGATCTTCCCCTCCTTCATCACAAGGCTGGCCATGTTGTCACAGATGAGGGTGCAGTCGATGCCGGCCTGCTGAAGCTCATAGGCTGTCAGACGGGCGCCTTGCAGGAGGGGGCGGGTTTCATCACACCAGGCGTGAAGGGGGATGCCCCGCTCCTTGGCCAGAAACAAGGGGCCCAAGCCGGTGCCGTACCGGGAGGTGGCCAGGGGGCCGGCGTTGCAGTGGGTGAGGATGCCGTCTCCCGCCTTGACCAGGGACAGGCCGTATTCCGAGATGGCGGTGCACATGGCGATGTCCTCCTGGTGAATGGCCCGGGCCGCCTGGCCCATGGCCGCCTGGATGGAGGGGATGTCGGCGCAGGGCATGGACTCGGCCACCGCCAGCACCCGGTCCAGCATGTGGCGCAGATTGACCGCTGTGGGGCGGGAGCTGTTGAGGTAATCTCGGTTCCGGCGGCAGGCCTCCAAAAAGGGACCATATTGGGTTTCCTGACTTTGCAGCGCCAAAACGTACAGGGCATACCCGGCGAAGATGCCGATGGCGGGGGCGCCGCGGACCCGCAGGGAGGCGATGGCTTCGTAGAGATCTTCCGCCTGGGAGAGTTCCAAATAAACCGTCTCGTTGGGGAGCCGGCTTTGATCCAGAATACGCACCGCCCGCCCGCTGTCGGAGAGGCGGACGTTTTCCGCGTGGGTGATTCGTTTCAGTTCCATGGTTGCTTCACTTCCTTTGCAGATGTCTTATTGTAACAAGAACCGCGCGGAAAAGCAACGGAGGGGGGCGGGACAATCCCTGGCCGGGCAGAAAAAAAGGGCCAAATGCTGTCAGGACAGGGAAAATGGTGCTTGTGCAAAACGACGAAGCACAAAATGACAAAGGGAGCGGGAAAAACTTGAAAAAGAAACGGAGGAAACGGACGAAAACTCCTTGCGGAGGGAAATAAAACCTGAAATTTCAGGGAAAAAAGAAAAAAAGAAAGAAGGACGCGGTGGACGATGCATAAAATCCTGCGTGGGAAATTGTATTTTCGCCAGAAACTGTTGGGAATAATTTGTGCAAAAGGTGCATTTCATTTTTGAGAAATTGGTGCTATTATAGTCACAAGTTACAGGGGATTCGTTGAAAGACGGATTTCCTGGCACGTGATTCAAAACAGACGGAATGAGTAGCCGGCTGTTGTGAATACTGGGCTTGGTTTACAGGCCTGGAAATCCCTATATTTACATTTATTTTTGAATGGGAGGAATTTCTTATGAGACTGAAAGACACTGGTCTGACCGCCGCTGAGCTGAAAGCTCAGGTCAAAAAGTACATGATCGAAACCTACGAGCGTATGGATTTCGTGGCAGATTATGCTGAAGGCATCTATATGTATGATGAGAACGGCGAAGCTTACCTGGACTTCTATGCAGGCATCGCTGTTAACTGCCTGGGCAACTGCAACCCCAAGGTGGTGAAGGCCGTTCAGGAGCAATCCGCTCTGATTATGCAGACCTTCAACTATCCCTACACCATTCCTCAGGCTGTCCTGTCCAAGGAGATCTGCGAGACCATCGGCATGGACAAGGTTATGTACCAGAACTCCGGCGCTGAGGCCAACGAAGCTATGATCAAGATTGCCCGTAAGTGGGGCATTGAGAACATCGGTCCCGACGCTTGGCACATCATCACCGCAAAGCAGTCCTTCCACGGCCGTACTTTCGGCGCCATGACCGCTACCGGTCAGCCCGAGTCCGCCATCCAGAAGGGCTTCGGCGACCTGACCCCCGGCTTTACTTATGCTGAGTTCAACAACCTGGACGCTTTCAAGGCTGCCTATGTTGAGGGCAAGACCTGCGCCATCATGTTCGAGCCTGTTCAGGGCGAGGGCGGCGTGTTCCCCGCAACTGACGAGTTCATCCAGGGCATCCGTAAGTTCTGCGACGAGAAGGGCATCCTGATGCTGCTGGACGAGGTCCAGGCTGGTTGGGGCCGTTGCGGCGACTTCATGTGCTACATGACCTATGGCATTAAGCCCGACGTTGTCTCCATGGCTAAGGCTATGGGCGGCGGTATGCCCATCGGCGGCATCGCCTGCACCGACCGTGTCGCCACTGCTTTCGGCCCCGGCACCCACGGTTCCACCTATGCTGGCCACCCCGTCAGCTGCGCCGCTTCCCTGGCTGTTCTGCGTGAGCTGAAGGCTGGCAAGTGGCCCGAGAACGCCAAGAAGGTCGGCGATTACTTCGCTGCTGAGCTGGCTAAGATGCCTCACGTTGTGACCGTCCGTCACCGCGGCCTGTTCGTTGGTGTTGTTCTGGAAGACGGCATCAACGCTGTGGAAGTGAAGCGTCACTGCATCAAGAACCACTTCCTGGTCACCGCCATTGGCGCCAACATCATCCGTATGGTGCCTCCGCTGACCATCCGTGAAGTTGACTGCGACGAGGCTGTTGCAAGACTGTCCAAGTCCATCAATGAGGTTGCTGAGGGCAAGTAATTGACCCTTGTGAACCACTGATGAATCAGTAAAGATCGTCCCCCATCACACTGTGGTGGGGGACGTTTTTTGTTTTAACCGCAACCGGATAGAGAAATTTTGTTTGACAGATCGTGTTTTGAGGTCTTTATGTTAAAATTTCTTGCCCAGGGAAAAGAGAAAATGAATAGAAAGAATTCCCCTCGCTCACCTGAGCGAGGGGAATTTTAGGTGTATTTAAGGGATTATTCCTCTTCATCCAAAATGAAGGAAACCAACAGATCTTCCGTGTTGACCCGGTCGCCGGGGGCCACATAAAGCTTATCGACCTTGCCGTTGACCTTGGAGACGAAGGTGGTTTCCATTTTCATGGCTTTCACCGTCCTCAGGGGGTGGGTTGACCTTGAAGGCCGCGACCTCGTCGCCCTCCTTCACCAGGACGGTTTCCACCGTGCCGGGAATGGTGGAGCCCAGGTGGCAGGGGTTGTTCTTGTCGGCCTTGAGTTTCCGGTCCTCCAGAACCTCCAGGGTCTTATCCAGCACCTTCAGCTCCCGGAGGATGCCGTTGACCTCGAAGGTCAGCACGCGATAGCCTTCCTTGTCGGGATCGGACATGCCGACGAACTTGATCAGAATATCGCGGCCTTCACTGGCCTTCAGGACGGTCTCCTCTCCCTTACGCAAGCCATAGAAGTAGACATGGCTCTCCAGGGTGGTGACGTCGTTGTAGGCCTCGAAGTGGGTGCAGTAGTCCTCATAAACCTTGGGATACAGGGCGTAGCTGACCGCCTTCTGCTCCATTTCGAAGTCAGAGAAGCCCTTCATATCAAACTTCTCCCGGAGGTGATGCTTGATATCCTCAAAGTCCACATCAGGCAGCAGGGTGCCGGGACGGACGGTGATGGGCTCGATGTCCTTCAGAACAATCTTCTGCAGTTCCTTGGGGAAGCCGCCCTCGGGCTGCCCCATCATCCCCTTGAAGAAGTCGATGACGGAGTCGGGGTAGGACAGGGAGGCGCCCTCGGTGAGGATGTTGTCCTTGGTCAGGCCGTTCTTCAGCATGAAGATGGCCAGGTCACCGACTACCTTGGAGGAGGGGGTCACCTTGATCAGGTTACCCAGAAGGATGTTGGCCTGGCGATAGAGCTCCTTGATCTTCTCAAACTCATCCTTGGAGCCCATTTCGGTGACCTGGGCCAGCAGGTTGGAGTACTGTCCGCCGGGGATCTCATACTTATAAATTTGGGCGTTGGGGGAGACCATGCCGCTCTCGTTGGCCTTGTAGACCTTGCGGACATGCTCATAGTAGCGGCTCAGCTCATCCAAGCCCTCAAAGTCCAGACCGGTATCCCGCTCGGTGCCCTTCAGGGCTTCCACCACCACGTTGAGGGAGGGCTGGCTGGTGCAGGAGCTCATGGACTCGATGGCCAGGTCCACGATATCCACGCCAGCCTCGGCAGCCTTCAGCACGGTGGCGACGCCAGCGCCGGTGGTGTCGTGGGTGTGCAGGTGAACGGGGATGTGGAGCTCGGACTTGAGGGTTTCCACCAGCTTCTGGGCCGCATAGGGCTTCAGCAGGCCGGCCATGTCCTTGATGGCCAGGATGTGGACGCCCATGGCCTCCAGCTCTTTGGCCTTTTCCACATAGTAGTCTAAGGTGTACTTGACCTCGTTGGGGCTCATGATGTCGCCGGTGTAGCACAGGGAGCCCTCGACGATTTTGCCGGTTTTCAGGGCCTCTTCCACAGGCATCTTCATGTTCTCGATCCAGTTCAGACTGTCAAAGACACGGAAGACATCCACGCCCTTGATGGCGGAGATCCGAATGAATTCCTTCACCAAGTTGTCGGGATAGTTGCTGTATCCCACCGCGTTGGAGGCCCGCAGCAGCATCTGGATCAGAGTGTTGGGCATTCTCTCGCTGAGGATCTCCAGACGCTTCCAGGGAGACTCCTTCAGGAAACGATAGGCGGTGTCGTAAGTGGCGCCGCCCCAGGCTTCCACGGAGAAAGCGTTCTGGAAAATCACGTTGGAGGCCTTTGCCGCGCCCACAATATCCTTGGTCCGCATCCGGGTGGCGATCAGGGACTGCTGGGCGTCACGCATGGAGGTGTCGGTGACATACAGGCGCTTTTCGCCCAAGATCTTCTGGGTAAAGCCCTTGGCGCCCAGCTTCTTGAACTCGTCCTTGGCACCGTAAACCAGGGCGGTCTCGTCGTACTTGGGCAGGACACGGTCCTCGAAGTAGGGCTTTTCTCCCTTGGAGACGTTGACAATTTTGTCCCCCAGGAAGTCCAGAATCTTGGAGACCCGGTCCGGGCTCTGGGACAGGGAGAAGAGCTCGGGTGTCTCCTCAATGAAGGTGGTATAGCACGCACCCGCCTGGAAGGTGGGGTTGTTGATGACGTTAATCAGGAAGGAGATATTGGTCTTGATGCCCTGAATCCGCATCTCCCGCAGGGCACGCAGGGACTTGACCGCGGCGCCCTTGAAGGTCCGGTCAAAGGAGCAGACCTTTACCAGCAGGGAGTCGTAATAGGGCAGAATCTCGGCGCCGGTGTAAACGTTGCCCCCGTCCAGACGAATGCCGTTGCCGGAGCCGGAGTGATAGACGCTCACCTTGCCGGTGTCAGGCATAAAGTTGTTGGAGGGGTCCTCGGAGGTGACACGGGTCTGGATCGCGTAGCCATGGCATTCGATGGCCTTCTGGGAGGTGATGTTGATCTCCGGGGAGTTCAGGGGATAACCCTCGGCAATCAGGATCTGGGAGCGGACAATATCCACGTCGGTCACCAGTTCAGTGACGGTGTGTTCCACCTGAATCCGGGGATTCATCTCAATGAAGTAGGGGTTGCCGTCCGAGTCCACCAGGAACTCGCAGGTGCCGGCGTTGCGGTAGCCCACCTGCTTGCACAGACGAATGGCGCTGTCAAAGATCTTCTGCCGGGAGGCCTCGGGAACGGAGAAAGCGGGCGCATACTCCACCACCTTCTGGTGCCGGCGCTGCACGGAGCAGTCACGGTCAAACAGGTGCACCACATTGCCGTAGTTGTCGGCCAGGACCTGGACCTCCACGTGCTTGGGGCCCTTCAGGTATTTCTCAATAAAGACCTGGTCGTCGCCAAAAGCCTTCTTGGATTCGTCAATGGCCTCCTTGAACTCCTTGGGCATATCCTCTTCCCGGGAGACGATCCGCATGCCCCGGCCAGATTATGGGCACTGGTAACGATACCCATCCCGCGCCCCCCGCCGCCGTTGGAGGCTTTCAGCATCACGGGATAGCCGACCTTCTTGGCCACCTCCATGGCTTCCTCCACGGTCTTCATGGCGTGGTCCACGCCGGGGATGATGGGAACCTGGGAGGCAATGGCGATCTGCTTGGAGGAGATCTTGTCGCCCATGGCGTTCATGCTGTCCACGGTGGGGCCGATGAAGGTGATACCGTTCTTTTCACACTCTTCCACCAGAACTGGGTTTTCCGCCAGGAAGCCATACCCGGGGTGGATGGCGTCCACATTGTGGTCCTTGGCAATCTTCAAAATGGTGGGGATGTCCAGATAGGCGTCGATGGGGCCCTTCTCCGGGTTCAGGGGATAGGCCTCGTCCGCCAGGGTGCGGAACATGGCGTACTTGTCTTCCTTGGAGTAGACGGCTACCGAGGTGATGCCCAGCTCGTTGAGCGCCCGGAACACGCGGATGGCGATCTCTCCGCGGTTTGCCACCAGTACTCGCTTGAAGTTCTTGATACGTACTTCACTCATAAGCAAACTCCTTCTTAACGTCGTGTTGGGATAGAAATCAAGATATCCTTCGAGGCAGCTCCTCTGCCAGTGTTCACTTTGCAAGAACAAATGTGTTTCTATTCGTGTTTCATTATACACGAAAAGAAAAAACCTTGCAAGTACTCTGACGGTGAAGGAGCCTGAGGGGAAACCGTCAAAATGACCTGTGGCTTGGGCGGAAAACACTGGGCAGAGGGAGGGGAAGCGGGGATTCCGCTCTATTATCATAAATTTTAAGGGACTTTCCCTTGGGCTTTTATCATAATTTTCACAAGAAATCATTCGGCAGAATTTTCCAAAAAATGGGACCAAAAAAGAGCACCAAACATCGGGGAAAAACCGTGGGAAAAATCTGATAGATTGACGAAGAGGTTTTCCGGCTTCCCTTCCTTTACAAGGGGATACCGTGGGACTATAATAAACCTGATAATATGAGAAAAAACATTTTTGTGCCAGGTGGCATGGCCAGTTTGTGGGAAGGAGGCCCGGAATTTGCTCACCTATTCCTTTGAAAACATTGACACGGAGAGCATGTATGAGCATCTTTACCGGTGTATTAAGCAGGATATTCTCCAGAAAAAGCTGCGGGCGGGGGAGAAGCTGCCCTCCAAGCGGACCTTTGCCAAGAATTTGGGGGTAAGCACCATCACCGTGGAGAGCGCCTACGCACAGCTGGTGGCGGAGGGCTTCCTCTACACCCTGCCCAAGCGGGGGTATTATGTCTGTGAGCTGGAGCGGGAGGAGCCGGTGGCGCCGCTTCCTCCCCGGCCCAAGGGGCCCGCGCCCCGGGAGCCCGACAAGCGGGCCTATTGGGCGGATTTTGTGGGCAGTTCCGTGGCCCGGGATATGTTTCCCTTCTCTGTGTGGGTAAAGCTTCTGCGGGATGTCACAGCGGGGGAGGATGAGGCGACGTTGCTCACCGATACCTCTGCGGGAGGCATCCGGCAGCTCCGGCAGGCCATTTCCGACCACCTCTATCAATTCCGGGGGATGACCATTGACCCGGAGCAGATCGTGGTGGGGGCGGGGACGGAGTACCTGTACAGCGTCCTGATCCAGCTCCTGGGACGCCAGTGGGGCTATGCGGTGGAGGACCCGGGTTATCTTCGGCTGAGTAAGATCTATGAGAAGAACGATGTGGTGACCTATCACATTCCCATGGACCAGGCCGGCATTATTCCAGAGAAGCTGGAGGAGAGCGGCGCGGAGATTCTCCACATCACCCCCTCCCATCACTTCCCCACGGGGATTGTCATGCCGGTCAGTCGGCGGTATGAGTTTCTCAGCTGGGCCTCCAAAGGGGAGAACCGGTATATCATTGAGGACGATTATGACTGTGAGTTCCGTCTGGCCGGCCGGCCCATCCCCACATTGCAGAGCATTGATGTGATGGAGAAGGTCATCTATATCAATACCTTTTCCAAGAGCCTGGCCCCGGCCTTTCGGATCAGCTATCTGGTTCTGCCCAAGCACCTGGTCACCCGGTTTTATGAGACCCTGGGGTTTTATTCCGGCACGGTCTCCTGCCTGGAGCAGATGACCTTGGCCCGGTTCCTCTCCGAGGGATATTTTGAAAAACACATCAACCGGATGCGCAACCACTACCGGGCACTTCGGGACAAGCTCCTGCTGGCCCTGCGGCAGTCCCCTCTGGCGGGCAGGGTGAAGATCAGCGAGGAGCATGCGGGCCTTCATTTCCTGCTGGAGCTGGACACCCAGCGCAGCGACGAGGAGATTCTCCAGGCGGCCCAGGCCCAGGACCTGCGGATCTCCTTCGTGTCCCAATATTATGTTGCCGCCCAGAACCGCCGTCCTCATGTGCTGGTGATGAATTATTCCGGCCTGGAGGAGGAGAAGGTGGAGGAGGCGGTTTCCCGCCTGTGCCGGGCGGTGCTGGGATGAGAATTCCCCTTCGGCCCTTGCATCGGCGGTGAGATAGTGCTACAATAAACTGGTTGATTTCGTAAGAAAAAGACGGAACCGTCTTGTATTTGGAGGTAACCTATCATGTTTGCAAAACTGATCGAAACCCTGAAAGCCAATCCCCGCACCCTGGTTTTTACCGAGGGCTCTGACGCCCGGATTCTGGAGGCCACCGCCCGCCTGAAGAAGGATGGTTTCCTGACCCCCATCCTGGTGGGTGTGGAGACCGAGGTCAAGGCCGCAGCGGAGAAGGGCGGCTTTGACATTGAAGGCGTGCGCATTGTGGACCCGGCCACCTATGCCGGCATGGACGCCATGGTGGAGAAGATGGTGGAGCTGCGCAAGGGAAAGATGACCCCCGAGGACTGCCGGAAGAACCTGATGAAGGGCAACTACTTCGGCACCATGCTGGTCAAGATGGGGGAGGCCGACTGCCTGCTGGGCGGCGCCACCTACTCCACCGCAGACACCGTCCGGCCTGCGCTCCAGCTCATTAAGACCAAGCCCGGCAACAGCAACGTGAGCTCCTGCTTTATTCTCCAGCGGGAGAAGGACGGCGTGGACGAGCGCCTGTGCATGGGGGACTGCGCCATCCAGATCGATCCCGACGAGGACGCCCTGGTGGAGACCGCGCTGGAGTGCGCCAAGACCGCCGCGACCTTCGGCATTGACCCCAAGGTGGCCTACCTGAGCTACTCCACCAAGGGCTCTGGCAAGGGTGACACTGTGGACAAGATGCGCAACGCCTGCGAGAAGGCCAGGGCTGTTATGCCTGAGTTCCCCGTGGATGGTGAGATGCAGTTCGACGCCGCTGTTTCCCCCCGTGTGGCGCAGACCAAGTGCCCTGACTCCAAGGTGGCCGGCTATGCCAACACCTTTATTTTCCCCAACATTAATGCGGGCAACATTGGTTATAAGATTGCCCAGCGCCTGGGCGGCTTCGCCGCCTACGGCCCCATTCTCCAGGGCCTGAACGCCCCCATCAATGACCTCTCCCGGGGCTGTGACGCCGATGAGGTTTACAAGATGGCCATCATCACCGCTGCGCTGGCCTGAGCCCAGGCAATCCAACCAGACAAAACCCCGGACGGGATTCCCGTCCGGGGTTTTCTGCGTCCAATATCATTCCCTGGAACGCCAATGGGCCAGCTTGGGCAGCAGCTCGGTAAAGTAGGCGCGGACCTGCTCCGGGGGCCAGTGGCTGTTGGACAGGTGGCCGGCAAGAAATGCGATCAGCTCCTCCAAATTGGAATAGGTGAACGTCCCGTCTGCATAGCACCACTTGCAGTATGCCTCATTGGGGGTGCCGTCGGGTTCCTTGCTGATGGAGGACTCCTCCAAAGGCATTCCGCAGCACTGACAGATCAGCTGCCTCGGGGCCCCCAGCAGTGCGTGAAGGGATACGTCAAACAGGGCGGACAGCTGCTTCAGGGTCTCTGGATTTGGCGTGGTTTCTCCCGTCTCCCAGCGGGACACCGCCTGCCGGGTTACATACAGTTTTTCCGCGAGTTCCTCCTGGGTCCATCCGTTTTGGATGCGTAGCTGCAGGATCACATCCTTTGTCTCCATGTCATCACCTCGCGGCCATTGTACCATCTCCGGTGGGGAGAGGCAAGCAACAGGTGGTTGCGGCAACGCCTGGTGGTTGGATATCTGCTCTGCGGACGGACAAAAAGAGAGGGGGATGCCAGCGAAGGCACCCCCTTTTTGTACGCGATTTTCTGCTGTCTCAGGTATTTCCTGCAAACGCACGGGGGTGCTCAGTCCTCCGCCTGCCACCCCTTGCAGAAGTCCCCCCAGCCCTGGACATTCTGGGCATACTGCTCCAACTGGTCGCAGGTCAGCTCGATGGCGCTGTTGGCGGACCCGGCGGCGGGGAAGACGGAAGGAAAGCGTTTCATGGAGCAGTCCAGATAGACTGCCACATCTTCCTTGATGGCGAAAGGGCAGACCCCGCCCACGGCATGGCCCACCAGGTCCACCACCTCTTCGGGGGTGAGCATCTTGGCTTTGGTGTGAAAAGCGTTTTTGAATTTGGCGTTGTCCACCTTGGCGTCCCCGGCGGTGATAATGAGGATGGCTTTGCCATCCACCTTAAAGGACAGGGACTTGGCGATCCGGGCGGGGATGACGCCGGCGGCTTGGGCGGCCAGCTCCACCGTGGCGCTGGAGGTGGAGAACTCCAGCACGTTGTCTGCCATGCCAAACTGGGCAAAATAGTCACGTACGGCTGCGATTGACATAGGGGATTTCCTTCTTTCTGTTGTATTAGTATGGAAAGGTGTCCATTCGTCCTTCCCAGAGCAGGCTGCCTTGGGAGGAGTAGACTTTCATAGAGGCGGCGCCCTCCGGGCCGTCTTCCGGCGTGGAGACGGCGCTGCCAGAATCGGGCTGGAGGGAAAGCTGGTCCACAAGAATGACGTAGCGGAGACCGTAGCTGTCCACAACCTCCGCGGACAGAGTAAAGACACGGCCGGAAGCGGCGGGATAGGCGGTGTCAAAGGGGAAGTAAGCCTCGGAACCCTCTGGGACATCCTCCCAGGGAATCGGAGTTTTGCCCACTTCTTTGCCATCCACGGCGGCCACCATGGTGACAGACTGGACCTGGCCGGGTGTCATCTGCGCGATGGAAAGGGAACCGTCTTCATATACAAGCTGGTCATTTTCCAGGGAAGCGGTGGTGTCCAAGGTGATCCACGGGTGGAGCAATTCCTCCGTGCCGGCCGCCTCCTGCAAGTCCAGTGCCTCGATTCGCTGCTGCGGACCCTCTGCCAGAATGACCTGCTGAAACGCCAGGGATTGGAGGAGGGGAACCTCCAACGTGACGGTGAAACTGCCGGTATCCTGGGCCTCCATGGGATAGGATTTCCCGTTGCAGACAAGGGTGGCGGTGGTGACACTGGCGGTCTGCTCCTTGGGCACGGCGGTGAAGGTGACAGGGAGGGTTCCGGTCTCCGGGTTCAGGTCGCCGTAATGCCAGTCATAGTTGGCCAGCAGGGAGGCCTGGGTGTGGAGGGCGTCCTCCATCTGGTGAGGGAGGGCCTGCAGGGTGGCGTCCATCGCGGAGAGCTGTTCTGCCTGGGACAGAGTGGTGTCCTTCAGCTGACTCTTCAGCTGGAGGACCTGCCACAGACAGAGGGCAGCCAGGACGCAGGCCGCAGCGGCAAGGATAAGAGGGAGAAAACGGGGCGGATGAAGTGGTTTCATGGGGCATCCTCCTATTTATGTGTCGCGGGGCTTTAGGGACTTTATTTTTTATTCTACTATACCTGCCCTGGAATGGCAAGGGAAAGGGAGGTTTGCTGGAAGAGCGGACCTGTGATACAATGGGGAAAATGCAGCGGGAGGAGAATACCATGGCAACCAATGCAACGGTCCGGGGCCGCTTTGCCCCCAGCCCCAGCGGGAGAATGCACCTGGGGAATCTGTTTGCCGCCCTGCTGGCCTGGCTGGATGTGCGGCACCTGGGGGGAGAGATGCTCCTGCGGATGGAGGACTTAGACCCAGACCGGTGCCGGCCGGAATATTTATCCCAACTGGCCGACGACCTAATCTGGCTGGGACTGGACTGGGACCTGGGCTGGCGGCCTGGGGAGACGGCCTATTGTCAGAGCTGCCGGACCCCGTTCTACCAGGCGGCGTTTGAAACGCTGGCCAGCCGGGGGCTGGTCTATCCCTGCTATTGCAGCCGGAAGGAGCGTTTGGCCGCCTCGGCCCCCCACGCCGCCGACGGCGCCCGAATTTATTCCGGCCGGTGCCGCCGCCTCTCGGCCCAAGAAAAAACCGCTCTCCAAGAGAGCGGCCGGTCTCCCGCCTGGCGCGGCCCGGTGCCGTGTTCCAGCA
>OGRT01001999.1_pt1 | contig 12564 bp, 11 predicted proteins | sample 1553581 | NCBI WGS metagenome assembly OGRT01 (sample SAMEA2580113, study PRJEB22360) | human gut metagenome | biome: human gut; feature: human-associated habitat; material: faeces | place: Denmark | collected 2008/2010
GATGGGCCTGAGCTATGCAGGTATCACGGCCATGACAATCGTCATTTCTGTTGTGACGCTTGCGCTCGGCTGTGTCGTCGCATATAGGCTCGGCGGTGAATAATTTCAGTTGACAAACCGAAATCGGTTTGCTATAATTGCAACGTTAAAAAAAAATTTCAGCCTTATTGAGAGCGGCGGAGGGAATAGGCCCGATGAAGCCCGGCAACCGGTTAAATCCGGTGCCAAATCCTACGGCCTTCAGCCGGCAGATGAGGTGTGGTGAATGAAGCCGCCTGATTTGCGAAATCGGGTGGCTTTTTTATGCCGGAAAGCAGCTCTCATCCATCGAGAGGAGAATGAACATCATGAAAAAACTGTTTACATCCGAATCCGTGACGGAAGGACATCCCGACAAAATCTGTGACCAGATCAGCGACGCCGTGTTGGACGCCATTTTAGCGCAGGATCCGTATGCCCGCGTGGCCTGCGAAACCTGCACCACAACCGGCATCGTGATGGTAATGGGCGAAGTGACGACCACTGCTGATTATCGTGTGGATGACATTGTCCGCGAAGTTGTCTGCGACATCGGCTATGACCGCGCTAAATATGGTTTTGACGGGCATACTTGTGCCGTATTGACTGCGCTTCATGGTCAAAGTCCGGATATTGCCATGGGCGTAGACGACGCGCTGGAGGGCCGCGGCGTGGGTGATATGGATATTGGCGCAGGAGATCAGGGCATGATGTTCGGTTTTGCCTGTGACGAAACGCCTGAAATGATGCCCATGCCTATCGCGCTGGCTCACCGCATTACGCGTTGTCTGTCCGAAGCACGCAGGAATGGCGAACTGACCTGGCTCCGCCCGGATGGAAAAAGCCAGGTTACCATCGAATACGACGGAGACACGCCTGTGCGCGTTGATACGGTCGTCGTTTCCGCTCAGCATGCACCGGAAACCAGCCATGAGGAACTCTCTGCCGCGATCATTGACAAAATCATCTGCAAAGCTGTCCCCGCAGAACTGATGGATGAAAATACCCGTTTCCTTATCAATCCGACCGGGCGATTCACCATTGGCGGCCCAATGGGCGATTCTGGCCTGACAGGACGCAAAATCATCGTGGATACCTATGGCGGCTATGCGCGTCACGGCGGCGGGGCATTCAGCGGCAAAGATCCGACAAAGGTAGACCGAAGCGCTGCATATGCTGCGCGCTACATTGCGAAAAACATCGTTGCCGCCGGTCTGGCCAAACGCTGCGAAATCGAACTGGCTTACGCCATCGGCGTTGCGCATCCGGTTTCTCTGCTCGTAGATACGCAGGGGACAGGTGTTATTTCTGATGAAAAGCTTGCACAGATCGTCGAAAAGCTCTTCGATCTGCGCCCGGCAGGGATTATCGACATGTTGAACCTTCGCCGCCCGATCTATCGTCAAACCGCCGCTTTCGGCCACTTCGGCAGAACAGATATTGACCTGCCTTGGGAACGCGTGGATAAAGTGGATGCACTGCGCGCCGCTGCACAAGTCTGATCATATACAGAAGACGTTGGACTTCAATCTCCAACGCCTTTTTATATTATCTCTTTTTCATTCATGCAAGAGCCGGATGCTTTTGACTTCAGCTTCACTCGGCGTGATATACAAGGTGCGTTGATGGGTATAGGTAACAAATCCTGCGGGCGTTCCACCTGGCTTTTTAATATATCGACGCAGCGTCGCATCGATCGGCACCTGTGCGCTCCGAACGCCCTTGGAATAATAAGCTGCCAACAAAGCCGCCTGCATCAGCGTCGCTTCCGGCACATCGCCCTCCGTATGAATCAGCACATGCGACCCCGGCATTTTCTGCGCATGCAGCCACGTTTCATTGCCACGCGCGCCCATCGTCAGCCGTTCGTTTTGTAGCGCATTTTTGCCTACTTCTATTTCTATGCCGTCACTGGAAAGAAACTTCATCGGCTGAGACGGCGCTTCTTTCCGTGCCTTTACGCGAGAAACAGGTTGACGCACATGACCAGAAGCCACAAGCATTTCGCGCAGTTCCGCCAGACCGCGCGCATCCGTGCATTTGCGTAAGTCGTCTTCCATCTGTTCCAAATATGCAAGCTCCTGCTCAGCTTTTTCCTTTTGATCCGCTGCTAGTGTCTTTGCGCCCCGCGCTTTTTGATAGAGTTTGAAATATCGCTGTGCATTCTGAGCAGGGGAAAGTGAAACATCCATCGGAATGGAAACAGGTTCACAGTTTTCGCTGTAATAGTTTTCCACCGTGGCAACTGCTTCGCCCTTTTGCAGTCGATAGAGATTGGCCTGCAAAAGCTCACCGCTTTGACGATATTCTTCCATCCGTGCCGCGCTTTCCAATGCCTCGTTTTGAATGGCAATTTTCTTTTCGCATCGCTCAATATGATTTTTAATCGTATGCGCAAGGCTCGCGCTGCGTTGATTCAGGCGATCGCGGCGATCCCGTTCATAAAAATACGCATCAAGCGCCGCGCTTGGATCATCAAATTGCGCAGTCTTCCCCGTCGGCAGATGTTTCTGTGGAAAGGGAAAAACATCCGTCGGCGCACCGAGATCATCCAGCGTCACCACGCATGGCGAAAGAGAAGGCATCTGATGAAAATAGTCGCACAGCGCGTTTGCAGCCGCCTGTACGTTGATCTCGCTGACAAGTGCCGAACCGTCCATGCCTATCCGAACAGCCGCCTCACGCGCCGCCTGGGGCGAAAAACCCGCAATGCTCGCTCCAATGGCCTTTTCCAGCTTACCGCCCGCATTTTCAAGCGCACTCGCAACCGCCTCAGCATCAGCAGTTTCAGGATCAAGCTTTCCCTGTGTCGGCGGATAGGCATACGGCAAGCCCGGCATCACCTGACGCACGCGGGAGATATCCTGCCCAACGTGGCGCGCTGCATCTATGATACGCCCATCTTCCGTGCGCAAAATGATGTTGGAATGCCTGCCCATGATTTCCACAACCAATGTGCGCGTCACGGGATCGCCCAATTCGCTCAGGTTGCTGACATCGATTTCCAGAATGCGGTCACCTGCAATGCGCCGCACCGCCAGCACGCGGCCGCCGCACAGGTATTTACGAAACAGCATACACAACATAGGCGGCTCCATCGGCCCCGTTTTGGCATGCTCACTCAAATGCACCCGCGCCGCGTTGGCCGCCGCACTGAGCACAAGACGATGGTTGGCTCCTTGCGAACGAATCATCAAGTGAATTTCATCCTTTTCCGGCTGTATAACGCGATCCACACGTCCATCGCGAAGGATTGTATCTAACTGCCTGGCAACAAATCCAAGCATCACACCATCCATAGGCATAACCAAAAAGTCCTCCTTCAGTGAGGTTATCGTATCGGGCATGACTCGCCGCATCAGGGCATAGGATGCAGCGTGACTGGGACAGCGCGTCAAAGCTCAAGCGCACTTGCAGCTTCCACGTTCACGGCGCGTGCGCAGCTCGTCCAAACTCTATGAGTCGGCCTGCTGGATATTATATCATCTTTTGCACGTAAAGCAAAGAGGAAAGCAGGCATGCGCACGCAAAGCGGGTCATAAACTGGGGCGGAAATGAACCGACAAGGAGTGATGGCTTGTGAAATGGCCGAAAATCAAAATTCGGCGCGAAGCGGTCGAGCGCGCGCTCATCATCAGCTCGGCGGCATTGGTGTTGCTGCTTTCGCTCAAGCGCACCAGCACAAACAATGAACCTTACGAAGAGCCGCTGAATGAAATCCCGGAAGTCAGCGTTTCAACCACACAAACAGAAGATACGCGGCAAACAGTCGTCTATTATGAAGACGGAGACGGCTATCTTGTTCCCGTTCAGCGCGATGTTGCCCGGCAAGATGGCATTGCCAAGGCCACGCTCGAGCTGATGGTTCAAAACCCAAGAAACGACATGGACGCCGCTCGGCTTGGACTTGTACCCATCGTCCCTGAAGGAACAACCTTTGATTTGGATATTTCAGCAGGACACGCCCGCGTAGACATGAGCGCACAGGCGTTAAACGCCGAGGATAAACAGCAGGAAGAAAACATGCGCACGGCAATCGTTTGGGCGTTGACAGAGTTTGACACCGTAAATGACGTTAATTTTCTAATTGACGGCAAAGCGCGCAATACATTGACGCACGGAACAAATATCGGCGGTTCCTATACGCGTGTCGGATTGAACGCAGAAGAAGACAGCGCTGCGACATTTGCAGACAGCGATGAAATTCAAGTCTTCTTTCCAGCGCAGGACGGCAGACTGCTTGTACCGATTTCCAGAACGGTATATGGAACCGGAGACGTTGCAACCGCTGTCTTTGAGTTTCTGCGAGGCCCAAAAACAGACAGTGGGCTGGAAACACCCCTCGATCAAAGCGTGCAGCTGCTTGGCATCGATATCAGCGACGGTGTGATCACCATCAATTTCAGTGGGGATTTCACCAAGATTGCCGAACAAAGCGACGGCGGCGTTCAAGCTATGCGTGCACTGATGCTGACCTGCACGCGGTATCCTGGTATTAAAAAAGTCCGAATTTTGGTTGACGGAAAACCCTATCAACTTCCGGTGACAGATGTGCCGACATTTGCCAATATTGCCAGCGATGTGGAAAACAGTTATCCTGAAGTGATGATGATTGAATAGGCGGAGAGCCGGACGCATCGGGCGTTTCGGCTCTTTTCTTTACCACCGAATTATGATATACTGTTTTTGATAAAACCTCTTGCAAAAAGAAAGGCAGAAGCATATGGAAAAACAGAAAATGCGTTTGATTGTTGCCAGCAACAACGCAAACAAACTGCGGGAATTTCGAGAAATTCTCGGTGAACAATTCGATATCGTCTCCATGCGTGAAGCAGGAATTGACGCTGACATCGAAGAGAATGGCACAACGTTTGAGGAAAACGCGCTCATTAAGGCGAATTATGTAATGAATGTCGGCAACAGCGCAGCCATTGCTGATGACAGCGGGCTGGAGGTGGACGCACTGGGCGGCGCGCCGGGTGTTTACAGCGCACGCTATTGCGGCCGTCACGGCGACGACGCCGCCAACAATACGTTGCTCCTGCACAATCTAAAAGGTGTCCCCGCGCCAAGAAAAGCGCGTTATGTCGCCGCCATTGCACTGGTTCGTCCCGCTCATGCGCCCATTATTTGCCGTGGCACATGCGAAGGGGAAATTCTGAATGAGCCAAGAGGGCAGGGCGGCTTTGGTTACGATCCATTGTTTTTATGTGAAACAGGGGAGACTTTCGCGGAAATTTCACGCGAATGCAAAAACGCAATCAGCCACAGAAAGCGTGGTATTGAAGCTGTTCTCCGCGCGTTGGAGGAGCAACAATGATCCGTGTCGGCGTGTTCTCCGACAGCCACGGGGATCGAGACGCGCTGGAAAAGCTGCTTGACAAGATGGGGCACATTGATGCCGCCTGTTTTCTAGGCGACATCTCATCGGACGCGATGTTTCTGCGTGATCAGTTAGAGAAGATGCCGCATCAACCCGTTCTCTACGCAGTTCGCGGGAATAATGATCTGGCATCCATGCTTCCGGATCAGCTGCTCATTGAACTTGACAAGCACAAGATCTGGATGGAGCATGGCCATCTATTTCCGAGTCTGATGACACTTGCTTACCGGGCTAAGGATAACGGCGCAGATATCGCACTGTTCGGTCACACACATGAACCTCATTGTGAATATGCCTATGGCGTACTCCTGCTCAATCCAGGTTCTGCTGGCAATCAATGCAGGGGAGGCGCTGCACGTGCCAGCCTGATGATTCTTGATGGGGAAAAAGTGCGCATCGAAGATATTCTCTAAAAGAATACAGATAAAAAATAACGCAATGGCTTGCTTTTTTCAAAAGATCGCTGAGTTTTTCAGAAGAATTCAAAAAAATGTCAAAAAACCTATTGACAAAAGCATGCTGAGTCTGTATAATTAGTTCTCGTCAGCGGGAACGCCGCAGCGTCATCAGAGGACAGCGAAGCCTGCGCCTGTAGCTCAGTCGGATAGAGCAACGGCCTTCTAAGCCGTGGGCCGTGGGTTCGAATCCCTCCAGGCGCGCCATTGTGGTGGGTATAGCTCAGTTGGTTAGAGTGCCAGGTTGTGGCCCTGGAGGTCGTGGGTTCGAGCCCCACTACTCACCCCACTTTTTTCTGCTGTTCATGCAGGGACGTTGGGGTGTCGCCAAGCGGCAAGGCACGGGACTTTGACTCCCGCATTCGCAAGGTTCGAATCCTGCCACCCCAGCCATTTTGATCCATTAGCTCAGCTGGTAGAGCACCTGACTTTTAATCAGGGTGCCTGGGGTTCGAATCCCCAATGGGTCACCATTTTATGGCTTGCGGGTGTGGCGGAATGGCAGACGCGGCAGATTTAGGATCTGTTGCCTATGGCGTATGAGTTCGAGTCTCTTCACCCGCACCATTATGCGGTAGTAGCTCAGTGGTAGAGTGCCACCTTGCCAAGGTGGATGTCGCGAGTCCGAATCTCGTCTACCGCTCCACTGTGGCGCCATGGCCAAGCGGTAAGGCAAAGCTCTGCAAAAGCTTCATTCTCCAGTTCGATTCTGGATGGCGCCTCCAGATGAAGACTCAGACGGTTGTCTGGGTCTTTTCTTATGGAAGAATGAGGCAGAGCGTCGCTTGCACAAGGAAACGAGGGTTTGATCGACCCTCGTTTTTTGTATGCGGCGGACAGAGGACAGCGATCGAGCAGACGTCGATCCGATGGGTTCAAAGCGGGTTGAGTTTGAAAGGAAAATGTGATAGAATACAAAAAAACGAAACGAGGACCCATAGATGAAGAAAAAAATGCGACTCGGCACGCTGGCAATGCTCTGTGTGCTGCTGCTGACGGCGGCTTCGGCGCTGGCGGAATGCACCGGAGATCATCCTTTCGGCCCGTGGAAGACCAAGCGAAACCCGACCTGCCGATTGGAAGGTCTTGATTTCCGTTACTGCCGCGAGTGCGACCACTGGGAAAAGCGATACACCAAAAAGCTGCCGCACGAGGTTGAGGAATGGACGATCACCAGAGAGCCGACCTGCACGCAGGAGGGGCGCAAGGAAGGCGTCTGCTCAGCCTGCAAGCAGACGGTATCCAGAAGGATCGAGATGCTTCCACATGAATATGGCGAGATGACCGTCGCCGTTGAGCCGACCTGTACGCAAAACGGAAAGGGCGAATCATTTTGCGCGGTCTGCGGTCGCAAAAAGACGGAAACCCTTGCGAAACTGGGGCATGACTGGGGCGAAGTCAGCGTGACGCAGGAGCCGACCTGTGCGAAAAAAGGCAAAGGCGAGCAGATTTGCGCCCGCTGCGGCAAGACGCAGACGGTTTCCATCGATCATCTGGAACATGTCTACGGCGAATACACCGTGACGAGCCAGCCGGATGGCAAGAAGAAGGGAACGCGCGTGGCGGCCTGTACGCTCTGCGGCAAGGAGCGCACCGAACGGTTCTACGACGAGGGCACGCTCTACGAGGACATGGAGCCGTGCGAAGCTGTAATCACGATGCAGACGCAGCTCAAGGATTTGGGTTATTACAATGGAAGCATCCGCACAGGCAAATTCGGTGAGGGGACAACCCGCGCCGTCGCCAAGTTCCAGCAGGCCAACGGGCTGAAACAAAGTGGCATTGCCGATCCCGCGACGCTTGAAGCGATTCAAAGCGCATGGGAGAAGCATAATCAATAACGGTATATTTTTAAAAGAAAGCGATCAGGGTTTTGCGGAGGATGAAACGGGCGTTTCGATCTCTTTGCACACATCCACCCAGCCTTTGGCGTTTGCGACCTGTTCCAGCTCGGCAAGGGTCAGCTTGACGGCGCTGTGGTCGTTGCCCGCCGCCGGATAGACGGTTTCAAACTGCCGCAGACTCTCATCCAGATACACGTCCACGTTGTCCGGCACGCCGAACGGGCAGACGCCGCCCGGCGCGTGGCCAATCAGGCGCTCGACATCCTCGAAGGGAATCATCTTGGCTTTGGTGCGAAACGTATCCTTATACTTGCGGTTATCGACTTTTGCCGTGCCTTCGGTGAGAATGAGCACGGCTTTGTCGCCCTGCAAAAAGGACATGGTCTTGGCAATCATGCCGGGCTGAACGCCCAACGCCTGCGCGGCTTCGGAGACTGTCGCAGTGGAAGCGGCCAGCTCGATGATGTGATCGGCGTAGCCAAGAGCGGAAAGACAGGCTTTTGCTTTTTCGATGGACATGGGGGAGGACTTCCTTTTATCGGATAGATAGAATATAATACAAAACGATAGTCATATCGTGGCTTTATCGTTACGGTTTGAAAAGACAGAATGCGTAAATCTTGCAGAAAAGCAAGGTTTGCGCATTTTCAGTTTGACAGCTATTTTATTTCCTGCTCAAGCTGGTCAAATATCGGTGCAGTAAAGAAGTCGCTTAATGAGATATCCAAACCGTCACAGAGTTTCTTGATGGTGGTGATGGAGATTTCGCGGCGTTTTGGGTCGAGCATACTGTACACGGTAGACGGCGTTACCCCGGAAAGGTTTGCCAGCTCGTTGATTCGGATACCGCGCTGGATACATAGCTCACGAAAGCGCTGTGCAACTGCGTCTTTGACCATCATCACGTTCATCACCCGTGAAAGATAGTATCGAATGATGCGCAGATGCGTATACGCACTTGCGTACAAATCAAAAAGAGCGTATACTATTTTACGAAGGAGGAAGGAAACGATGGACGCAAGAAAAAGGATGGCACTTATTTTAACTGTGCTACTATTTGGAATGGGCGGACATGCGGCGTTTGCGGAGGCACAGTATACGGCGCGGAATAAGAATGGGCATATTGTGAAGCAGGGAACGACGACGGAGAATGAGGAATTTCTTGCGATTGACGGGTTGGAATATGAGTTCAATGGGGAGCATCGAATCCATCAAGGTGAAAGCTGGGCAGGTTATATCTTCGGAAACGGGACGAAAGCAAACATAAAAGGAAATGTTATCGGTGGAACGGGTATTCAACTTCGAAATCAGGCTGATATTACGGTTACGGGAGATGTCACCGCGACATTGAAGGAGATCGACTATACAGACGTCGATTATTTCAATGAATGTGGCGAATGGAGAATGTATTGCGGAAACGCCATTCGGGCATTTATTTGGGATTACGATCAATCCAAGAATTTGAAAATAAAAGTCAAAGGCAACGTAATCGCGACAGGCGATGGAATCATCGCTGAATACGGCAATTTTGTCATTGAAGGCGATGTGGCCAGTGAATTTGAAAATGGCATCAATGTGTTGGAAGGTTTTCCGGTTTTCATTGACGTTGTTGGCAATGTGGAAGGAAATGTGCGGCAGAGCGCGGTTTCCATCATGCCCAATGCCGAAGATCAAGTCATTGTGAGAGGAAAAATTGAAGCGCGCGGCAAACAGAGCGCGGTTGATATTTATGATGTGACTTTTGAGTATGATCCGGCTGAGACCCTTCGCAACCTTCCTCAAATTATGGTTAAAGAGATTACAGTCGAAAGCGGAGACTATTTCACAGCGACCGTTCATCATTTGGGCGTAGAAGAATGGCTGGAGGATTCAAAAGACCTTGCGGAAGCGACGGCCAAAGCGACTTGGTACATTGTCGATATCAACCAGCCGACGAACGGAAAAGTCGAAGTGAAGGGAACCAGCACAAAGGAAGGTTTGCTCGTTGCGCATGAAGGCGATAAGCTGACGGTTACGGGAACGCCGAAGAAAGGATACCGCCTGACTGGAATTGACGCGGGTTCAAAAGCACTTGTTACAGAAAATGAGGATGGTACATACACGGTAACGGTGGAACGCGGCGGCGACGTTACAATATCGGCCTTATTTGAAGCTATGCCGGAAATGCCACAGACAGGAGATCAAATGCAGATCGGAAGGACGATTCTTTTCATGGCTGCCTCGATTGCAATGCTGGTTTTTCTTCGAAAACCGAAAAGAGAATAAAAAAGATGCCGAAGTGTGAAAACTTCGGTATCTTTATAATGAATAGAGGCAAAAGAAAAACCCTCAACGGCGCGAAGCTCGTCAAGGGTTTTTGTGGTGCACCCAACAGGATTCGAACCTGTGGCCTTTTGATTCGTAGTCAAACGCTCTATCCAGCTGAGCTATGGGTGCAATCTTCATTTTTTATTCCGTTCACTTGGAACGAAAATGATTATACCGCGAATTGCGGAGAATGTCAATACTTTTTTGAAAAATATTTTCCATTTTCTTGCCTTGCGCCCGAAACGCCGAATTTCTGCAAAAACCAGAGCGACTTTTGGGGGATGAGCGACGGCGGGGAAAGAGCGAAAGGAAGATGAATTTTTTTCTTGCTCAAACAAGAAAAAAGCGTCGAAAACCGGAAAAAAGTGAGAAGAAAGAGAATGGACGGCAAAGAAATGAAACATCAGATGTTTCCAAAAGAAAAACTGTGGATAAAATGCGTTATCCACAGTTAGAGGACAAAAACGCCGTTTCATCTGTGGACAACTGTGGATAACTTAGTGGAAAAGTCGATATTCCTGTGATTTCTACAAAAAATGCTGTGGACAAATCGGGGGATAACTGTGGGGAGATGTTGGAAAACCGGGGGATAACCAGCGGAAAAGTTCGACAGAATGGTTGCGAAAAAATAAAATTGGATGGAAATATAAACTTTATGGCGCGGGCGTGTCATCTTTTGGGCACGGTCAGCATATTTGTGGCCGAAGTCGGGAGAGGGGGACGGCCATGCGGGGGAGAGCGGTTAAATGGGCGTGGCTCACGGCCAGCGCACTGTGTACGGCGCTGCTGTTTGCCTGCGCCGGGGAAAACGCTGTGCAGACCTTTCGGGCGCAGCAGCGGACGGAAGAAGCTGCGGGCGTTGAGGAAAGCAGGCAGCTTTCCGGTTATGTGATTGCGCTGGATGCGGGGCACGGCGGATACGACGGCGGCGCAGTCGGGCGGGTGAGCGGCACGGCGGAAAAGGGGCTGAATCTCGATGTGGCGCAGAGGCTGAAAGCCATTTTGGAGGCACAGGGCGCCAGAGTCGTGATGACGCGGACGGACGACTATGCGCGGTGCGACGAAGATCCGCCGATTCGCAAAAAGCTCCAGGACATGCAGCGCCGCGCGGCGATTATCGAAAGCGGCGGCGCGCAGATGGTGCTTTCCATTCATATGAACGAATACGCGGGGCGAAACCAGAGCGGGCCCCAGGCGTTCTATCGGGAGGGATGTCCGGCCGGACGGCTTTTGGCGGGCGCAATTCAGGGCGCGATGAACGAAAAACTCTCCCCCAAAAAGACAAGAACGGCGCTCGGCGGAGATTATTACATTCTGACGCTGGGCGTGCCAAGCGTGCTGGTGGAGTGCGGCTTTTTATCCAACGCGAAAGAGGAAGCGCTGCTGCTGACTGAAGATTACCGCCAGCGGGTCGCGCAGGCGATTGCCAGCGGTGTTTTGGCGTGGGCCAATCTGCCGGAAGAGAAGCCGCAGGCGCTTCCGGCGGTGGACAGGAGCGGCGAACCGCACGCTGAAACATGAACGTCAGACAACCTGTCAACCTGTTTGATGAAAAGTATTCAGGATTTGACCCAATAACGCATTCTTTCAAAAGAATATGGCTTGACAGCCTGTGGCCGTCGTGATAAGATACTTGTAAATATTTCGGCGATGACGAGGAAGAATCCGCGTGGAAACGCTAAGCGAGGGAGCGGCGGTGCGAGGCTCCTGCGAAGGCGCGCGGGCTGGTCGCCTCGGAGCCGCAGGCTGAACGCCGTATGCGCTGTGTAGGTCTGCCGGTTTTCCTCCGTTACGGGGAAACGAGCATGATATGTGTGCTCAATGAGCGTGCGCAGGCACGGAATTTAGGTGGTACCGCGAAAGCAGCCTTTCGCCCTAAAGCGGGGTGAGAGGCTGCTTTTTTAACTATCAGGAGGAGTGAAGAATTCGGATGAAACTCAACGGAGCGGCGATTCTGATTGAATGCCTCATCGAGCAGGGCGTTGGAACCGTGTTCGGCTTCCCCGGCGGCGCGGTTTTGCCGATTTACGATGAACTTTACAAGCGTCAGGACCGCATTCATCACGTGCTGACCGCGCATGAGCAGCACGCGGGACACGCGGCGGACGGCTATGCGCGCGCCAGCGGCAAGACGGGCGTGTGCATCGCCACCAGCGGCCCCGGCGCGACCAATCTGGTGACGCCGATTGCGACGGCGTACATGGATTCCACGCCGATCGTCTTTATCACCGGCAACGTGCCGCAGAGTTTGATGGGCACGGATTCCTTTCAGGAAGCGGATATTTCCGGCATGACGATGCCCGTCACCAAGCACAACTATCTGGTCACGCGGGTGGATAAGCTGGCCGACATCGTCCGCGAGGCGTTTTACATCGCATCAAGCGGCCGCCCCGGCCCGGTGCTGATCGACATCCCCTCCGATATCCTGTCGGAGAAGATGGTGTTCAACTATCCCGATAAGGTCAACCTGCCCTCGTATCGCCCCACCTATCGTGGCAACGCCAAGCAGATCCGCGCGGCGGTCCAGCGCCTCCAGCGCGCCGAGCGAACTCGGAGA
>OGRT01002007.1_pt1 | contig 12493 bp, 10 predicted proteins | sample 1553581 | NCBI WGS metagenome assembly OGRT01 (sample SAMEA2580113, study PRJEB22360) | human gut metagenome | biome: human gut; feature: human-associated habitat; material: faeces | place: Denmark | collected 2008/2010
ACGCAATTCTGCGACAGGGTTTATTTTTCTTGTCTACTTTCTTTATAGCAGTCCAAAAGAAGCAGTTCCGAATCCTGTTTATTTTTCGTCTTTTGTTTCAGCGGTCAATGCGCCATACTGTACGACATCGTCCAGCAGAACATTAACAAGCAGCTGTCCCTTGCTTGCTCGACGCTCTACTGCGATCTCGTCCATGTTGAGTAATACCGTATGACCGTGTTTTTGCTCCACGCGCACGCTCTTTGCGCCAGTCACATTCAGGCAGACCGCCACCTGTGTGCCCGTTTCACCTGTTTTATTCATCGGCAAAAGCTTTTGCCCCTTGCCCGCGCGGCCCTGACGTTCCACGTCGTCGCTGAGCATCCGCTTGCCGAAACCGCGATCGCTGAGTACAAACAGCATATCGCCCGCCTTCGGGATTTCAAACCAGCGCACCTCGTCGTCCTTGCCCACGTCGATGCCTCGGACACCCGCCGTCGCGCGCCCCGTGCAGGAAACCGTATCCAACTTAAATCGCAGCGCCATGCCCAATTGGGTAATCAGGATAATATCATCCTTATCCTCCGGATCGACCTGTACCATGCCGACCAGCTCATCGTTGCCCTTGAGGTTGATCGCCGCAAAGCGCGCGCGGCGGATGCCGTATTCCGCTGCGGCGGTACGCTTAACCTGTCCATTCTTGGTGATGAACAGGAAATCGCCCTTTTTCGCCATCTCATCTGACTTGACGCAGACCAAGGCTACCGCATGCTCATGATCGGCCAACCCTGCAATCAGACCGGTCAGCAGACTGCCGCGGTCTTTAAGCTTCATGGTTTCCGGAATCCTGGTCACATCCAGCATGAAGCAGTTGCCCCTGTTGGTGAAGAAATACAGCGTCTCATCCGTCGCGGTCTGAATGGTTTCCACCACTTCATCTTTCGCGCCCGGTTGCGCCAGATACTTATCCACCATGCGCGGGCTCATGCGGCGCAGCTGACCATCCCGCAGGCGCAGAATAGCCGTGTCTTCTGCGACAGGTTTGTTTTCCACCACCGGCAGCGTCGCGCTGTCGTCCTCAATCAGCTCTGTGCGTCGATCGTCACCGTACTGGTCACGGATCTCGGTCATTTCCCTGCGAATGACGTCGTCGAGCTTCTTTTCGCTTTTCAAAATGCCCTCAAGCCGCGCAATGGTTTTAAGAATCGCGGCGTATTCCTTGCGAAGCGCCTCAATTTCAAGCCCCGTGAGTCGTTGCAGGCGCATATCCAGAATCGCCTGCGCCTGAATCTCTGTCAGTCCAAACCGCGCAATCAGCTGTTCCTTCGCTTCCTTAGGACTTTTGCTTTTGCGAATCAGCGCGATCACTTCATCCAGATGATTGACCGCAACCATTAAGCCCGCAAGGATATGCTCTCTGGCCTGCGCCTGTTCCAGTTCATATTTTGTGCGGCGGGTGACAACGCGTTTCTGATGCTCAATATAATAGGTAAGCATTGCCTTGACACCCATCTGCATCGGGCGTCCTTCCGCAATGGCCACCATGTTCACGCCAAAGGTGATCTGCAAATCGGAATACTTATAGAGCACCGACAGAATCGCCATCGGGTCAACGTCGCGCTTGAGCTCGATGACCGCCCGCAGACCCATGCGGTCGGATTCATCGCGAATATCGTAAATGCCGCCAAGCTGAACCTTGCGTTCTTCGCTCAGCTTTAAAATCTTTTCAAGCATCGCCGCCTTCGGCACCTGATACGGCACTTCGGTAATGACGATCAGTTTGCGCCCTGCCGCACCGTCTTCAATATGCACCTTGGCACGCAGGGTCAGCTTACCGCGCCCCGTCTCATAGGCGCTGCGAATTTCGTCGTTGCGGATGAGCCTGCCGCCCGTTGGAAAATCCGGTGCGGGCAAAACATTCATAATCTCATCCAGCGTTGCTTCCGGCTTATCCATCACCAGAATCGCCGCGTCGATGGCTTCCCTGAGATTGTGCGGCGGAATATTCGTCGCCAACCCGACCGCGATGCCGGAAGCGCCGTTCACCAGCAGGTTCGGATAACGTGCCGGCAGCATATCCGGCTCTTTGAGCGTATCGTCAAAGTTAAAGCTGAACGGCACGGTATCTTTGTCGATATCCCGCAGCATTTCCAACGCAAGCGGCGCCATGCGGGCTTCAGTGTAACGCATCGCCGCCGCGCTGTCGCCGTCGATCGAACCGAAGTTGCCGTGTCCATCGACCAGCAGCGCGCGCATGCTGTACGGCTGCGCCATGCGCACCATGGCGTCGTAAACCGAGCTATCGCCATGCGGATGATATTTGCCCAGACAATCGCCGACAATGCGCGCGCACTTTTTATGCGGCTTATCCGGCGTAACGCCCAACTCGTTGAGCGTAAACAGAATGCGCCGCTGAACCGGCTTGAGGCCATCCTCCACACGCGGGAGCGCACGTTCCAGAATGACGTGCTCCGCATACGGAATCATCGAGATGTGCATCACCTCGTCCATCGGACGCTGAATGATCTCGTGACGCGGCGCATTCTCCTTCGGCGGCTGCCCGCCTTCCTTTTTGCGTGCCATTACTTCGCCTTCCCCTCTCGTGCCAGGAATGTATCCACCTTATTAAAATCGGCATATGTCGTGATATAGTCGCGACGCGGCTCCACTTTGTCGCCCATCAGCAGGGTGACCAGCCGCTCAGCTTCGGCCACGTCCTCCAGCGTCACCTGCATCAGCTGGCGGTTTTCCGGGTTCATGGTCGTCTCCCACAGCTGAGAAGGGTCCATTTCGCCAAGTCCTTTATAACGCTGAATGGTATAACCCTTCCCAATTTTCGCCGTAATGGAAGAAAGCTCCTTGTCGTCATACGCATAAACAATCTTATCGCCCTTGGCAACGCGATACAGCGGCGGCATGCCGATATACACATGGCCGTCTGTAATCAGCTCGCGCATATAGCGGTAGAAGAATGTCAGCAGAATGGCGCGAATATGCGCGCCATCCTGATCTGCATCGGAGAGAATGATCACCTTATAATACTTGAGGCTCTTGATATCAAAATCCTCGCCGATACCCGTGCCCAGCGCCGTGATGATGGAACGAAACTCTTCATTGGCCAGCACCTGATCGATGCGCTTTTTCTCCACGTTAAGCGGCTTGCCGCGAATCGGCAGAATCGCCTGAAAACGACGGTCGCGTCCCTGCTTGGCGCTGCCGCCTGCCGAATCGCCCTCAACGATGAACATTTCGTTTTCTTCCGCTTTTCTGCCCGTGCAGCTGGAAAGCTTGCCCACCAGCGGCGCGGCATCCAGCTGGTTCTTCGCGCGGGCAACTTCCTTCGCCTTGCGCGCGGCTTCGCGCACTTTGCAGGCGCGCAGCGCTTTTTCAACAATCGACTGCGCCACATCCTGATTTTTAAGGTTTTCAAGATATTCCGTCATCCGGGCGTAGACAAAAGCCTCCACCGCCGGGCGAACCTCCGTGTTGCCCAGCTTGCCCTTTGTCTGCCCCTCAAACTGCGGATTGCGCACGAAGGTTGCCAACACTGCCGTGATGCCCTCGCGGAAATCTTCGCCCATCAGGTTGTTATCCTTCTCCTTGAGTGCGCCGACTTTGCGGGCGTAGTCGTTCAGAGCGCGCGTAAAACCGGCCTTGAAGCCCATTTCATGGGTGCCTCCTTCAGCGGTCGGAATGTTGTTGACGTAGGAAAAGATATTCTCCGCATAATCGTCGGTATGCTGAATCGCCAGACACACGCGCACATCGTCCTGCACGCCTTCAAGCATCAGCACATTTTCATACAGCGGGGTTTTATCACGGTTAATATAACGCACATAGTCGGACAACCCGCCCTCATACATGAAAACGGTTTTCTGCTTGTCCGTGTCTTTCTCCCGCTCGTCCACGAACGTGATGGAAAGCCCCTTATTCAGATACGCCAACTCGCGCAAATGGCGGCGGACAATTTCCGCGTTGAATTTCGTTTCCTCAAACACGGTATCATCCGGCAGAAAGGTCACGCGCGTACCATGCTTGCGCGTCGCGCTGATGCGTTCCAGCGGCGTGACTGCTCGGCCGGAGGCGATTTTCTTCTCTGCCGGATCGTAGTTGCTTTCAAACCGCATGCGGTAATGCCCGCCGCCGGTGCAGCTATCCACAACAAGCCATTTGCTCAGCGCGTTGACGACCGAAGCGCCCACGCCATGCAGACCGCCGGAATAAGCATAATTCTGATGGTCGAACTTGCCGCCCGCATGCAGCTTGGTATAGATGACCTCTACGCCCGTAATGCCAAGCTCCGGATGAATATCCACCGGCACGCCGCGGCCGTCATCCTCCACGGAGGCGCTGCCGTCCTTATGCAACTCAACGGAGATGCTCCTGGCGTAGCCGTTGGCCACCTCGTCAATCGCGTTATCCACGATTTCCCAGAGCAGGTGGTGCAGACCGCGGGAACCTGTGGAGCCGATGTACATACCCGGACGCATCCGAACCGCATCCAGCCCTTCAAGCACCTTGAGCATGCTGGCAGAGTAGGTTTTCGCCATGGATAAAGCCCTCCTTATAATCGTACAAGAGTATATTATATCGGATTTTTCCAGTTTTTGCAATGCCCCGTTTAAAACTTACGCGTTCCCGCACAGGTTTCTACGCGTTTTAAGAGCATATTTTCGCCTGTTTCGGCGCAACCTGATGCCATGAAAACCGTATAAGGAGGGATGCACTGTGTCTTTGGGTATGATTCTCTTGGTGGTGCTGACGCTGCTCATTCTCTTTGGCGTTTTACAGCGCGTGCTGGATCGCATGGCGCTCACCGACAGGCAGGCGCTGTTTCTGGTAGCGCTGATTTTTGTGGGCGGATGGCTGCCCGATCTGCGTCTGGGCATGGTTTCGCTCAACATTGGGGGCGCGCTCGTCCCCTTCGGCGTGTGCGTATACCTATTTTTTCATGCGGGCACGGGCAAAGAGCGCATTCGCTGCCTGATTGCCTCCGTGCTGGCAGCGGCTGTGATCTATGTCGTCAGTCTGTTTTTCCCCGCAGACCCCGTCACAATGCCGTTTGATCCGATGATTCTCTACGGCCTGTGCGGCGGCATCATCGCGTGGCTGATGGGGCGCTCGCGGCGCAGTGCATTTATCGCAGGCGTACTCGGCGTAATTCTGGCCGACGCGGCAACGGGCGTGGTCAACTGGTCGCGCGGCATCAACCAGATGTTGTATCTGGGCGGCGCGGGCGCGCTGGACGCGGTCGTGCTTTCAGGCGTCACGGCGGTCATGCTCTGCGAACTAGCAGGCGAAATCGCAGAACGCATCGCGCGCGGCAGGACAAACGGCAGCACCCTGCAAGGAGGTCAGCGCGCATGAAAGAAAAGCTCTCCCGCTTCGCACTGTCCCTGATGCTTGCGCTTGCGCTGTATGCCGCATTTCTGCCGACTGCCTCTGCGGACGATTTAACCGAATCTCTGCATGTCGCGGTAGACGGAACGGGCGCATATCTGTTTTCCATCAGCGGGGAAATCAGCGAAGGCGACGAATATATCAGTGCCGACAACATTCTCTACCGCATTGCAACGGTGCAGAACGGCAACGCCATCGCAGAAAAAATCGGTGAAGAAGCCATGCCGGATGTTTCGTGGCTGGAGGTCGGCGAAGCGCAGCCCGTCTTTGCGTCGGAAATCGCCGTGCCCGCTGCCAACACAAAGTCCGACGATTCCCGCAAGCTGATTGCAATGTACGTCACCCACAGCGACGAAAGCTATGTGCCCTCCGACGGAACGCAGAGCGTCAACGGGCAGGGCGGCATATACGATGTGGCGCGCGATTTCCGAGACGCTTTGCAGCAACAGGGGATCGACGTGATTCTCGACGAATCCACCCATCTGCCTCATGATTCCGGCGCGTATCGGCGGGGCAGGCAGACTGCCGAACGCCTTTTGCAGAAAGGGCCGGACGCGATTATCGACATTCATCGCGACGGCATTCCCGATCAGAACGAATACGCATGCAGCATCGACGGCGAAAACGCGTCGCGGGTTCGCCTGCTGGTGGGACGCGCCAATCAGAACAGCACGGTCAACCGGGAATTCGCCAAGCAGATCAAAGCCGTGGCAGACAAACAATATCCCGGTTTGGTAAAGGATATTTTCATCGGCAAGGGCACCTATAACCAGGATCTTGCGCCGCACGCCATTCTGCTTGAGTTCGGCACGCACACCATCAGCAAAGAACGCGTGCTCAACTCGACGGAAATGATGGCAAAAGTCGTTTCCAACACGCTGTACGGCCCGCAAACCGGAAGCGCAATCTCGGAAAAAAGCGCAAAAGGCACATCCGACACACAAAAATCCGCTGCAAAAGACGACAAAGGCATTTCCGGCGGCGTGATCTTCCTGATTGTAGCCGTCGTCGCGGGTGTGCTCATCTTTGCGCTGGCCCAGACGGGTGGCGGCAAGGCGATGGGCGAAAAAATCGGGCGAAACATCAGCGAAATGACGGGCGGCCTTTTCGGCAGAAAACCAAAGGATGGAAACGGATAACGTTCACTTTTATTTTACAGCGCGACGGCTTTTCGGCTCGTCGTGCGTTTTTTATAGGCAAACGCTTGACTTTGCCGCCGAAATCGGCCATAATATGTTGGGTTATTTTGAAAAAGAAGGTGTTTCGTTTCCATGCCCCAGCGTATTGTTCGCGTTCATCCCGGTTCGCTTGCCGCGCGCAGCGGCATCCGCGAAGGGGAAACGCTCGTTTCCATCAATCGAACGCCGGTGCTCGATCTGGTCGATTATCAATATCTCACCGCGCGTCCATCGCTGGAAATGCTGCTGGAGGATGATAACGGACACTCGCGCACCGTGCATATCCACAAGCTCATCGAAGAACCGCTTGGATTAACGCTTGAATCCTCGCTGATGAGCTGCCCGAAAACCTGCGCAAACCACTGCATGTTTTGCTTCATCGAGCAGATGCCGCCAGGCATGCGTCCCAGCCTTTATGTGCGCGACGACGACTTTCGCTGATGGCAGGCAACTTTGTGACGCTGACCAACCTGCCGCCGCAGGAGATGGATCGCATGATCGAGCGTCACGCCAGCCCGCTCTACATCTCAGTGCAGACGACAAACGGCGAACTGCGCAAAAAAATGCTGCATCACATTCATGCCGACCGCATCATGGAGCATCTCCGCCGCTTTGCCGCCCATGACATGAGCTTCCACTGTCAGGTGGTGCTCTGTCCCGGCATCAACGACGGGCCGGAACTGGAACGGACAATGCACGACCTGGCTTCCCTTGCGCCGCATGCGTTGACCGTGGCGCTGGTTCCGGTCGGACTGACCAAATATCGTGAGCATCTGTACCCGCTCCGGCCATACACACAGGCAGAAGCGGAGCAGGTCATTCAGCAGGCAGAAGCGTTTCAAAAGGAAATGCTTGCCCTGCACGGCACGCGGTTTGTTTTCCCTTCTGACGAGTTTTATCAGATCGCAAAGCATCCGCTGCCAGACGTGGACAGCTACGAGGATTTTCCGCAGTTTGAAAACGGCGTCGGTCTGCTCTGCCGTCTGAAAGACGAATATGAAACCGCCGTCCGGCTTGATCCAGACGAAGGTCAGGCGGAAAAGCGAAAGGTCATCATGGCCTGCGGCACATCAGTCGCGCCGTTTTTGCAGGAACTCATTACTGCGCACCCGGTCAGCGGCGTAGAAATCCAAATCAAACCCATCATCAACTACTTTTTCGGCAAAACCGTCACTGTGTCCGGTCTGATTACCGGGCAGGATCTGGTGGCGCAGCTCAAAGGCGAGAAAGCAGATGAAATACTCATCACCGAAAGCATGCTTCGTCAGGGAGAGGACATCTTTCTGGACGACATGACGCTTGAACAGGCGCAGCAGCAGCTCGGCATCCGCATCACCCCCGTCCCGGACGACGGCGCGGACTTGCTCTATGCCCTGCGCGGAACGGCGGAATAACCATGGCCAAACCCCTTGTCGCGGTCGTCGGCCGCCCGAATGTAGGCAAATCGACCTTCTTTAACAAAATTGCAGGCCGCCGCATTTCCATTGTGGAGGATACGCCCGGCGTAACCCGCGACCGCATTTATGCAGACTGCGAATGGCTCAATTACAAATTTACGCTGATCGACACCGGCGGAATCGAACCGAAAACAGACGATATTCTGCTCAAGCAGATGCGCCGTCAAGCCGAAATCGCGATCGACACCTGCGACGTCATCCTCTTTTTCACCGATGGCCGCACCGGCATGACTTCCGACGACGAAGACGTGGCCACGATGCTGCGCAAAAGCCGCAAGCCCGTTATTCTGGTGGTCAACAAGGTCGATCATCAGGGCATGAACGACAACATCTATGATTTCTATGCGCTCGGTTTGGGCGATCCCTTCCCCATTTCCGCGACGAACATGCTCGGCCTGGGCGATCTGCTGGACGAAATGGTCAAGCATTTCCCGAAAGACGAACAAGTCGAGGACGAGGAAGAGCACACCATTCAGATTGCCGTGGTGGGACGCCCGAACGTCGGCAAATCCAGCCTCGTCAACCGCATTCTCGGCCAGGAACGCTCGATGGTTTCCGGCATTGCGGGCACGACGCGCGACGCGATCGACACGGCGTTTGCGCGCGACGGCCAGCGTTACAACATCATCGACACCGCAGGCATCCGCCGCAAGCGCGCCATCGAGGAGGAATCCATCGAGCGTTACAGCATCGTGCGCGCGCTGGCCGCCGTCCGCCGCTGTGATGTGGCGCTCATCGTCATCAATGCGGAAGACGGCGTAACCGAGCAGGATACAAAGGTCGCCGGTTATGTACACGACGAAGGCAAAGCTGCTATCATCGTCGTCAACAAGTGGGACGCACTGGAAAAGGATACCAACACGATGGAAGCCTTCCGCAAGAAGGTCATCGAGGATCTCAAATTCATGGACTATGCGCCGGTGCTCTTTATTTCCGCGCTGACAGGTCAGCGCGTGCCGAAGGTGCTGGAAAGCGTTCGCGAGGTCTATGGCCAGACCTCCCGCCGCATCACAACCGGTCTGCTCAACGACATTCTGGCCGATGCAACCACCGCGCTCCAGCCGCCGTATATCAGCGGCCGTCGGCTCAAGATTTATTACGCAACGCAGCAGAGCGTCTGCCCGCCGACATTCGTGCTGTTTGTCAACGACGAAAAACTGATGCACTTCGCCTATCAGCGCTATTTGGAAAACCAGTTCCGCAAATCCTTCGGTTTTGAGGGCACGCCGATCCGTTTCATCCTCCGCAATAAAAATCAAAAGGGAGATGACGTGAAATGAGCGAAAACGTCAAGCTGGTTCTGACGCTTATCATCGGCTACCTGCTGGGCAGCATCTCCACGGGCGTGATCGTTTCCCGCGTGTTCGGGCACAAGGACATCCGAAGCGAGGGCAGCGGCAATTCGGGCACGACAAACATGCTGCGCGTGATGGGTAAAAAATACGCTCTGCTGACGTTCGCGGGCGATCTGTTCAAGGGCATTGCCGCCGTGCTGATCGGCAAAGCATGGCTCGGCACGCAGGCAGGCGAAATTGTCGGCGCGTTCGGCGCAATTCTGGGCCACAACTTTCCGCTTTACTTTGGTTTCAAGGGCGGCAAGGGCATTGCGACGAGCTTCGGCTGTCTGTTGGTCGTTTTCCCGGTGCAGACGCTGTGCGCGTTTGGCGTATTTCTGCTTCTTGTGGCGGCAACGCGCTATGTTTCCGCCGGTTCGCTGGGCGCAGCAGTCACGCTGCCGTTCTTCATCATGTTCACCACGCCGTGCGATCCGGTGATCTGGGGTTCGATCATCGCCATCTGCCTGCTGGCCATCTGGCGGCATGCGCCGAACATCAGGCGGTTAATGAATCACACGGAGAGCAAAATCAATCTGGGCAAAGGCAAAAAAGCGGCCTAAGGCCGAATTGCGTAAATAAGCATAGCAAAAAGGAGCGAATCCGCACGGTCCGCTCCTTTTTGTTATGTAAATCAGGTTTCCTGTTCTTCCGTGTTTTCCTCGGTTACGCGCCGCCTTGTCGGCAGACAGATCACCTGCCCGCTCACAAAATCGCTGGGCAGCAGATTGGGATTAAGCCGCAGCAGCTGTTCAACATTCGTGCCGTTGCGTTCGGCGATCTCATCCAGCGTGTCGCCTTCCTGCAAGCGGTAAACCGGCCCGCCGTTTTCGCAGAGCCCTCTGTCTCCGCTGGGCGGCACACACAGCACATCGCCCGGCCGAAGCGCCGTCAGCCGGATATCCTCGTTATACTCCCGAAGCGCCCGGAGAGAAACATTGGAAGAAAGCATGACATCCACAACGCTCTGCCCCTGCTGCACGGTGTACGCAGAAGAACCCACCGGGCAGGAACGCCCCTCGCCCACCGGCACGCAGAGGATATCGCCCACCAGCAGATGTCCCGCCGCGATATTCGGGTTGGCATTCATCAGGGCGCGCACGCTGATGCCAAACTTGCGGGCAATCAGATAAAAACTATCGCCGCGCTGCACGCGGTAGGTTTCGCTGCCCGCCGGGCATGCGCCGGTATCCGGCTCAAGCGCCGTCTGGTTAATCAGCTCGTTTTCCGTCATGGTTGCGTTGATTTGATCCATAAAAGAACAGCCCCTTTCGACGTTCTGCTAAAAGCCTATGCGTCAAGGAGCTGTTTGTGCATGAAATCAGCCGAGAACCGTGCCATCCGGGTTAAAGAGCGGCAGCTTTTCTAGATAAATGATATCCTCGCGCTCCTGCGCATCGCCCTCCGCCAGAATCGCCATGCGGCCGCAGATATTGCCGCCCGCCTTCTCGACCAGCTTTTCCAGCGCGGTCAGAGATTCGCCGGTGGAAATGACATCGTCCACAATCAGGATACGCTTGCCCTTCATGAGCGCCGCATCTTCGCCGTCAATATAGAGCTTCTGTACATGGTCAGTGGTGATGGAGCGCACCTCCACGCCGATGACATCCTTCATATAGAGCTTGACGCCTTTGCGCGCAAGCATCCACTTTTTGCATCCCAGCTGACGCGCCATTTCATAAGCAAGCGGGATGCCCTTGCTTTCCGCCGTGATGAGATAATCAAACTCCGGCGCTTTTTTGAGCAGCTCGGTCGCGCATGCCTGCGTCAACTCGCAGTCGCCAAAAATCACAAATGCGCCAATGGAAAGCTTGTCGTTCAGCGGGCAAATAGGCAGATCACGCTCACAGCCAGCGATTGTCATATGATAGTGCGTATTCATGAAGTAGAACCTTCTTTCTTGCCACCGGAAAAAACGGGGCAATAATCATCATTTTTATTATACGCTGATTTCCTTTTTTGTCAATGAATGTGTCTGCCATTTTTCCTGTTTTTATGCCACAATTTTGCGTTTTTGTGTAAAAACGAAACAAAAACAACATTTTGGTGTTTCGGCAAGGACAAAATCGGAACATTTAAAGAATTCCAAATTCTATCATTCGGCTTTTCTTTTTTCCCTCACATTGCTGCTTTTCCGAATAAACAGTGTCCCTGCAAGTTTGCGTCTCTTCGTCTTCCGCGTATTCCACGCTTTTAAACATAATTGGATAACCATTCCGTAGAAAGCTGTCATTTTTTTGCACGAACCTACATGTTTTATCCTTTCTCTGCCAAACGCCTAACGTTCGCACGCAAGATATTTTCTTTTTTTAAGCTCTGCCGCCCTTGACGTTTCCCCCGCTTTCATGATAAGATGGAACACGATAGCGAAAACTAAATATTGTGTCTCACAATCGATCAACCAACTATATATTGTGGTTCCAGTGTCACATCATATCAAGAGAGGAACGTGTGTGGGGATGTATATCATCAAAAAAGACGGCACAAAAGAGCCGTTTAATGTTCAGAAGGTCGTCGCCGCAGTCAACAAAAGCGCCGAACGCGTGCTCTATACCTTCAAGCCGGAGGAACTGGATTTCATCTGCCGCTTCGTCACCGAAAAATGCGAAGCGCTCGGCACCGAAGGCATCATGATCGCGCAGATGCACAACATCGTTGAAGGCGCGCTCGATGCGATCAATCCTTCCGTCGCCAAATCCTATCGCGATTATCGCAATTACAAGACAGACTTTGTGCAGATGCTCGACACGGTCTACAAAAAGTCCCAGTCCATCATGTACATCGGCGATAAAGAAAATTCCAACGCGGACAGCGCGCTTGTATCCACCCGCCGCAGCCTGATTTTCAACCAGCTCAACAAGCAGCTCTATCAGAAGTTCTTTTTGACAGTCGAAGAATTGCAGGCTCAGCGCGACGGTTATATCTATATCCATGACATGTCCGCCCGCCGCGACACCATGAACTGCTGTCTGTTCGATGTCGGCGCGGTATTGCGCGGCGGTTTCGAGATGGGCAATCTGTGGTACAACGAACCGAAAACGCTGAACGTCGCATTTGACGTCATCGGCGATATCGTGCTCTCAGCCGCAAGCCAGCAATACGGCGGCGTTCCCGGTTTCTTCGGCCGTCAACCGCTGGCCATGCG
>OGRT01002021.1_pt1 | contig 12410 bp, 11 predicted proteins | sample 1553581 | NCBI WGS metagenome assembly OGRT01 (sample SAMEA2580113, study PRJEB22360) | human gut metagenome | biome: human gut; feature: human-associated habitat; material: faeces | place: Denmark | collected 2008/2010
GCCGCAGCCATAGAGACAGCAGCATAGATAAAGGTGAACAGGATTCCGCAGAGAACGCCGGCAGCCAGTTTGGAAGCATAGATCTGGGAGCGGCCATAATTCTTGGAGGCAATGTTCTTGATGGTACCGTGATTGAATTCGCTGCCTACGAAAAGAGAGATGAGAACTGCTAGGATCAGCGTGGTATTGCCTGCAAAAAAGGTTACCATCTGACGGGAGGCTGACAGTTCCTCGCGGCTTGCCGGAACGCCCTCGGTAGTCACGTTGATTCCGTTTTCATCCATGGCCTGCTGCTTTTGTTCCACTTGCTGGGTCATCTGCTCCCCGGCCATCTTATAGGCAAAGTCCATTAAGAAGACGGTCCCTGCAGCCAGGGCCGCGGTAAGGATCAGGCATACCCAGAAGTATCTTGCCTTCCCGAGTTTGTAGAAATCGCTTTTTAGTAAGTTCAGCATGCTATCTTCCTCCTATTCTGCTTAAGAAATAATCTTCCAGGTCCATCTGCCTGGTACCGTCTTTGGAACTGCAGCGTTCCCACAGTTGATTTTCCGTAAATTCTTCAATTAACTTTCCGTGATGGATGATGCCATAGCGAGTCGCGAATTTTGACAGTTCTCCCAGGATGTGGGAGGAAATCAATACGGTGATTTTACGATCCCGGTTCAGTTTCAGGATTAATTCGCGCACCTCTTTGATTCCTTCCGGATCCAGACCGTTGGTTGGCTCATCCAGTATCAGAAGTCTGGGACTTCCAATCAGGGCAATGGCGATTGCAAGCCTTTGGCGCATTCCCAGAGAGAAGTCTTTGGCTTTCTTATGTCCGGTATCATCAAGCCCCACCAGAGTCAGAATGGCATCTGCCTGGGATTCGTCACGGATGCCTTGCAGCTTGCACTGGACAATAAGGTTCTGCCTTGCGGTCATACCCGGATAAAAGGCGGGAGATTCGATGACGGTTCCGATGGCTGAGCGGCCTTCCTTAAGTTCGGGACTTCCGAACAGCAGGATATTTCCGTCGCTGGGAGATGCAAGTCCGGTAATCATACGGATGAGGGTGGTCTTGCCCGCGCCGTTCTTGCCGATGAAACCATAGATATCTCCTTCATGGATCGTCATGGACAGGTCATTTACGACCGCCCGGTTATTATATCGTTTGGTCAGATGATTGGTTCTTAATATTGCAGTCATGAGATTGCCTCCTTCTGTACTAATGTATTACTGTATTATAAACTTAGTACAATAATACGATAGAAAAAGCGATTTGTCAAGAGCGGATTCACAAGTATTGTTTTTTCCTCTTATTAAAGGTATAATCATACCGTAAGTTAATATGAGATTAGCGGAGGGAATGCTATGAAGATTTATGACAAAGTAAATAAGGTAGAAGTGGAAGTGGACGGAACCAAGGGACTGATTCAGCAGATGAAGGACGGACGCCAAGTGGATCTGTATCTGAAAGAAAAGAAAAGCGACGAGGACGGATACATGAGTTGGGACGTGGAGCACTGGTCAAGCGTGGACGGAAAGAGATTCATCCGCTGCTATTCTCTGGAAGGCAGAGTGCTCAGTGAATCTACAGGGCACAACATCTATGACTTGGAGAATGATTTTAAGCCGGAAGAAGCGCAGAAAGTCGAATTAAGCTAGCGCCGTTGCACAATGATGCGAAGGCCTAAATGAAAATCACATAATATTGCAGTTTTATCAGTCAAACAGCACAATGCATGGACATTGTGCTGTTTTTACCTGTACTATAATGCTGTTATACAATTGGAGAAAGGGCTGGTGAAGAGCAATAAGGACAGCATTTATATATAATAATGAGGAGGGAAAATATGAATTACATCATATGGGCAGAATCGAATGATCCAAGATACAATCTGGCAGTGGAAGCCCACTTGCAGACATTGGTAAAAGAAGGGGATGTCATTTTGTACCTGTGGCAGAATGAGCATACTGTAGTAATAGGAAAGAATCAGAATATCCTGAAAGAATGCAGAGCCAGGCTTCTGGAAGAGGAAGGCGGCTATGTGGCCCGTCGGACGACGGGGGGTGGTGCGGTCTACCAGGATATGGGAAATGTCTGCTTCACATTTCTTGCGTCTCCAGAGATGTATGACTTGAAAAGACAGTCCGGGATCATCGCGGATGCGTGCGGATTCTACGGAATTGAGACGCAGGCTTCCGGCCGGAATGATATACTGACCAAGGAAGGACTTAAATTTTCCGGCAATGCGTATTCTAAGACGGCCAGCTGCAATGTGCAGCACGGAACGCTGATGGTGGACGTGGACAAGGAGAGGATGACCCGCTATCTGACGCCATCTAAAGAGAAAATGAAGGCGAAAGGCGTCGATTCCGTCAGATCCAGGGTGTGCAACCTAAGGGACTTGAACCAGGAAATCACGACACAGGGAATTATGGAGCAGATGGCGGAAAGTTTCCAGAAGGAATATGGTACGGCGCAGATTCTGAAATTAAGCAGGGAGGATCAAGAGAAGATCCGGCAGATCTATGAATCCTATTGTTCCTGGGAATGGGTATATGGACAGTCTCCGGCGTGCGAGATCATCCACCAGAAACGGTTCGGCTGGGGAGAAGTAGAGATTCAGATGCATTTGGAAAACCTCGTCATCAAGGAGATAAAGGTATATACGGACGCATTGGACATAGGCCTGCCGCAGGCGATCGAGAAGGCATTCAGAGGCAGGCGTTATGATCTGTCAGACGCCGCCACGGACGCGGCAGAAGGAGAATCCGCCATAGAAAGGCAGAAGCAGGTGAAGGAGGTAATCGATTGGATTGCAGAGATATCTTAATCCGGCAGGTAGACAATGCAGGGGTTCTGATCCGTTTGGGAGACACTTGCATCTGTACGGACATTCGCTGGGAGCGCGCCGGGTATCTGCAATCCATCTGCCCGCGGGCGGGAAGGATGGGGTGCGCTTTCGGGAGATTCTGAATGCCGCGCAAAATGAGGTGGGAATTCCCCAGGTCATCTATGGAAACGAACTCAGCCAGGAGTTAGTTATAAAAATTGTATAAATAGTGTTGACAAAAGAAAAAGGGAGTGCTAAATTAATAATCGAAGATGTTAGCACTCGAAAATGTAGAGTGCTAACAGCAAAATCCGAAAGGAGGAGGATAGATGGTATCAGAACATGGACTTAGCGACCGCAAGCTTAAGATCCTTCATGCGATTATCCAGAACTATCTGGAGACAGGCGAGCCGGTTGGTTCCAGAACCATATCGAAGTATACGGATCTGAACTTAAGTTCTGCAACCATCCGTAACGAGATGGCGGACTTGGAAGAGATGGGCTATATCATGCAGCCTCACACGTCGGCCGGACGCATTCCTTCGGATAAAGGCTACAGACTCTATGTAGATATGCTGATGGAAGAAAAAGAACAGGAACTGAGCGAGATGCAGGAACAGATGCTGGATAAGGCAGATAAGATGGATCAACTTCTAAGACAGGCAGCAAAGGTCCTGGCTAACAGTACGAATTATGCAACGATGGTATCTACGCCCATGAACAATGAGAACAAACTTAAGTTCATTCAGCTGTCCATGGTAGACGATGAGCAGATCATCGCGGTAATCGTGCTTGGAGGCAATGTAATCAAGAATAAGATTATTGACATTGACGAGCCAATCAGCAATGAGAATCTGTTGAAATTGAATATGCTTTTGAACACGACGCTGAATGGCATGTCTATCGAGGAAATCAATCTTGGATTGATCGCAAGGCTGAAGGAGCAGGCAGGCATACACAGCGAGGTGGTTGGAAACGTTCTGGATGCGGTGGCGGATGTCATCCAGGTGGATGATGATATGCAGATCTATACAAGCGGAGCCACGAACATCTTCAAGTATCCGGAACTCAGCGATAATCAAAGCGCCCAGGAGATTATCAGCGCCTTTGAGGAAAAGCAGCAGCTTAGCGAGTTGGTAACGCAGACGTTATCGCAGGAAGATAATACTGGCATCCAGGTTTACATCGGTGATGAGACGCCGGTCAAGACCATGAAGGATTGCAGCGTTGTCACCGCCACTTATGAATTAGGCGACGGCATGAAGGGAACCATAGGTATTATCGGGCCAAAGAGAATGGATTATGAGCATGTATTAAAATCCATGAAGCGGCTGCAAAGCGAATTGGATGAAATGTTTCATAGAAAAGAATAGGAAAGGTGGAAGAACCCTTGGAGAATAATCAGGAAAAGAGCCAGGAAGAAATGGTAAAAGAGGCTGTGGAAGAAGCCAAAAAGTCGGCCGGGGAACAGCCGGAAGGCGAGCCCGGGGAAGATCAGGCAGAAGAAGAGAACGCCAAAGAGGCTTCCGAAGACGAAGAGGTCTCCGATAACGAGGAAGAAGAGCCGGATGAGGAACAAGAGCCGGATGAGGAAGACGAAGATAAAAAATCCGGCAAGAAGTTATTTGGCAAGAAGAATAAGAAAGATAAAAAGGACGAGAAGATTGAGGAACTGACTGACAGGCTCACTCGTCAAATGGCAGAGTTTGATAACTTCCGCAAGCGTACGGAAAAGGAGAAATCCCAGATGTACGAGATAGGAGCGAAAGATATCATAGAAAAGATGCTTCCGGTAGTCGACAACTTTGAGCGAGGGCTTGACGCTGTCAAGGAAGAAGACAAGGAAGACCCATTTATCCAGGGAATGGAGATGGTGTATAAGCAGTTAATGACCGTGCTGGGAGAATTGGGCGTTAAGCCGATCGAAGCGGTAGGCAAAGAATTTGACCCGAATCTCCACAATGCAGTGATGCATGTGGAAGATGAGAACTTTGGCGAGAATATCATAGCCGAGGAATTCCAGAAAGGTTATATGTACCGTGACTCCGTAGTGAGGCACAGCATGGTAAAAGTAGCAAACTAATTCCAGATAATTTAGAAAATAAAACAGGAGGTCTTTATAATGGGCAAAATCATTGGTATTGATTTAGGAACCACGAACAGTTGCGTGGCTGTTATGGAAGGTGGCCAGCCAACGGTCATCGCAAATACGGAAGGCGCCAGAACGACGCCATCTGTCGTAGCATTTACAAAAACAGGGGAACGTCTTGTGGGCGAGCCTGCAAAACGTCAGGCAGTTACAAACGCGGAGAGGACGATCTCTTCTATTAAAAGAGAGATGGGCTCTGATTTCAGAGTGACGATCGATGATAAGAAATATTCTCCACAGGAGATTTCCGCAATGATTCTTCAGAAACTTAAGGCAGACGCGGAAGGATATCTGGGAGAAAAGGTAACAGAGGCGGTTATTACTGTGCCAGCGTACTTTAATGACGCTCAGCGCCAGGCTACAAAGGATGCAGGCAAGATTGCGGGCCTTGATGTAAAGCGTATCATCAATGAGCCTACTGCGGCAGCGCTTGCTTACGGACTTGACAATGAGAAAGAACAGAAGATCATGGTATATGACCTTGGCGGAGGTACATTCGACGTATCCGTCATCGAGATCGGCGACGGCGTCATCGAGGTATTATCTACCGCAGGTAACAACAGGCTGGGCGGCGACGACTTCGACCAGAAGATCACGGATTATATGATTGCTGAATTCAAGAAGCAGGAAGGCGTAGACCTGTCTGCCGATAAGATGGCGCTTCAGAGACTGAAAGAAGCGGCAGAGAAGGCAAAGAAGGAACTGTCTTCTGCAACGACCACAAATATCAACCTTCCATTTATTACAGCAACAGCAGAAGGCCCGAAGCATTTTGATATGAACCTGACAAGGGCAAAATTTGATGAACTGACGCATGACCTTGTGGCAAAGACATCCGAGCCGGTAACGAGAGCACTTTCTGACGCAGGCATTACCGCTTCCGAACTGGGCCAGGTACTTCTGGTTGGCGGTTCCACACGTATCCCTGCTGTCCAGGAAGAAGTGAAGCGTCTGACAGGCAAAGAGCCAAGCAAATCTCTGAACCCGGATGAGTGCGTAGCGCTTGGTGCATCCGTTCAGGGCGGCAAGCTTGCCGGAGATACGGGTGCAGGCGATATCCTTCTTTTGGATGTAACTCCGCTGTCACTGTCAATCGAGACGATGGGCGGCGTTGCAACAAGACTGATTGAAAGAAATACGACGATTCCTACCAAGAAGAGCCAGATCTTCTCCACAGCGGCAGATAACCAGACAGCCGTAGATATCAATGTCGTACAGGGAGAGAGACAGTTCGCCAAAGATAACAAGTCTCTGGGACAGTTCAGGCTGGACGGAATCCCGCCGGCTCCACGCGGAGTACCGCAGATCGAAGTTACATTCGACATTGATGCGAACGGCATTGTAAATGTATCCGCAAAAGACCTTGGAACAGGCAAAGAGCAGCATATCACCATCACGGCAGGCTCTAACATGTCTGATGACGAGATCGACAAGGCGGTAAAAGAAGCAGCGGCATTCGAGGCGCAGGATAAGAAGCGCAAGGAAGGCATTGATACAAAGAATGATGCGGACGCCCTGGTATTTCAGACGGAAAAAGCCCTGGGCGATGTAGGAGATAAGATTGATGCTGCAGATAAGGCTACCGTTGAGGCGGACTGCAAGGCATTGAAGGAAATCCTTGAAAAAGTAAACATGGATGACATATCAGACGCGCAGATTGCCGAGATCAAGGCAGGCAAAGAGAAACTGATGGAGAGCGCGCAGAAATTATTTACTAAAATGTATGAACAGGCCGGAGCAGCAGCCGGAGCACAGGGAGCAGACCCGAACATGGGAGCAGGCCCGAATCCGGGAGCAGGCCCTGCACCGGACGGCTTCCAGGGAGACGATGTTGTAGACGGTGACTATAAGGAAGTATAAGCCCAGTGCGAATACTGTTCCGCGAAACTCAAGCGAGATTATATATTCTTAAGCTTAGTCTCGCGGAACTTCCTTATGTACATGAAAGAAAGGGATAAAAGATGGCAGAATCAAAGAGAGATTACTATGAAGTGCTTGGCGTCAGCAGAGATGCCGACGACGCCACATTAAAAAAAGCATACAGACAGGTTGCCAAGAAATACCATCCTGATATGAATCCCGGAGACGCTGAAGCAGAGAAGAAGTTCAAAGAAGCGTCCGAAGCCTATGCAGTCTTGAGTGACCCGGAGAAACGGCGCCAGTACGACCAGTTCGGCCATGCTGCCTTTGAAGGAGGCGCTGGAGGCGCCGGCGGATTCGGCGGATTTGATTTTGGCGGGGCGGACTTCAGCGATATATTTGGCGACATATTCGGCGACCTGTTCGGCGGCGGAAGACGAGGCGGAAGAAGTAACGGACCGATGCGAGGCGCAAATGTCAGAAAAAGTATAAGAATCACATTTGAGGAAGCGGTTTTCGGATGTGAAAAAGAATTAGATCTTATTTTGAAAGATCCATGTGAAACATGTAATGGAACAGGGGCAAAACCCGGAACATCTCCCGAAACATGCCCGAAATGCGGGGGCCGGGGGCAGGTTGTCTATACATCCCAGTCTTTTTTCGGAACAGTTCAAAATGTGCAGACATGTCCTAACTGCGGAGGCTCCGGTAAAGTGATTAAGGAAAAATGTTCAAAATGCGCAGGAAGCGGAAAGAAGATCAAAGTGTCTATCCCGGCAGGAATTGATAACGGCCAGAGCGTTCGTATCAGAGACAAGGGAGAACCGGGAGTAAACGGCGGACCACGGGGAGATCTTCTTGTAGAAGTGAATGTTTCGGCGCATCCGTCGTTAAAACGACAAGATATTCATATTTTCTCTACGCATCCGATTTCATTTGCGGTAGCGGCGCTCGGAGGAGATATTCGTATTCCTACGGTAGACGGAGATGTGATTTATAATGTAAAACCGGGAACGAAAACAGATACAAAAGTGCGCCTTAAAGGAAAAGGAGTTCCGTCTCTTCGTAATCCACAGGCAAGAGGAGATCATTATGTGACGCTTGAGATCCAGACTCCGGAAAGATTAAGTTCGGAGGCGAAAGAAGCGCTGCGAAGATTTGATGAATTGACGGGAAATACACTTCATGAACATGATGAGACAACAGGGAAAGTCGAGAAGAAGAAAAAGAAAGGCTTCATGGAAAAAATGAAAGAGATGAAAGAAGCCTTGGAAGACTAACAGGTAAGAGGATGTCAAAATAAGGCATCCTCTTATTGTATAGACGGAGAAAATGGGAATCGTTTGCAGGGAGAATGATTTTGATGCCAAAGCGGCAAAAATAAAGGAATAGAACTTCTGCTTATATATATCTATAATAAACGATAATAGCAGGCATATGAAAGAAAGTATTGACTTATCGCCGGGAACTCCTTATCCTTTATAAGGTGAAAGATAAATAGCAGAATGAATTTGATAAATTTACAGGAGGCACATAGAAAATGGGTGGATTTTTCGGAGTTGCATCAAAAAAAGACTGTGTATTGGAGTTATTTTACGGCGTGGACTATCATTCTCACCTCGGAACGAGAAGAGGCGGAATGGCTGCGTATGGAAACGGAGAGTTCTGCCGTGCGATCCATAATATAGAAAATGCTCCTTTTCGTACAAAATTTGACAGGGATGTAGATGAGATGAAAGGCAATCTTGGAATCGGATGTATTTCTGATTACGAGCCGCAGCCGCTTCTTATACAGTCGCATCACGGAAGTTTTGCGATCGTTACGGTTGGAAAGATCAATAATGAAGAAGAACTTTTAGAAAAAGTGTTTGAAGAAGGGCATTCCCATTTTCAGGAGATGAGCGGAGGTAAGATCAATGCGACAGAGCTTGTGGCATCTTTGATCTGTAAGAAAGAAACGCTTGTGGAAGGAATCCGTTATGCGCAGGAAACTGTAAACGGCTCTCTTACGCTGCTTCTTATGACGAAAGACGGAATTTATGCGGCGCGTGACAGATATGGAAGAACTCCGGTTGTTGTCGGTAAGAAAGAAGAGGCGTACTGTGTTTCTTTTGAAAATTCAGCGTATATTAATCTCGGTTATGAAGCGTACAAAGAATTAGGGCCGGGAGAGATCGATCTGATTACTCCGGAAAGCGTGGAACAGTTGGTAGCTCCGGGAAAAGAGATGAAGATTTGTTCTTTTTTATGGGTTTATTATGGTTATCCGACTTCCTCTTACGAAGGCGTCAATGTAGAAGAAATGCGTTATAAATGTGGAAGTATGCTTGCAAAGCGCGATGGAGATTCTGTGCATCCTGATATTGTAGCCGGAGTTCCTGATTCTGGGATCGCACATGCGATCGGATATTCTAATGAATCGGGAATACCGTATGCGAGACCGTTTATTAAATATACGCCGACGTGGCCGAGGTCATTTATGCCTACAAGCCAGAGTCAGAGAAATCTGATCGCAAAGATGAAGCTGATTCCGGTGCAGTCTCTGATCGAAGATAAGAAACTGCTTTTGATCGACGATTCTATCGTGCGCGGAACGCAGCTTCGGGAGACGACGGAATTTCTCTATAAGAGCGGAGCGAAAGAAGTGCACGTACGTCCGGCGTGTCCGCCGCTTGTGTACGGTTGTAAGTTTTTGAATTTTTCAAGATCCAAATCAGATCTTGATCTGATCACACGCAGGATCATTCAAGAGGCAGAAGGAGAAAACTGTCCGGCAGAAGTGCTTGCGGAATATGCCGATCCGGACAGCTGCCGTTATGCGAAGATGGTAGAAGAGATTCGGAAGATCCAGAATTTTACGACTCTTCGTTTCCACCGTCTGGATGATCTGATTGCATCGATCGGAATCAATCCGTGTAAAGTGTGTACGTATTGCTTTAACGGAAAAGAATGATCGAAAAACAGCTGCAGAATCATTACAGGGCAGCAAAAGAATAAGTAAAAGGTAGTTTACGGAAAATATCATGCTAAAGAGAGAAAATCATATAGAAATTGACCGGAGAAAGTTTTACAAAACGGTGCTGGCGCTCGTTGTTCCTATGGCTCTTCAAAATCTGATCAACGTAGGCGTGACGGCGGCAGACGTCATTATGTTAGGCGCTGTTGGAGAAAAAGCTTTATCCGGCGCATCTTTGGCAGGACAGATTCAGTATATTATGACATTGTTCCTGTTCGGTCTGACCTCCGGAGCGACGGTGCTCACGGCTCAGTATTGGGGAAAAGGCGACCGGGATGCGATTGAAAAGATATTAGGAATGGCAGTAAAAGCAGCGGTCTGTGTGACGGCGCTTTTTACTGTGTCGGCTCTTGCGGTACCGGAACTGTTAATGCAGGTATTTACAAACGATCCGGTTGTTGTTTCGGAAGGAGTTAAATACCTGAGAATTGTGGCGTTTACCTATATAATGATGGGAGTTACGCAGGCATATTTGTATATTATGCGGAGTGTGGAACGGGTTGTTGTGGCAACAGTTGTCTATCTTCTGTCTCTTATATGCAATATCATAATGAATGCGATTTTCATTTTTGGTCTGCTCGGACTTCCGAAGATGGGTGTGGCAGGAGCGGCGCTTGGAACTCTTTGCGCCCGTATTCCGGAAGTTGTGCTTGTTGCGATATATGCCCGTTTATTTAACAGGGAGATCAGGCTGAGGTTCAAATATGTGCTTCATACGGATAAAATTCTATTTTCTGATTTTATGCGTTATGCCCTTCCGGTTGTAGTCAATGAAGTTTTATGGGGACTTGGAACGGCGGCGAACACAGCGATACTCGGTCATATGGGAAGCGCGGCTGTGGCGGCAAATTCAGTGGCGCAGGTGGCAAGACAGCTTGCGACAGTTGTATCGTTTGGGTTGTCCAGCGCGGCGGCGATCTATCTTGGAAAGACGATCGGAGAGAAAAAGACAGAGTATGCGAAAGCATATGCAAAACGGTTTCTTATATTGAGCATTATCATGGGAATATTGGGAGGAACTGTGATTCTTGCGGTTTCGCCTTTGGCATCGGCGGCACTGACTTTGAGCGGTACGGCAAAAGAATATTTGAGGATCATGTTTTTTGTTATGTCTTATTTTGTTGTCGGCCAGGCGATTAATACAACGCTTGTCGTGGGGGTGTTCCGTTCGGGCGGCGATACGAGATTCGGATTGATTCTCGATATGACGACGATGTGGTGCTGCTCGATATTGTTCGGTTTTCTTGCGGCATTTGTATTTAAGCTAAGTGTGCCGGTTGTTTATGTGATACTTATGAGTGATGAGATTATTAAAATACCGATCACATATAAACGGTATCGAAGTTATAAATGGCTCAACGATGTGACAAGATAACAGTGGAACGGTTGTAAACAGACGTTAAATGAATATGAATAAATGATTAATAAATGAGAAATGATATTCGGGCAAAATCAGTACAAGATTTTGCCCGAATGTGTTATACTTAGAAAAGAGTAAATTATAGAAAGAGGTAGCAGATCATGCCAGAACAGCAAAATACAAACGGATGTACAGAAGAATCTTGCGCAGGATGCGCACATGCAGATTCATGCAGCAGCAAAAAAGAGGATTTCCGTGAACCGGAAAACAAATATTCATCTATTAAAAAAGTAATCGGTGTAGTCAGCGGAAAGGGCGGTGTCGGTAAATCGCTTGTGACGGCGTCGCTCGCAAGAATGATGAGAGAAAAAGGATATACAGTCGGAATTTTAGATGCGGATATTACAGGTCCGTCTATTCCGAAAATGTACGGAATACATGAGAAAGCAAGAGGAACGGAAGAAGGGATTCTTCCATGTATTGCAAAAGATGAGACAAGAATTATGTCGGTCAATCTTCTCCTGGAAGACGAATCCGCGCCCGTTATTTGGAGAGGTCCGATTATTGCGGGAGTTGTGAAGCAGTTTTGGACAGATGTTATGTGGGGCGATATTGATTATCTGTTTGTAGATATGCCGCCGGGAACAGGAGACGTTCCTTTGACAGTATTTCAGTCGCTTCCGGTAGACGGTGTGGTGATCGTGACATCTCCACAGGATCTTGTACAGATGATCGTGAAAAAAGCGGCGAATATGGCGGAACAGATGAATATTCCGGTACTTGGGATCATAGAAAACTACAGTTATGTAAAATGCCCTGACTGTGGAAAAGAGATTAAAGTGTTCGGAGAAAGTCATGTAGAGGAAGCAGCTCGGGAGATGAACGTTCCGGTGCTTGGCCGTATGCCGATTGATATGAAGCTGGCAGAGGCAGTTGAAAATGAGAAGTTTTACGAAGCGGAGAATCCGTATTTGGCAGATGTCAAGTTATAAGAATCATCCTTGCGCCGGCAAGGTATATTGTTGAAAATGTTTTTGCCGATCGGTATAAAAGAGGTGGAAAAATGATAGGTAAGAGAACGGCAATTTGGAAAAGAGAGGAATATTCGTATGAAAGTGAAGAAAGAGATATTCCTTATGTGATAAGTTATATGCATGAAGACGGGCAGATCCGTCCGGCAATGATCGTTGTGCCGGGCGGAGCCTA
>OGRT01002025.1_pt1 | contig 12379 bp, 6 predicted proteins | sample 1553581 | NCBI WGS metagenome assembly OGRT01 (sample SAMEA2580113, study PRJEB22360) | human gut metagenome | biome: human gut; feature: human-associated habitat; material: faeces | place: Denmark | collected 2008/2010
AGATCCTGCCACAACGTGCCGCGCAGCGCTGCGTTGATGAACTGAATGCCACGGCAGATGCCCAGAATCGGCTTGTCCCAAGCCATTACAGCTGGCAGCAGAATCGATTCCATTCGGTCGCGCTCAGGAGAGAGCACCTCGCTACGGCCGGTGGCGGAGGCCGCTGCACCAACCATCGGTCCCACATCCGGCCCGCCCGTAAACAGAAACGCGTCAAACCGTTCGGCGCATTGCGCAAGAATGTCGGTGTCATCGGTCAGCGGCAACATGACGGGCGTACCGCCGGCCCGCATTATCGCCTCCATATATCCGGGCAGCATCCACAGACTATCGCGCCCGTAATCCATCAGCGGAGTCACCGCAATGAGCGGTCGATTCGTAGTCATGCCTGCCTCTTTTCGCCCAAGTGTTGTTTTCGTCGTTCTGCCGCAAATCGCTTGATTCAGTGGCCAATAATGCCGCCACTGTACCGAACCAATGTAACCGGTCGGCCAACATTATTTCGTCAGCCAGCCGCGACGAGATCGCACAATGTGCCAATGATGGGGGCATTCGGTGCGACCTTGTCAATGTTCGGGCCATTGCACTTTCAGCGGGGAAAGCATGCCCCGTCCGCGCATCATGATGAACGAGTAAGGTTGACGGGGAGGGAGAATCACATGAACCAGGCATGCGTACGCAACGACACCATCGACGTGGGCAACCATCATGGCCGACCGCAATACCGGTCGTTCCTGCGATTTCTGACATCGCAGGAACGCAACGTCATTTGGCTGTTGCTGGCCATTGCTTTTCTTCCGGTGGACGGCACCACGCTTGGCCTGTACGCGCCGTTCTGGTCTCCAATCAGTCCGGCGCTGTTCGCCGTGTACTGCCTATGCAATTGGCGGCAACTGCGCATCGCAGCCAACCGGTACCTGCCAATGTTCCTCCTACCGGTGGCCTGCATAATCCTGTCCATCCCGGGATGGCTGAAGTTCGGCATCCACCTCAACGCCGCGTTCATGAGCATCACCGGATTGCTGGGCGTGCTCGCCACTTTGGGTGCGATCGCCCTTGCGTTCGACATCAAACGCATTCCGTGGCGTACGCCATTGCGGATTCTCATCGCATCATACTGGGTTTCCTTCGGAGTGGGCGTCGTGCAATGGCTGTCCATCCGTCTGCACGCCAAACCGTTGACCGACTATTTCTCGCACCTCATGTACCGGCAATACATCAGCGACAACTCGGTGTGGGGCGGCGGCCGTCCGCAGTTCCTGTTCGCCGAGCCCAGCTATATCGGCATGCACCTGTTCGGCATACTGCTTCCGCTCATGTGGCTCATGCGCGGGCGCGACCGCATCTACGCCAAACGGCTGCGTGACCTCATCGTCACGTATGCCGTCGGCGCGGTGCTCATGCAAGCCGGCACCAGAATCGTCATCGATTCCGTCGTGGCGTTGCTGATCGCCCTTGTGGCGCGCACCGATTGGCATGACGGCGCACGCCGCGTCCGGGGCATGCTGCAGATTCTCGGCGCATTTGCACTGGGCCTGCTGGGTGTGCTGGCGGATTCCAGACTCTCCGCCATCGCGGAAAACGGGGCCGAGGGAGACGGCTCGTTCTTCGCGCGGATCTACCAAAGCCTCGATCCGATATGCGGATTGCTCACCCATCCGTGGACGCTGCTCACCGGTTATGGCGCGGGCAACATCATCAATGCGGTGTGGGCCGGCGCGGCCAAAGCCGGACGGCTGCTGGACGGTCTTGGCATGAACGGCGGCGCGGCCACGGGATTCGCGGCCGGCGTGAACGCGGACACGGTGTGGACGATGTGCGCGTATACCAGCGTCATCGCCGAATACGGGCTGATCGGGCTGGCCATGCTGGTCGGAGCCTCGATGGTCTGCATGACGCGCGGGAGGACGGTATGCCGTGGCGGTGCGGATGGCGCATCGTCCGACGAGCTGGCGCACGGTGTTTGTGTCGCCGACGTTGCTGATGTTGCCGGGGGTAATAGTGGTGGTGGCGTTGCCGGCGCGGGTTCGGGCGAATCCGGCGTCTGGCACAAGACCGTCATCTGCTGGCTCGTCCTGGTCGCATACCTGTACATCCAATGCGAGAACTATGCGTTCGCCGCTCTGCCGCTTCTTGTGTTCGCCGCCTCGAAGGTGAGGCGCGAGCCTGATTTCTCGCGGGCCGACGCATCGACGCGGCCCGAGATGGACCAAAATCCAGAATAACCGACATTCGCCGCTGTTCCGTTTTTCGCTCAAGGCGTATATCTCCCGTATCTTGAGGTGCATCATGTATCGTCGCGGCTAACTAATCGGCGAAACGCGGCATGTTTCGCATTTTGGGCGAAAAGCCCAAGTCCCACAGGAGGTATTGATGACGTTCGTTGCACGGTCGGTGCGCTATGTGCTCAGAAAACGAGTGCGAACCATAGTGCTCCTTATAATACTGACCATCATAACGGCGAGCATGCTATCCACGATCGCGGTTTCTCGGGCAGCTCAACAGGCCGCCGGACGAATCGAGAAGGAAGCGGTCGGTGGATTCGTGCTGTCCAGCAACATGCAGGGCAGCATGCTCACGCCTCGCGGAGGCGGCATGGTGCGCCCCGCCGACGTGCGCAGGATCGCCCAACTGCCCGGGGTCGATTCGTATATGGTCCGTCAGAACGCCACCGCCGATCTCGTGGGGGCGAATGTGGCGAAGGTCCCCGGCGGCGATGATTACGATGCGACCCAGGAGCAGCAGTTTGGCAACGCCGCCAACGTCATGGGCACGAATGATTCGTCGAAACTCAACGTGTTCACGTCGCGCACGCTCGGCATGGCCGAAGGACGACATCTGAAGGCCTCCGACAAGTACACGTCGATGATCCATGAGGATCTCGCCAAAGCCAACGGGCTCAAAGTCGGAGACACGCTCACGCTCAAGGCCAACGCCTATGACGCCGACAACGAATCACATTCGACGGCGACCGTCAAGACCACCATCGTGGGCATATTCAAGGGCGACAGCGCCAGAAAGGTATCCAGCCGAGCGGAACTCACCGCCAACACCATCTACACCGATCTGGATACCACACGCGACCTGTACCAGTACAAGGACGGCAAGGAAATATACCAGGACGCCACCTTCGTGCTGTCCAAGGGCGTTGACGTGGAGAAGACCATGGATGCCGCGAAGAAACTCCCGGTGGATTGGAACAACTATCAGATCACGCGCAACGACCAGTATTCATCGAGCATGCTGCATGCCGCCCGCGGCGTGCGCTCCATGATGCGCGGCGCCCTGATCGGCGTGACCGTCTCGGCCGTGCTCGTGCTCAGTCTCATGCTGCTGCTGTGGATGAACGACCGCCGTCAAGAGATGGGCATACTGGTGTCCCTTGGCGTCGGCAAGCCCTCCCTGGTCGCCCAATACCTCACCGAGATGGTGCTGATCGGTCTGCCGTCCCTCGCCCTCGGCTGGCTGTGCGCGCAGGGAATGGCCCAATGGCTCGGCGCCACGGCGCTCCATTCCGTGAACGCCTCCGCGGCGAAGGAGCTGAGCAGCATGGGGCAGGTCGGCGGCGATCTTGAATCCAGCATGTCGGTGCGCACCCTGGATTCGCTCACGGTGTCGGTCGACGGGACCGCCATGCTGTACGTGGCGCTCGGATTGTTGGCGGTGATGCTGGTGTGCGTCGCGGTGGCGTGCATGCCGATGTTGCGCAAATCGCCGCGAGACCTGTCGGAGATTCGATGATGAGCATGAATGTGTGGAAGCGTGCCACGTTGGCGATCGTACGCAAGCCGGTACGTAGCGGCATCATCGGTCTGCTGATGCTGATGGTCTTCACGAGCCTGGTGGCGCAGGTCGGAGTCTCGACGGCCCTGCGTACCATGTCCGACGGCATCGGCGCGGGCATGGGCATAGGGTTTACCGTCAGCGCCGGCGAGAATCCCATTAGCGCCGAGGAGGCGAGCCGGTTCTCGCGTATCCCCGGTGTGACGAAGACCGCCTATGCGACGAAGACCTTGGCGCAGGTGGATGGCGCGCGCCCGGTCATGCCCCGGCAGGGCCCCCGATTGGACTCCGATCTGGCCATGCAGGTCAGCGTGCTGGGCACCACCGATTCCTCATTGTCCGAGGAATTCCAGAGCGGCCTGTACCGCCTGGAGCAGGGCCGCCATATCTCGGGCGACGGCGACAATGTGCTGGTCCACCGCGACTTCGCGATGCAGAACGGCCTATCGGTCGGCTCGACATTCCGTCTCCGGCAGGAGGGGCGCAACGCCACGGTGCGTGTGGCCGGGATCTTCTCCGGCAACGTGCAGGCCCAAAGCCCCCTGCCCTCGGACACTTCCGAGAACCTCATCTATTCGGGTAGTCGAGTAGCTTCCGCTCTGACCGGAAACGACCGGATCGACATGATCCGATGCCTGTCGGATAATCCGCAGGACCTGTCCGCGGCTATTGGACGGGCCAAGACCATGGCCGGCGGCAAGTACGACGTCACCGACGATTCGGCCCGGCTCTCCGGCGTCCTGCAATCCGTGCAGACGGTGCGTAATCTGGTGCGCATGGTGCTGCTGTCCGTCTGCCTCGCGGACGTACTGGTGCTGGCGATGGCGCTGGTCTTCTGGATTCGCTCACGCATCCATGAGATAGGCACGCTTCTGGCCCTCGGCATCGACAAGATGCGGATCGTCGCACAACTCGCCATCGAAACCGGACTCATGGCGGCGGTCGCCGCCCTGTGTTCGCTGGGCACCGGCGCCATGCTGTCGGGATACGTGTCTTCCCGACTGTTGCGCGATTCGGGCGTCGCGCCGTTGGAATCGTTGCACGTGGAGGCCTTGCCGCCTGAGCAGACGATGCTCATCCTGCTGCTCGGATGCGCGGTCATCGCCGTGGCTCTTGCCGTGTCATGCGCCGCCGTGCTGTCCAAATCCCCGAAATCCATTCTTTCCTCTATGCGTTAGGAGTCACCAATCATGTCTAACTGTCTGCAACTGGACCATGTCGATTACGCCTACGGCGCGGCGAAGATCCGTGTTCTTTCGGATGTCAGCGCGGATTTCGAATCCGGGAAGATGTATGCGATCACCGGCCCGTCCGGCGCCGGCAAGAGCACGCTGCTGTCGCTGCTGGCCGGCCTGGACGCCCCCTCCCGGGGAGTGGTCCGCTTCGAAGGGGAGGACATCGCCGCATCGGGCTATGCGAAGCACCGCCGGGAGCACGTGTCCCTGGTGTTCCAGGACCATAACCTGATCGACTACCTCACCCCCGAAGAGAACCTGCGGCTGGTCAGCGCCAAGGCCGATATGAAGATCCTCGAGGAACTGGGTTTGAGCCGTGAGGAATCCAAGCGCAACATCATGCACCTGTCGGGCGGCCAGCGTCAACGGGTGGCGGTCGGCCGCGCGCTGGTCGCCCCGGGCCGCGCGATCCTCGCGGACGAGCCGACGGGCAGCCTCGACCCGGAGATGACCGACGAGGTGATTCATCTGCTGCAGCACGCCGCCCATCAGCTCGGCAAATGCGTGATCGTGGTGACGCATTCCAAGCGCGTCGCCAACTCCGCCGATGTCGTGCTGCGTCTCAGGAGCAAGAAACTGACCCGGGCATGACCCACCTGGGCCGGGCGGCACCCCGGCGACGACCCGCATGGAATCATCGTCATAATGACGCCTGCGATCCCTGGACATGAGAAACCGCACCTCCGATCATCGAATCTGGATTACTCCAGTCCAACAATCGGGGTGCGGTTCAAAAGGCCCTTTTTTGTGTCGGATTACGAACCGCGCGTCTCACCGCTTGCCGTTGTAGATCTCGTTGTCGATCACATCGGCGAACACGCGATTGACGGCCGGGCGCACCACTTTCAGCGACGGTGTCAGGCACTTGTTCTCCTGCGTGAACTGCGTGTCCAGCACGGCGAACTTGCGTACGGATTCGGCGCGCGAGACCGTCGCATTCGCCTTGTCCACGTACTGCTGAATCTCCTCGCGCACCGCGGCGTTCGTGGCGAGCCGGTCGACCGGCGTCTCCGTGGACAGGCCGTGCGCGGGCAGCCACAATGCCAGCGACTCCGGATCGAGCGTCACCAACGCGCCGATGAACGGGCGCTGGTCGCCCACCACCACGCAGTGCTCCACGATCGGGCACTTGGCGATCTCTTCCTCCAGCGGAATGGGGGAGACGTTCTTGCCGCCGGCAGTAATAATAATGTCCTTGATGCGGCCGGTGATGACGATGTGGCCCTCATCATCGATCTCGGCCAAGTCGCCGGTCCTGAGCCAGCCGTCGGCGGTGAACGCCTCGGCCGTCTTCTCCGGCAGATTGTGGTAGCCGCGGAACACGTTCGGGCCCTTGACCTGCAGTTCGCCTTCGTCGGAAATGCGAATCGAGGAGCCGGGCGCGGGCTGGCCTACGGTGCCGATCACATTGTCGGTCACGCGCGTGGCGGCGAACGGGGCGGCGGTTTCGGTCATGCCATAACCCTGAATCATCGGCAGTCCGATGCCGTTGTAGAAATGCGCCAGATCGAGCGACAGTGGTGCGCCGCCGCAGGCCACGTACTTGATCTTCGGGCCCAGAGCACCGCGCACCGTGCGGTAGACGAGCGTTTCGTACTTGGCGCGCTCGGCGATTTCGGCAAACGTGTGCTGCTCGCCGGCCTGCTCCTTGCGGCTCCAGACGCGCGCGGCCTCGGCGGCCTTGACAAACAGGCGGCCCTTCCAGCCGGCACCGGCCTTGTGCGAGGCGGCGTTGTATACCTTCTCGAACACGCGCGGCACGCCCAGCAGGTAGGTCGGTTCAAACGAACGCAGGTCCGGCAGCAGGGTTTTGGTGTCCGGCAGATAACCGACCACGCCGTCATCGGAGGCGATGGAGGCGTACTGGATGAATCGCGCGAAGCAGTGGGCCAGCGGCAGGAAGAGCAGCAGGCGCGGATGGTCGTCAAGCACCACTTCATGCAACGCCTGCGAGGCGGAGATGGTGATGGACACGAAGTTCTTGTGGGTCAGTTCGGCACCCTTCGGGTTGCCGGTGGAGCCCGAGGTGTACACGATGGTGGCCAGGTCGTCCGTGCGCACGGTGGCCACGCGCTCGTTCAGTTCCTCGTCCGAAACAGCCACGCCCAGACCTTCGAGCGCGCCCAGCGCGTTGCCCTCGATCATGAGAATCTGCTTCAAGGCAGGACAGTGGTCCTTGACCGAGTCGAGCCGGTCGAAGCGCTCGCGGTTGTCGGCAAAGGCCAGCTTGACCGCCGAATCGTTCATGATGCGCTGGGCTTGCGGGGCGGAGTCGGTGTCGTAGATCGGCACGCTTACCGCGCCCACTGCGGCCAGTGCGAAATCGAGAATGCCCCATTCGAGACGGGTGGAGGAAAAGATGGTCACCGCGTCGCCCTTGGCGATGCCGAGCGCGATCAGGCCCTTGGCGGCTGAGACCACGCGCTCGTGGAATTCGCCAGTGGTGACGTTCTGCCAGCGGCCGGGGCCGATTTTCTTGGCGGCGATTACCGTGTCCGCGCCGGTGCGGGCCAGTCGTTCGGTGAGCAGTGAATAGATAGTTTGGTCATCGCGGATCTCGATGGATTCGCCGGGCGTGGTGTATTCGGTAAGCATACGGCCGTTTATTCCTTACAAACATGATGGCAAGTTGACAACCCGAGCCATTCTGACGAGTTAGATTACGCTGGCGTAAGGTTGCGCGCGTTGTGGGCAATGGAGAAGTTGTCTGTCTGGTTTTGTGGATTGTATACAACGCCGTGTCTAACCGGTTTGCTCTACGGTTATGACCGTGTCCATTTCGGGAGCCATCGACTTCCTGCAGGACAAGTACGTGCTGAGCCCGGCCCTGCAGGGTCCGGTCATCAGCTCCAGCATCATCGGCGGCGTCGGCATTGGGGAGTCTGTGGCTTCTTATTTGGGAACGAAGCTCAGCGTGACAGTCGTCTCAGCTGAAGGTCTGGCGTGTATGTGCGCTTTCGCCTAAGGTAAATAGGATTGCGCAGTGCACGCCATCGGTATGTGCAGGTATGCGATTGGTGGCACCCGCGACTGATGCATGACGAGACCTACTGCAGTACCACGGCAACCAACACCGCAACAACACGGCAAGGGGAAGCGAACCATGTTCGACAAACGACTGTTCCAATTGGCACCAGGTCTCGGCAAGCTCATAGCCGGCAAAGTGGCTCTGATGTGGGTTGGGCTGCTTGCCAATATCGGCTTCATGCTTTCGCTGGTCATGCTGCTGCAAGGACTGCTCGCCGCAGCCGACCCACACACTTTCTCCTGTAACGCCGCCTCGGCCTCCGAGTGCCCCGCCAATCTGTTCGGCGTTCCGGGCACCACCGTCGCCCCGATGGCCGGCGACCTCATGGTTTACGTGGCCTTGGCGATCGTCTGCATGCTGGTTCGCTACCTGGCCACCACACACGCCACACGCCTCGGCACCGAAGCCGCCGAACGGGTCAAGCTCGCTTTGCGTTCCAAGCTGTACCGCAAAATGGTGGCCCTCGGCCCGTCCTACAGGTCGCGCGTCAAGACCTCGGATGTGGTCCAGTCCGCCGGCGAAGGCGTCGAGCAGATTCAAAGCTTCTTCGAACTGTTCCTGCCGCAGCTCTTCTATGCGATTCTTGCGCCGATCACCCTGTTCGCCGTGATTGCGCCGATCAACATGCCGGCCGCCGTGACCATGCTCGTCTGCGCGCCGCTCATTATTATTGTCACCGGCATCGTATCCATGACCGCCGCCCGCGCCTTCAAAAAATACTGGGGCCGATACACCGACATGGGTGCCGCATTCCTCGACAACCTGCAAGGCCTCGAAACCCTGAAGAACTTCGACGCCGACGACCGTGCCGCCGCCGAAATGGACAAGAAGGCCGAAGGCTTCCGCGTCATGACCATGCGCGTGCTGCAGATCCAGCTGCGCTCGCTGACCGCCATGGATATCGTGGCCTACGGCGGTGCGGCGGCCGGCATTGGTGTGGCTCTATGGCAGTATGCGCATACCGCCGCGGCCGCCGCAGGAGCCAGCGCCGCCGGCTGGTCTCCGATTATGCTCGCCGCCCACCTGCCCGGTGCGTTCGCCTACCTGGCCTACGGCCTGCAATACCTGATGCCGTTCGGTGCGGGCTTCCCGCTCACCCTCGCCGGACTGTTGCTGATCGTGCTGCTGTCCGCTGAATTCTTCATCCCCATGCGCCAGCTCGGCTCCTACTTCCACGTGGCGATGAACGGCATGACCTCCACCAAGCGCATCTTCGCCCTGCTGGACACCCCCGAGCCCGCCCACGGCACTGCCACGCTGCCGGCCACCGCTGGTACCGATGCCGGGACTGATGCCGGTACCAAGGCCGGGGCCAAGGCCGATGGCGGAATCACCGTCAGCTTCGACCACGTCGGCTATTCCTATGACAGCGCCGATTCCGGTGCCGCCGTTCAACAAACGAATTCCGCGCCGGCACCTGCGCTCACCGACCTCACCTTCACTGCCTACCCCGGTCAACTCACCGCCATCGTCGGCATCTCCGGTTCCGGCAAATCCACGGCTGCCGCGCTGCTTGCCGGTATGCTGACCGGATACCAAGGCTCGCTTACGCTGAACGGCGTCAAGGTATCCGACCTGTCCGGAGAGACGCTCGCCCGAACCATCACCCTGATCGGTGCCAGTAGCCATCTGTTTGCCGGTACTCTGCGTGAGAACCTTCTGATGGCTTTGCCCGATGACGGCCAGAACGGTGAAGCCGCGTCCGACGCCGTGGATTCCCGTCTCTGGGACGCGCTCGAACAGGCCCGTATCGCCGACTTCGTGCGTTCGCAGCCGGACGGCCTTGACATGACGATTGAGCCCGACGCCGCCAACCTGTCCGGTGGCCAGCGCCAGCGTATCGCCATCGCCCGTGCGCTTCTGCATGATTCGCCGGTATTCGTATTCGACGAGGCCACCAGCAGTGTGGATGTGGAATCCGAGGAACTGATTCTCGCGACCATCCGCGAACTGGTGCAATCCCGCAGCAAGACGGTGATCATGATCACCCATCGCATGGCCAACGCCGAGCACGCCGACCAAGTGGTGGTGCTCGAACACGGCAAGTCGGTGGAAACCGGCACGCATGCCGAACTCATGGCGGCCGGCGGCGTGTACGCCAAGTTGTTCACTACTCAGGCGGATATCGAGAACTTTGGGGCTGACCACCCTCAGCCAGCTTCGCTGACAGCTTCCGCCAGCGGGAGCGGGGCGGCTGTGGGCGCAGCTCCGGCTGCAGCTCCGGCCGAGATGAGCACGTTCCAGGTCATCAAGCGACTACTCGGGGAGGCCAAGCCACTGGCCGGGCTTATGGTCGCGGCTTCCACGGCCGGCACCATCGGTCACCTTGCCGCAACCTTCCTACCGGTGTTCGGCATCATCGCCGGATTCGCGCTCGCCGGCAACCCCGTGTGGGGCATGAGTGCGGCCGGTGCAATCACCGCCATGATTGTTTGCGCGGTGTTGCGCGGCCTGACGCGCTACGTTGAGCAATATCTGAACCACAACGTGGCCTTCCACCTGCTCGCGCTCTTCCGCTCCAAGGCTTTCGCCGCCCTTCGCCGCCTCGCTCCGGCCAAGCTCGCCGGCAAGGGCAAGGGCGACCTCATCGCCATGCTCACCACCGACGTGGAACTGCTCGAAATCTTCTTCGCGCATACCATCAGCCCCGTGGCCATAGCCGTGACCACCACCATCGTCTACGCCATCGTGGCGGCCACGCTGAGCCCCTGGATGGCGTTGGCGCTGATCGTCTCCCATCTGATCATCGGCATCATTGTGCCGCGCTTCTTCGCCACCGGCGTGCGCAATCTGGGCCCCGCCATCCGTGGCGCGGCCGGCGAACTCGACAACGTGATGCTCGACGACATGCGCGGTCTCGACGAGATCATCCGATTCGGTCGGGGTGAAGATCGTGCGCAGGCCATCGAAGACCGCACGCGCGCGCTATGGCGTGACCATGCCAAACTCAGCCGTGTCAACGGCCGGTTCGCCGGTGTCGGCGGATTGCTGGTTGCATTGCTTACCTCGGCGGCTGCCGGCATCGCCATCAATCTTGCCGGCGTGAACCTCTACGATATCCCGGCGCTGGTCGCCGCCCTCGCGCTGCTCGCCAGCTCGTTCGGGCCGACGCTGGCGCTCGCCGCCCTGCCCGCGAACCTCACCCAGACCTTCGCCTCCGCCCGTCGTCTGTTCGGCCTGATGGACGAAGCGCCGGCCGTGGTGGAAACTGGCACTGCGAACTCGGATTATGAGGGCATGCGCCTTGACCGCGTCACCTTCGCGTACCCGGGGGAGGGGAGCGAGGCGATTCTCGCCGACTTCTCGCTCGATGTGCCGCAGCACGGCATCCTCGGTATCCAAGGCCCGTCCGGCCGGGGCAAGTCCACTATGCTGAAGCTGCTGATGCGCTATTGGGATCCGCAGCGCGGCCAAGTGACGCTGTCCGGCACGCCGCTACCGCAAATCGATGTGCATGCCCGCCGCCGTATTCAGGCCATGATGAGTCAGGAGACCCACCTGTTCGACGGCACGATTCGAGAGAATCTGCTTATCGCCTTGCCTGAATCGGAGATTCGCAATGGGGGAGCGGCCGGTGTTCTTGACGCCCGACTCCGCGAAGCCCTCGCCAAGGCATCCGTGCTCGACCTGATCGATTCCCTGCCGGATGGGCTCGACACCCAGGTGGGCGAGCTGGGCGACCGACTGTCTGAAGGCGAACGCCAGCGCATCGGCTTGGCCCGTGTATTCCTGCGCAATGCCGACTTGGTGCTCTTCGACGAGCCGACCAGTCGTCTGGATGCCTTGAATGAAGCCATCATTCTGCGTTCCATTCATGAGCTGTCCAAGAGCGAGCAGAATGCGGATAAGGGGCAAGACGTGGCTGTGGTGCTGGTCTCTCACCGTGAATCCGCCATGCGCGTTGCCGATGCGGTGCTGAATCTGTAAAGTCGCACAGTCACAGGCCGCAATACTCTGCAATACAGGACTTCCTTATATATCAGCCTCTGATAAGGGCATCCAGAGAGTCGAGGGCCGCGTCGATGGCCTGAGCCTCGCGGTCGTCATCCGTCTCGGCGAAGGAATGCTCGCTGTAGGAATCCTCATCGGCACTGGGCAACAACACTCCGCGAGGCGTATCGGCACTGTGCGCGTGCTCAATAGAGGCCATATGTGCCGGCTGCACGGCATTTGTCTGCTTGCGGTTTCGATTCGCGTCATTCGCGGAATCAACGGCATCTGCGGCATCAACGCTATCTGTATCATCCGCACCACTGCGCGTAGTCGGCCGATTCGCCAGCGTGGATGGATTGTCGGACAGTGAATCGGCCAAGGCCGCGACTGCTGCGCTGGC
>OGRT01002032.1_pt1 | contig 12278 bp, 9 predicted proteins | sample 1553581 | NCBI WGS metagenome assembly OGRT01 (sample SAMEA2580113, study PRJEB22360) | human gut metagenome | biome: human gut; feature: human-associated habitat; material: faeces | place: Denmark | collected 2008/2010
ACCAGATGAATTCGAACGAGTATATGAAAGATCACACACTAAGGCGGAGCTTCTGGCAAGTTAAAATGGGGAGAAATTTTCATCACTAAAACTTCCTTTTGCATATCCCCCCTGCTTAATTCTGCGAAAATTCGTGTGCGAGGGGGCGCCGGTCTTCAAATAAACAAGTTGTAGAGATTTGACCTTCCCCGGGATGTAACATAAAATCTTAAATTATAGCTCCCATAAATTTTTCTCTCCACTCAATATCAAAGTTTATCTTGTCAACCTCGAATAGTTTATGTACCTTTGATATAATTTCGTCATACTCTGAAGATTTATCTATCAACGAATACAATTCGTCAGTGTTAACAGGCATAATAACAACATTATCTGTAAACTTATCTTTATCAGTAGATGACTGAAGCGGAACTGCAGCAACAGCTTTCCAAATATTAATAGTATTATAATCAAAGCTATCCGCAATAAAGAAAGATGTCACTTCTCTCCCTGTACCAGCAGTTTCTTCTTCTATTTTCAAATTGATAGAATGTCTAAGAACAGGTTCCCATTCTCCGCGCTTTTGGCTACTAGCATTCATCAATGTAGCCTCTAACATAACAACTTTATCCTCTTCATATATTACAATATCTCCTTGTCCACCACCAGCATGTACTAATGGTTCAAAGTTTGCAGACAATGTCAAATTATAGCTACTTAGCACATCCACTCTTTTTCCTGAAAAATAATACCAAGCTATACCAACAATGTACTCATAAATAGTTGGCACGGTTGCATCCGGACTGACTGTGTCTTTAATAAGCTTATCATTACTTCGATTGCTAAATAATCCAAGAATTTGCTTAACTTTCTCTGGCGGATAATTTTTATCTATAAATTCCGCAAATTCCTTTCTACGTTTATCTGCTACAATAACTGGAATTTGTTCAATAGTTGCACCTGGGAATTCTTTTTGAATATTATCATCAACTTGTTTAGTTTCTTCTTCATAATATTCTAGAATTTGCGACAAAGAAGTCACCTTACAATAAAAACTGTTTATTCCTTCTTCATATTCCTCATAACACTCATAATATGAATGCAACTCCTCACTTATTCTTCCAGCAATTCTACTCCTAATCACTTCTTCATCAAATATACATGCACACAATTCTCTATAAGCCAATTCAACAAATCCGTTATCAAAACTAATAATACCTGTAGCTTTAAAAATACGTTTTGTAGTATCTGAATACTCACGAATCTGATCAAGTATCTTCGACAACGAAAACTGCTTAAACATATAAACATTTAAATTTTCTTCAAACATCTTCTTGTATTGCTTAGAAAATTCAATTGTTGTTGGTCTATCTCCCGTTTTTTGGGTAAATATATTCTGCCCACACCCGAATGCCTTATTAAGCATTGACTTGTTATTCTCAAAAAATGTAAGCAAATTGTCTATTGTTATAACGGATGGATTTTCTATATAATCAAATAACAGATTATAATATGTCCAGTATACATCAACGCCCGAATTACTTTTTCCATTTTTATAATTGTTTCGAAATACAGTTTCTGATATTCTTTCTTTTGTATGTATCTCTACGGGAATATCAATTGCAATATCCGAAACAACATCCCCTTCTCTATAATTTAAAACATATTGTTCGATATCTGTAAAATCCGAATATGGACTTAACCCCTGAACAAGTTCAGAAAACTCATTTTCTGATAGCCTATTACGTTTTAATAATGCAAAAATAGCCAAATTAAATGGCGAATAGTAATTTTCTCCTTCATTATCAAACAAGCGCAATTTCATCAACTGACGTAAATAAACTATATTAACTCCATCTATAGGTAGCATAGTTTCTAAATCATCTTTTCTAAGTTTTTTCAAATCAAGAAGAAGTTCCCCAGCAGGTGAAATTTTTCTTCCTTCATCTGTAAATCCCAATTTCACCAAATTACTTGTATAATGTCTAGCTCTATCTTCTATTCCTAAATCAAATTGCTTAACAAGACTTTGGAACATAAAACTATTCTTTTGAATCCATTCGATATCTTGAGCTTGAACAGCTGTTGCAAAATCTTTATTACATTCAAGTGTTTCAAGAAGTTTATCATATGGTCTGTGTTTTCCAAACACTTCTGGTGATAACTCTATAGCCTTTCTATAAAATTCATACTGTGCCAAGCTTTCCGGCATAGAGGCCCAATTCATTTTTTGCTCATTCTGAATATCATCTAAAATGGATAAATATCCCTGCAAAGCATTAATTACATCATTTCTTCTTCCATTTGTATCCATCAAATTAAAAATCTGCCCCTCTTTTATTCTCATAACAGCCTCCTAATAATTCACAACAAGAATTTCTCTAGTTTTTTGTTCCTTATTTTGCCTCTGATAACTTGCATTATTATACGAGTAATTCAAATCTATCATTTTATAATTAGGTCTAGACTTAATCCATTGCCTTAATAAAGCATTTTCTCTTCCCTTCGATTCTAAAACATTAGACAAAGCAAACCTTATACCTCTTTGAGATAAATCATCGAGCATTTTAAGTAAATCCTCCTCATCAACTTCTGACCACCCTCCCTGCTCATTATAAGTTGCACAAGTTATTAAATATGGAGGATCTGCATATACAAAATCTTCATATGTAAGTTTGTCATTTTCTATCTTTCGAAAATCTCTATGTAAAAATGTAGCATTTTGATTTTGAAGCAATTCTATAAAATTTTTAACTTTGTTATACATTTTATGATTAAAATCTCTTTTGCCCGGCGGTAAGTTAAATTCTCCATTTCTATTGAATCTAATTTGATTATTAAACGCATATACAATAAGTACATACAACATAACATAGTAATCAACATCTTTTTCTTTCAATGCGTTAAAATCTGCTCTAAGCCTCATGTATTTATCTCTATTATATGCCCCCAATCCATCTGAACTATTACAATTATAGAAATCGTATCCATGTGATTTTACATCAGACAGTCCATATCTTCTTATTACTGTTTCAATTTTTTCTAAAAAGCATGCAGACTCTAAAGTTTGCATAACAGAATAGAGATTAATCAACGGCTCACAACTGTCATTATAAACATATTTTTGAGCATGAACATTAATCCCAACATTGCACCCACCACAAAACAAATCCACAAAGCAATTAATATTTTTAGGAAAGAAAGGTAGCATCTGTGGCAATAACTTATATTTTCCACCAGTATAATTTAGTGGCGATTGAATCATTTTATTTCTCCTCATTACATATACATAAAAATAATCTTTCTTGATTATTTTCAATATCAGATTTACCAGTTGTAAAGGCTTTATACTCTTCAGAGAATACCTTTAATTTTCCTTTAGCAGAAAGAATTCTAATAATATCTTCATCTGAAATTCTTGCATTTGAGCGGTCATTTCCTTTTTTTGCCATATTGTTATATGATAGCACAATATATTTGCAATTTAATTGCTTAATCAAATCCTCAAAAGCTTCTGCTGCACTTCTAGTACAATATTTACTTTTCAATGCCGTCCTATCCATTTTCTTTGCGACGCCAAAAACTTCCGGTTTTTCCCATCTGGCCACATTTTCAAGTAAATGATATGCATCGCAATACTGCCTTGAGTTATATGGAGGATCAATATAAACTAAATCTGCAACAATTTTTTTCGCTAAAGCATTCGAATCCATATTGTAACATTTATTCTTTTTATTATTCGTTGTGCTTGCTTCCGGTAATAATAACTCTAAATGCATATCAAATTCTACACCTTTGCGATATGCATCATAATGACCACACGTCTTCGCTATTTTGTCCATTGCGTAAAGAAGTGAAGTTATTAATAAGGCTCTTTCCCTCTCATTTATTTCTTTATTTGCATACTTAGTCTCTATATCTTCACGAATAAATCCGATTTTAGAACAATCATCATGACTAAAATATGTGTTAGAGAAATTCATGGTCATATAATTCTCTTCATTAATTACCATTGTGTTATACTCATCAATTATTTTTTCTATTTTTTTTCTACTATACTTTCGTGGCGAAAACCATGCAAAATTAGAAATATAATTACTGTACATAATATCATTGGTTACTAATTGCTTATCCTGAAAAGCAGAAGCAACTGCACCAGTCCCCGAAAATATATCTACAACAATTTCAATATCTGTACACTCTGAATCCACAACCTTCTTAATAAATGGTAAAAGTTTATATTTATTTCCAAGGTATCTTCTATTGTTTATATTCGTAGACTTAGCCATTTGTACTACCTCTTTCAATATTAGTATTTATCGAAAATTCAACATTATTCTTTTCACAGTACTCTCTAATAGTACGTAAAGCTTTGTACGTTGGTTTTGTTTTCCCTGTTTCCCAACGATTAACTGTTGCAAAAGAAACACCTAATTCCTTCGCAAATGCTTCTTGACTAAGTAAACACTCTTGTCTTAAAGTCTTTATTTCCTTTGAAAAACTCATATTCTCACCTCAAAATTTCAATAATAAGCAGCCAAAAGTTATAGCAAAATTATAACATTCTTATAACACTTCATCAATAAGAAAAAGAGCTACATTACCAGTGGCATTTCTACCCAGGATTGTAGCTCCATCATTTATATCTCTTAGCAATCTTTTAACTAAAGATTTCTCAACAATCATTTGCCTTTATCCCATTCACCCCATGTACCTTAGTTGTTTAAATTGTGGTATTTATGCAGTTTACCGCCATATTCCCCAATATGCATTAACATAAAATCGGAGTGCCGTGGTAGATGAAACGTATTTTTCATGTATATTTCTCCTTCATATTTTATAAGTTATACACTCTGTTAAAAATATATTTAAAATTCCGGAAGACTTGTGATTTTACAAATCATTCTAGTACTCTTGAAACATCTTATCATAATTATTCTTCTACTCCCAAAAGAATCAAATCTTTCCTTAATGATTCAGCAAAATTACCAAGAGCAATTTTTCTTGTAATTCCTCCTTGTTTCACTATGTCGTCATCCTTAAGACTTTCTATAATTTTCTTTATTCCCTCTATATCTGCCATGTAAAAATCTTTAAGATTTCCCATGCAATATACTACTTCAAATGCTTGAAGTATTGTATATATGCCTTTATTATCACTTGTATTAATCAACTCAAGTAACTTATCCAAATCCAAATATTCAATAAATGATTTGTGACTGCAATAATAATTCTCCATCTTTCTGCAATACTCATAAAACGCACTTGCATTCCTATACATATCAGATTCTTCTTGTTCCTCTTTATTTATTCCACGATTTCTTATTTTTCTTTCTTCCGCAATAGGAGCATATAACTCTTTATATTTATCTCTTATATCTTTCGACGGAAAATTTTTAGGGAAGTCATTTTCTTCCTGAATATCAGAATCTTTTTTTATCATATCAATCATTATAGTTTGAATGTGATTTATATCTCCCGTAAAAAGTCCATTTGCCTGAAGATATAATAGTGATAATAAAATGTTAGAATAGTCATAATATGCATATTTACCTTCTTCGACTTCATGAACTAATTTCTCTAATATTTTCCTAACCTGCTTATCATCCATAAAATACCAGTCTCTTAATTCAGCTAAAGCTTCGCCCGTTGAATGTATTTTAGGTGGATCATCCACATCTTCTTGTTCTCTACGCTTAATAATTGACTTACATGCTTGACATAAATCTTTGTCATCCCATACATCACGATTAATCCAAGCATCAATGAAACTATATCTAAAAATATAATTATACTCATGACCTTCAAAACAAGCCATGTCTTGACTTCCATAATTAGCACTATGTGTTATCTTTTTATTTTTCTTTAGTGCCCCCGCTACCCAAATACTATAGTGTAAGAAATCATTCAAAATATCTTCATAGTATTTACTATTCTTATAAAATTTTGTTGTTGTAGCATATATTTTCTTAAACGAAAATACCCACGATCTAATAATTCGTAAATTTCGATTTTCTGTTTCTGTAAATGCACTTACTATCCCTTTCATATGTTTCAGCAAATAATTTTTATATTCACCTTCTTGGATTATACCTTGGCTCTTCTCATTTCCATTTATTAATTCTTCAATAACATCTTTTAAATCTGGGTAATACAACATAGTCTTACCAATTACTTTTTCCTTTATATCCTTATACAGATAATTTTCAGAATATAATATTTCATTTAGTTTTTTTACTTCTTCAACCGTAATCTCTCCTTTTGGGGCTTTTCCGAGTCCTGTCTTTTGTATTCTTGTATTTTTCCCGTCCCCTATATACTCAACCACTTTACGATCACCGGAAAGCACTGTAAGATATTTTTCTTCTATATTTGTATTTGCATATATTTTCCCAATATTTTTCTCATCCGCCAAGATAAGTACTTTACAGTTGCAATGTTCTGTCAAATTGTTAACAAATCCAAAGAACTCGTTAATTGGAATTGTACATCTTTCTAAATCATCAAAACATATAACCATATCTTTAACATTTATATTTCCCTCGATTTTTTCAAACACATTAGAAAAATCTGTTGATACCGGACCTATAGAAAATGAAAATGCACTACTGGCTACACCAATAATGCCTGCAAGTGGTTTTAATCCTTTTTTAACTAATTTATTTCCATTTCCTTTGACATATATCAAATAATTCGCAATTAACTGCTTTGCCAGTAAATCAATATTAGAAACTCCATAAAGAGAAATATAAACATTTTGCTTTGGTTCATTTTTGCCTATTTCTATTGACTCAATTGCTGCAGCCAAATAATTTTCATATAAATAAGTTTTTCCACTTCCCCATGTTCCATCAATCAAAATTGCATACGTTGCGTTTTCATCACGAACATAACTGATTACAGCATCTACTATTTCTTTAGTTGTCATTTTTATTCCTCCAATAACCACAAACATACCCTAATAATTTTCATTATCCAAGTTTGGTCAATTCTTCTGTTATATCATCTAATGTGCATATAAACATTGATACAACATTTGAATTTCTATCTCAATATTCATACCTAATTTTGACATATTACTGCATTAGAGACACCGACATATATGTGGCATTAGATATCTAAATTCAAGTAAATATCATTATATCAATTCACCATACGATTAAATCTATTATGCTGACACATTATATATTCTAGGATAACCTAGAAGCCATTTATAAGCATTTTCACCTTTTTCCTGTTGGCTAAATACATAAATCAACATGAAGACTTCCATTGCATTTGGTATCACTCACACAAACTTCATTAGCCAAGAGATTCTCCACCTGTAATATAAAATAGTCTTTATACTTTACACTTGTCTACCAAACTACTTGCTCTTTGATTTTAACAAAAATTACCCATCGCCAATCCCAGCCGATAAGCCTCATCCAGCCCATCAGTGTTCCTGACATCACCTTTATCCTTAGCACCTCTGACCATCACCATTCCTGCATCTTCAAGCTTGAAAAAATTAAGCACAAGCTGATACTGTATCTTAATAGAATCAAATAATTCTGGCAAAAATGCTGCCCCAACGAGTATCAATGCCAGCTTCTTAACTTTAAAATCATTTCTCATAGGAGTATGTAACCTGTCGATAATTGCTTTAAGCTGCGCACTCACTCCATAGAAATACACTGGCGAGGCAACGACAATCACATCAGCACATTTTAACTTATCATAAACTGTCCGCATGTCGTCCTGCTGAAAACATTCATGCCCCTGCCTGTCAAAGCACGAATTGCAGCCAATACAGGGATTGACCTTATAATCCGCCACCGAAACGACTTCTACATTATTATTCTTTTCCGCACCTTTAACAAATGCGTCAACCAACAGGTCAGTATTGCCACCCTTACGCGGACTGCCTGACAAAACAATAATATTGCTCATGAAAATCCTCCTTACATGTCAGAAACTTCAAGGTCTTCCACCGCATTTTTCAACAAATTCTTAAATCCATCCGTTCCTTCAACATACGCTTTATCCTTATTTGTAAGTATGTATACCGGATTGGTTTCTGTCAAATCTTTTATAGGAAATACCAACAGCTTATTGTCATTATATAAGTTCAGTTCGTGCAAATGTGGCAGATACATGGACAAGCTGAAACACACCGCCAGATTCTCCTGCGCCATCTGCTGATGCAGGTCAAAATTACCTGATGTGTGCACACAATCTCCTCACCAATCGATTTATATTTACAAACTCATTATTGTTGTAGATTCTTTTTTATAATTGGAAGAGTTACTTGTTCAATATCATTGCTTGTAAAACTCTCAATGATACTTTTCATTGTTTCAGCACTCCAGAATATTTTTAATTTTTCTTTTGCTCTTGTTATTGCTGTATAAAAAATAGAATGTGTTATTTTTTCTGCATTATTTGAAGGAATAACTATCTTAACAGATTTATACTCTAACCCTTGTGCCTTATGTATAGAAATTGCATAGGCAAGTTGAAACGGAATTACAGTCATTATCTTTTTTTCTTCCGTCAACTCATCATCCCACGAAATAATTTCAATTTCAATAACCGTGCCATTCTCTGTAGTTCTTAAATATTTAAATAATTCTGTTTCACACTGACTTTCTGTATAAAAAGTTTTTATTTCTATCTCAAATACAATTTTCTTTTCACCATATGATATATTCGTAATAGTCCCTTTCAAATTATTGTATAATAATACTGAACGCTTCGTATTTGTGAATATAATTTTATCACCTATTTTATAAGTCCACTCTTCCCAATAAAATGCCTTGCTATTGGTATTTGCATTCTGAAAATATTGATTTATATTATTCAATCCAAATTTTCCATCATAATTTAAGCAAAGAACAACTTCATCATCATCTAAGTGAAATATGTTTTCTCCTAAATTTTCAGAAAAAGGACCGTCCATTGATAATTTTTCTGTTATAATAGAAGACCTTTCTCGAACAGCAGTCCATAAACTTTTTAGTTCTTCTTTATCCGTCCTCCATGTGTGACCAAGTTCAACACTTGCTCCTTTCGTCTTAATAATATCTTTTGCATAAAAGAACCAATTTCCAAAATCTATAGACTCAATCTGATATATATCTCCTGACATAACAAGTAACACATCTCTGTTTATTTTTCCAAGTAACAATGACATAGTTCTATTATCTATGGTACTACATTCATCCACAAAAATAATATCATAATTCACATCTAAATTGCTTCTAGTTATGCTATCTATTATCTCGAAATCACAATTATTGTTCTTATTATCCAAATATCTTTTAACATTTTGCAAAGCAGTATGAGTCTTAGTAAGATACAGTTTTCTACCATCTTCAAACATATTAGATATATATTTTATTAATGTTGTTTTTCCTGTTCCAGCAGCTCCATAAATCAGCATAGCATTAGAATTAACAAAAATATACTCTAACGCAATCTGCTTATTAATATCATCAAAATTTATACCACTTTCTTTTAGAAATTTCTCATTTTCTTTCTTCCGATTCAAACTAGTTTCATGATTTAATTGTAATAAATAATTAAGTATATTTATCGTTGTATCATAATAAGAAGCAATAGAAACTAACTCTTCTTTTTCAACAATATTGTATCCTTTAGCTCGTTCCCAATTGTCTAAACTGTTATTATATCTATTTATAGCATCATCGCTTCCAATTTTAGACTTTTCAAATAACAACTCCCCTGTTTTTTCAATCAAATTATCAATTGTTATATATGGTTGAGCTAATGTCACTGCATTTGAATCATCCAACAACTCAATAACACTTTCCCTGTCACTTTTACTTGTTTTTGTTCCAACTAAATTCGCTATAATTGGATTCTTTTCAAATGGATAACATTTACTGCTTATAAAAAGCTCTTTTGATATCCATTTAGGGAAAAATCTATTCGGAAATAAATCTTCCAATATTTCATCCCTCATATGCAACATGGCATATCCTATTGTTTTTTGTCCTAATTTACATGATGATCTTGAATATTCTTTTCTTATTCGTATTAAAACATCACCAAACTCATGAGTATTTGTTTTACCAAATATCTTATCATATATTTCTAAAAATCTTTCTTCCCTTATATTAATAAATTCATATAAGTTCATTCCTGTTGTTGTTAAGAATTCCATTAAATTATTGTACTCACGGTAGTTACGATTAATTTTTGTAGGCATTAAAAGCATCTTTGCAAGTTTATTTAAGCATGCCGGATCAATGGCTACTCTCCAATCATTAAGTACCTTTATACTATTTTTTATTCCCCATAATTCAATCTCAGCTTCTGTATATGCAATTTGAATAGAATAATATGTAGTGATAGTCATTTTACTGTAAACGGTTACTCTATTATATTTAGTAGAATACACCCCTGCTAATTGAAGAGTAATTTCATAATATCTTTCCTCATTTACAAAAAAAGGAATAATTTTTTGCACATAATATCTTGATACTCTTACATTTCTAGGCGTCAAATCAATATTTTCAATCTCTCTTGCAACTTTTTCATAATATTCAGAATCCACTGTATCTAAATCTAAAGGAAATTTTTCGAGATTGTCCAATATTTTCTTATTATAATTTTTTCTCATAAACCTACGAATTTCCCAAAGATAATTATAATACTTTAGCATGAGTCTCTCTGCTTGTCCTTCTTTTGGAATTCGGTGATCAATATATTTTAACCCTCTTAGAAAATTGCATAGGTATCTTGTTTCAACACAAAGTTGGGATACTTCCCATGCTAATTTTTCATTAACATTTCTATAACCATTTTTATATGCATTTAGAATAAGAGTTGCATAACATATATCATATAAATCTCTTACAATCCTTCTTGATACTTCATCTCTACATTGTGGATTATCATACAAAGTCTCTATAAAATGTGAAATTTCGTTGCATTGATATTCAATAATGCTTAATGCATCTTTTTGTTCCAAATCATCAGAATTTAATTTATTTAAAAATAGATGTGTATCAATAATACTATCTAATCTTTCACAAAATAATTCAATACTTTCATCTGTATTCTTTATCTCATCCTCTGCGGAAAATTTAATCGTCTTGCTGTTCTTTTCAAAATCAATATCACTTAAAAAGGATTTCGACATAACTTTCCAAAATATGCGTTTCCCATTTCTAGTGTCCGGATTAAGAACAACAAACAAAATCCCAGGATCAGCCGTTACTTCATTTGTAATAAATGCTGGAAACGATAAGCTTTTCAGACAATAAGAAATCACCCCATTATTCTCACTAAAATCATGTGTTCCTTTAATTTGAACTATAAAATTTTGTTTAGGAATTTTAGATATATCGGGATTTGATACATATTCAAAAAATCCATCATGATTTGGCCACTTATCATCACATGAAAAAGAAGTACAAATTCTCCCTTCAGGATTCAAAACACTTTCCAAATAACTTACAGCTGATCTATCCTCAGCTGAATGAACAGTATGTGTAGCTATATGTTTTTCAATATATTCTTTTTGCTTCATATTCTATCCTCTTTTCATTAGTTCTATATTGTTTAAATCCATCTTGACATATTGTTAACAAAGCAAATTTTTATTAAGCGACATAAATTATTTCTCAATACCAGGTGCTTTTTAGATACACGAGCAAGAATTCTTTATCAATACATTCATGAACTGACCACACCTTACTAAATTCATTATCTTACGCACAAAACAATATCAATTTATGCAATTAAAATGCTAATAAACAACTTCTGAATCAAATCATCCAAAAATGATATTGTAGTCATATATTCTCTTAGTTGCACATACGCTTTATCTTTTTTAAAAAGATTGCTATCTATCTCCTCAATTCCAAAGCACCCTATAACAGCTTTGGCAAATTCATCTTTAATTATATCAACATTTTTTTCATCCCAATTAAGTTCATCTGGAAATGAGCTAAAATCTCCAATCTGTTTTTTATTTGCAACCCAAACAATATATGCAGTTAAAAACTCTGTTCCATATCTATATATATTTTTTAACTGAATATTATTACTTTTTTTTGCCGACATGTTCATACTTTTAGTAAGATTATAAAATAATTTTTGCGTGATAACAAATGGTTTATATTTCTTTAAAAATATTTTCTCATTAAATTCTTCATTGTCACTTACTTTAAATCTATCCCATTGTGAATCCATTTTTAAATATTTACCTTTAGATGATCTTGCTGTTCCTGGCTCCTGGAGTAAAAATATTGCTGTTATTTTAACAAAATCTTCAATCGTGTATTCCC
>OGRT01002036.1_pt1 | contig 12254 bp, 10 predicted proteins | sample 1553581 | NCBI WGS metagenome assembly OGRT01 (sample SAMEA2580113, study PRJEB22360) | human gut metagenome | biome: human gut; feature: human-associated habitat; material: faeces | place: Denmark | collected 2008/2010
GACTTTCAACTCAATCTCATTTTGAAAACCGAGATTCATGAGTCCCAGCAGAGATTTCGCGTCGACGATATAACGGCCGCGCTTCATGTCCATATCATAAGGATATTTTTCGACCTTTCTTACAAATTCTAATATATCGCTTGGATTTTGAAATACAACGATTCTTTTGCTCATAACAATCTCTCCTTTTTCGTTATGAACATCTTAGCATAATCTCCCATCCCTCCAAGGTGGAAATTTTTTAAAAAAGTAGAAATTTTTAACGGTTTTTTCCGGATTTTGCCTGTTTTTGTCCTTAACTGTTCTTCTTCCGGTACTCTGCCGGAAGCATCCCTACTTCATCCTTGAACACTTTGCTCATATACTTGGGATCAGAGTACCCAACCATATCCGCGATCTGATTGAGCTTAAGCGTTGACTTTAACAGCAATTCCTTTACATTTTCAATGCGGTATTTACGGATCGTCTCGGTAAATGTCCTGCCGGTCTGCTTCTTAAACTGGGTGCTTAGGTATTCTTCGGACACATGCAGCTTGGCAGCCACTTCCTCCAAGGTGATTCCCTGGTTATAGTACTCCTGGATATGCTGTATGGCCTTCTGGACCAGCAGGCTTACGCCATCTTCCCCGATGTTTTTCAAGGACAGATTTTCAAAAAATGTAAGAAATGCTTCTTCAATATCCTGCCAGAATATTGCGTCGGATATGGACGTAATCATATTCTGCATAGACACGGATGACTCCAGTTTCCCTGATTCCTTTGCCACGTGCAGCAGGCTCATCATATAGCGGCTGCATGCTTCTTTCATATCCTGGGGCGTGCACGCTTCCTCCCTGCAGTATTCCCGGAAGCGGCGCAGACTGCTTAAGAACTCTTTCCGGTCGCTATCCGCCACCGCCTCCTTCGTCTGCACCTCGATGTCAATAGGGTACTTGATCGGATAGGTCTGGGTCGCGTCAATCAGCCTCTTGCTGATCAGCGTCCCTCTGTCAAAGAAAAGGTTCCACTCCAGCACGCTGTCCATCTCCAGAATCGCTTTCCTTATATTCAAGAGTCCCCGGCAGTTCCCCCAGGCGCAGCTGAGCCGTCCGGGTATCTGGCTTCCAAGCATCGGGACCACCGTCTTTTTAAAATATTCTTTTATTTTATCCTGGTCTTCCAACTGGTACAGAATGACGACAATCGAGCCCTTTTCCTGGAATTCGATAACGTAGACATGGAATTCATTGCTGTGAATACCTATTTCTTCCATGGTCCGGCGAACCATCTCATGGTAGCGGTCATAATTATCGCTTAATCCAATGCCAAATATGGCAATCTGCTCGTCCCCCCTGATTCCATACCGCTCGGTAATCATGTCAGCCAGTTTCCCGTCTTCATCCAGCTGGCCTGTTATGGCGTTCAGAAAGATATATTCCAGGCTGAACAGCTGCTCCTTACTCTGTTCTTTGGAAATATTCACCTCTGCCTGTTCCAGGGCCTTCTTAAGTTCCGCAATCTTGATCGGCTTCAGCAGATAGTTCTCGATTCCCAGTTCAATGGCCCTCTGCGCATATGCAAAATCCGAATAGGCGCTCAGGACGATAGCCTTGCACTCTATGCCTTCCTCCCGCACAATGGAGAGCATGGTAAGCCCGTCCATATCCGGCATGCGGATATCCAGGATTACCAGGTCCGGCTTCTCTTTGCGGATCAGTTCCAGCCCTTTTTTGCCGTTTTCTGCCTTTCCTACCAGTTCATAATTCTCGTTAATCTTCTTCAGAATCTTGCTCATGCCTTCCCGGATCGGCGCTTCATCTTCTATTACCGCAATTCTCATTGGCCCTCCTCCTTTCTGCCTTCTTCGTCTGCCTGCCTATGAGGGCTGACTACAGGGATAAACAGATGCACCTTCGTGTACTTGCCCAGCGCGCTCTCAAAATATAGGTCCGCCTGATCTCCATAATATAGGTTCAGGCGCTTTCTCACGTTGACGATTCCCATGTGCTCTCCAGAATCTTTTTCATCTGCTTCATTTTCGCTGTCATTAAGCCTCTGTAAGACGTCTTCCGGAATTCCGCGGCCATTGTCCTTTACGATGATGTGCATCTGGCCTCCTGCCGATCTCATGGTAATCCCCAGTTTCAGTTCGCCTTCTTTCTGCTTCAGGCCATGCCGGATCGCATTCTCTACAAATGGCTGCAGAAGCAGTTTGTGGATTCTGTATCCGTATAGTTCTTCCGGCACCTTTACTTCTACCTGGAGTTCTCTTCCAAGTTTCGCCTTCTGTAGCAGGATGTACATTGCAAGCCAGTGCAGTTCCTGTTCAATCGAAGTCTCTGCCCCTGCATTCTTAACCGTATATCTTAAGATATCCGCCAGGGCTCCTAACATTTCGCTGATTTCGAATTCTCCCAGTTCAATGGCCTTCCAGTTGATGGTATCCAGCGTATTATAGAGGAAATGCGGATCTATCTGGGCTTCCAGCGCGGATAGTTCCGCGTTTTTCTGCTCAACCACCGCCTCTTTGACCTGATTGATCAGGCTGTCAATATGGCCCACCATTTCATTGAATCCCGAACTAATCTTGCGCACCTCTACCGTCATATTCTCGGTAACAGGTACCCGTGCCTGGAAGTTTCCCTGTTCCGCCTGGCTCATGGCATCTGCTATCTGGTCGATCTCCTTAAGGTACGGCCTGGTCAAAGAATACGTCAGCGCCATCAGTAGTAGGATTGCGCCTACTGCTATGAATATCCAGAACAGGATCTGCTCCTTTAAAGTCTGGTGATATAGCCTCAGGGACTGGGCATTACAGATCGTAAATCCACTCATTTCATTCATTTTCCTGGTGTAGCGGAATTCTTCGTCCTTCGCCGCATCCAACTTCTTTCCACATTTATCTTCCTCGTACGCTGCTATGATCTTCCCCTTCTGAAGTAGGTAGATGTCGGCGTTCTGCCCAGCATCCAGAACCGGCTCCAGCACATCCGTATTAATGCTTAGAATCACGGTTCCTATGGACTTATGGATATCCCGGTAGTCTACGAATTCCCGGATGATCTGGAACATATAGACCTTATCATTCCCCGACTCTATAGGCTGTCCCACCCCCCGGTACAAGGCCCCCTTTACTACCTCAGGCGCCCTTATCTTGTCCGCCCAGCTGCTGCTTACGGAGGAGGCTGATAGCCTGTCATAAAAGATGACCTGATTTTCCTCTGTAATAATGGTAATTCCCTCTATGCCATCATTTCGGTTACATATATGGCTTAATTCATGGCGTATCCTGCTGCTGTTTACTTCCAGGGTATCCTTCTTCTGATTGATATCTTCCACGATTCCAATTATCTCATCATCCGTGCACAAGTCATACAAAAGCGTATCGTACTTATCCAATATCATATCCAGGCTCTGGTCCGCCCGGTTCAGATTGTTGTCAATCTGCATCTGTATATTCTCGTTCAGGCTGCTGCGCAGCCTGTATTGGGATATCAGGGCAAACAGGACGATGGGGATTCCGGTAGCCAGTATGAAGATCGGCAGCAGGCGTCTTCTAAGCGTCATCTCTCTTCTCATTGTCCACCCTCCCTGATCTTCTGTATGCTATCCGCCGCTTCCTCTAATATTATGCGCTCATCTTCCTCGCCGATAATAGAATGCTCAAGGGCAGACACTACCGTTCTCGTAATATCCGGCCATTGATAGGTAAATTCTCTGGTTCTTGCGCAGGAAAGCATTCCGATGAACTTATGCAGAACCGCGTCTTCCTGAAACTGTCCATCTAAAATGTCCTTTCTGGCCGCCATATAGCCCAAATCATCCATATACCCGGCCATCCTGTCCATGTCGCTTATATAATTCAGGAATTCGATTGCCGCGTCCTTTCCTTTGCCGTCCGTCACTCCGAAGATCTCTCCCCCGAGAACCGTCACCTTATCGGAAATGGACGGGATATCCGTAACATCAAACGCAAGATTGGGATTGATCTTGCGGATATACTCCACCTGCATAGGATTGCCGATCATCATGGCAATATTGCCTTTTGCGAACTGCTGGGCAAGATCCTTATGGGTCAGGCTGATGCTCTGCCGGCTTACGACGCCATCTTCGGTAAGATCCCGGAACAGTTGGAATGCATAGGCGCTCTCCCGGGAGTTCAGGCAGTCCACATCCCCGCCCATAGACCACAGTACCGGAAGGAATGAATACATGCTCTCTTCACTCTCCAGGGCCGGCTGGGCATACCCATAGACTCCATCTGCTGTCAGCGCCTTTGCCGTATCGTAGAATTCCTGCCACGTAGCCGGCGGATTTAATCCGCGCTTTGCCAGCATTTCTTCATTATAAAATAAGGCGACACAGTTCACTCCAAATGGAAGCCCTTTGATCCGCCCTCCTTCCTCGCATGGCGCCAATGCCTCCGGCAGATAGTCCTCAAGCCCTTCGATCTCATCCGTCAGATCCGCAAAGGACTGCGTATGCTGGAAGAATTGGAAGTCTGCCGAATCTACCAGCGCAATATCCGGCATGGTTCCCTCATACATGCTAAGCGCAAGTTCCTTCTTAAAATCCGCGTCCGGTATATATCTGGTGGTCACCTCTATATCATCCTGGGAATGGTTGAATTCATCAATCAGATCCCCCAGCACTTTCTGCTGGTAAGCCATATCCCAGTAATACCATAGTTCTATCTGCTGCTCCTCATTCTGCTTTATCTTTTCTTCCTTCCCGCAGCCGCCAATGCCGGCCGCCGCCAGGGATACCGCCAGCATTGCTGCCAATGCCGCAGACAGGAATCTTATCTTGTCCCTCAAGTCTTTTCCTCCTGTAGTATCGCTATCACCAATAGTAGTCCCTACATTTTAACATATTGACCGCCTGCGGACAAATTTTTTCCTGGCATTGCTTCTTCCGTGCTTATAGCAGGGCAGAAAAAAAGAAGGAGATTTGCGCAATCTCCCACTCCTTCTCAGATACTCGTTCCGACTGCATCCTGCCCATGCTGATGCAGATACTTCTCTCTGGTAGCCATGCCTCCTCGGATGTGCCGTTCCGACTTATTCATGTCCAACACCTTGCGTGCCTCGGCAGCAAGAGACGGATTAATCTTCAATAAGCGTTCCGTTACGTCCTTATGTGCGGTCGTGATTATTTTGAGCGTTTTCTGCGTCTGGCATTTCTGACCGGTCTGAAATCAGTATGGCTTCGTCCAGTCCCAGATCTCCCAGCAGTTTCAGGTAAATGTCCACATTTCCATCTTTGTCCACTTCAATCTTCTCAATGATTTTTTTCAGCTGGGTATTGGTCATCTGATGTACATCTGTAATGTCCTCGATCGACTGAAACGTTATGTTCAGCAATTCTTCCAGCTGATCTCCCTTTGTGATCTGATAGGTCACCATTTTCAATTCATTTTCCAGCCGCTCGATTTCCTGCCTTGCACCGCCGATCCGGTCATTCAGCTCCTGCCGGGTGATCAGGTCATCGGTATACATGTCCATGTATTTCTCCCGCATGGCTTTCAGCTTTGCCAGCTTGCCCTTCAGCTCTTTTTCATATTCTACGTTTTCATCTTTTGCCTTGTAAACACGCTGAAATTCCTTCACCACATACTGAATGACTTTCTTCTTATTCTTCAACACATTCGAAAAGTATTCCTGCAGCACCTCAATCAGTTCTTCCTCATCCAGAGTCACTGCATTGGGACAGGAATCAGCGCCTTTTCCGTTATGTCCGGAACATACCCAGCGTACGTAAGTATTCTTATACTTTCGCACTGTCCGGCGGAAAGACCATCCGCACTCCTTACATTTGATCAGTGTAGAAAACAGGTATTTGTTACTCTGCCGTTCATGATTCAGGTTAAACGCCTGATTCCGGGAGTGAAGAATCTTCTGCGCCTGTTCAAACACTTCATCATCAATGATCCGAAGTTCCGGCCGCTCTGTCACCAGCCATTCCGTTTCATCCTTTTCCTTCCTCTGTCCGGTAAGAAAATCTGCCACTTCCTGTTTCCCGTTAATAATCTTTCCCGTATAAAGTTCATTTGTGAGAATCCGGCTGACAGCATTCTGACTCCACTTACAGTTCCGCTTTGTCCGGCTTCCCTGCTCATTCAGTTTATTGGAAATAGCGGCGCATCCGTACCCTTCTTCTGTATACCACTGGTAAATCCGACGTACCACCTTTGCTTCTTTCTCGTTGATTGTGAGATTGAAATAATCACCGATCGTCTTATCATATCCGAAAACAATATTGGGAACCCGGCCCTTCTCCGCATTCACCTTTTTCCCGAACTTGATACGCTTGGATGTATTGGCACTCTCTTCCTGCGCCAGCGCACCAAAGATGGTGAGAACAAACTCGCTGTTCCCCATGCTGGTCATATTGGCCGTGAGAAACTGCGTCTCGATTCCAAGAGCTTTCAGACGACGGATGTTCTGAAGAAGATCCACGGTATTCCTTGCAAAACGGGAAATATCTTTTACGACAACCATATCAAAAAGGCCGTGCTCTGCATCGGCCATCATCTGTAAAAATTCTTTTCTGTTTTTAATTTTCGTTCCGGAAATCCCCTCATCTGCATATACTTTAACAAGGTGATCTCCGGTGCGCTGAACATATTCCGTAAAAAACTGCTTCTGGGTTTCCAGACTGTTCAGCTGGTCAGATTTATCCGTGGAAACACGGCAGTATGCTGCAATGTTCATAAGCGTTTACCTTTCTGTTACATCTATTTATTCCTGTTACTATTTCATTTTATTATACCATGAATACATTATTTGTACACAAAAGGATAGCAATTTTAAGGAATAAAAATTGCTATCCTTTAACTGTTAAATACTTTGATATAATTTAATATGTTAGTAATTCGTTAAATACTTTTACTGCAAACCTATCTGTCATACCAGAAATAAAATCCAATATTGCCCGTGCATAAATTTTCTCAGTATCAAGGTTTCCATAAACCTTTTTATTCTCACAATTCAAAGAAATAGTTAATAATTTTCCTTCCGGAACAATTTCAGGACTGCAATATCTCGCTAACCATTTATCAAATGAATTCATCAATACTGGGTAATATCTCTTTTTTTCCTCAATTTGAATCCACGAATGTTTATCATCAAACGTTTTCATTAAGACATCAAATATTTGATTAATCACTAATTTTGAATACTCTTTAAAAGGTTTTAATCTTTCATGGCCATATATATGTTTGTAATTAAAATCTTTAAGACTATTAATTTGCTCTAGAAAACGGGGACTTAAACAAATTCCTTTTTCAGGTGTACTATTTTCACATATATCGATAATAAGATTATGCATTATGACTGTTGTATTTAAAACATCCTCATCATGTGTACGAGCCATCCTCAACAAATCATTTTTTGTTCTTTCATCTAAGAAACCCAGGTTAATAGCATCTTCTATATCTCTTCCGATATATGCAATTTTATCGGAAATTTTTACTACACATCCTTCCCATGTTACTGGCTGATATTGACCAGGTTTTTTAAATTCAGACAAATCTATCAATTCATCCCTCGGCATTAATCCATTCTCATCTACTTCTCCACAATGCGCAATAATTCCATCACGAACTGCATATGTTAAATCCAAATTTCTACTCTTTTTATAGTTATCTTCCAAAAGTTCTAAGTCATCAACAAATCTAAGTCCGTTCTTTTCATGCCAAAATTTTTCACCAAAATATTTCATGCTCAATTCACTTATTACTGTCTCTCCTTGATGCCCAAATGGTGCATGCCCTAAATCATGCCCTATAGCAATAGCCTTTGTTAATTCATCATTAAGTCCTAGATTTTTTGCTATTGTCTGGCTTACCGATTCAACATGAGCAACATGCTCCATACGTGTACATATATGATCATTATCAATATTAAAAAAAAACTGTGTTTTATGTTTTAATCTCCTATATGCTAATGAATGTAATATTCGAGTATAATCTCTTGCAAATGGACTTCGAACTTCATCTTTTCGTGAATATAACTCTGTTTGGCGTGATATTAATTGTTCCCATTTAACATTTTTAGATGTTGCCGCAACAGATTTAAATTTTTCTTTTGACATATTCTATTCTCCTTTCCACTACAATATAAAGTCCCTTCGTATATCCTCCGGCAAATATTTCACCAGTTCTTCGACCAGCTCATACACCTTCGTTCCCGGTGCTATCTCTGCCGGTGTTTTCCCTTGTCCATCTTTTATAATCCTTTTTGCATACCGAATCGCCAGCTTTGGATTTCCCTTTTCCATCAATATCTCAAATATATTTTTCATGTTCTTCTGATACTTCCCGATCCCCAGTTCCCGGAACTTATCGTTCAGAAATGAAATATATTCTGTCCGATGATTATTAGATGTATAGTATGCAAAATGTAGCAGAAACCAGAATTCGATGCACTCATTGCTCCACGCTGCGTGATACTGCAAATCTGGATTTTCCTGACTCAACTGTCTTGCCCGGTGTTCGACTCCATTAAAATCTTTCGCTGGGAAACTATCTTTGTCATATACACACCAAATCTGCCCTTTCTGGATTTTGTTCTTCTTTACATACCGTTCCGCCATACCGATCACCCGCATGGTTTCCGCCTGACATGGTTCTATTTCGATCAGTACCATATCACAGTAAATCGGATTTTCTTCGATATATCTTTTAAATCCTTCAAAATATGACGGTTCTGTCTGCTGGCCCTCACAGAAAATATAGTAACGGAATTCTTTCTTTTCCAGATATTCCTTACGGCGCTTTTTCTTCCACGCCTCCATCCCGGCTTTTTTAGGCATTGACCCGCCCCCAATCTATAATCTTCCTGAGGTATGGATCTGCCCCATACTTCCCTTCCAGATACTGCTTGTCAAATTTTGCATCTTTCCGCACTGACTCGCCCTTATCATTTTTAAACTCCACCAGAGAATACAATTTCGAATTTTCTTTGTTTCCTTTTGCCACAAACCAGATTTCATCTCTCCTGAACACCTCGCTGTTCATTGTAGACAAATCGTGAGATGTAAAGATCAGCTGTGCGCCATGCTTATTGATCTTCATATCATTAAACATCATAATAATGTATCTGAGCAGTACAGGATGAATCTTGGCATCTAATTCATCGATGACCAGCGTTGTTCCCACGGAAAGGCTCTTCGCAATAAACGGAAGCAGGCCGAACAGCTTCTTTGTTCCGCTGGACTCATCAAACAGATTCAACTCTGCCTCGTAATCATCAACAATATGTTTTGTAAACACTTCAATTCGATCATGTTCTCTCTCTTCCACTCGGAAGTCCACAATATCTAGATCCATTTCCTGTATCATATCCAGCATCAGTTTCTTTACATCATCCGAATTTGAAACTGCCATGCGCAGTTCCTGACGTGGATTTCCGTAATTAAGGAAGTCAATCCCGTCATCAAACCATCCCAATACATCCTGCACCACTTCATTCTTGGCATAGGTAATACCCAGATAAGAAAGCAATGGCAGAGTTTCGGATAAATCTTCACTGGTTTTTAATTTAGAAAAAACACCTTTCAGTATGATTTCATTTTCATCTCGCTCAAATAGCGCCGATCTGCGCCCCGTTTCCAGCTTTATCCGGTCCAGTCTTTCATACTTGATCACGTCTTTTCTGACAGTGAGTTCATAGCGGTATTCTGCCAGTGCAGTCCTGAAAAATAATTCAAACTCGGTCGGAGCATTTGCGGTTTCAGTAGAAAAAGCAAAGGGCTCGATCAGTATTCTCTTTATCCTTATTGTCGCATTTTCATTATCGCTGGTCGCATATAATGGTCTCAGCACCTTGAACACCAGACTGTGCAGCGCCTCCAGCACATTGGATTTACCACCACCGTTCGGTCCGTACACAGCTGATACCGGGAGAAATACTTCACCATCTCTATCTTTGATTATCCTGTCCTCATGCTCAGAAATGGCGGCTGCCTGCATGTCAAATGTCATCTCGTCACGGATGCTCTTAAAATTCTTTACTGTAAACTGGCATAACATTTGTCTCTACCTCCATTTTGTTTCAACACCACAAATTTTTACTATCTTATCTTCTATTATATTCATTTTTTCATTTTTGTAAACAACATTTGAGATAATATCTCATATTCATTCTTGTAATTTCGTTTTCGTATTGTATTAAAAAATCATCTGACGCCATTTTGCATCAGATGATCTTTTCTCCATCCTAGAGTTTCTTCAAACCGGGATCCGTATTCCCTCCTCTTTTATGTTTCTATAATAAGGCAGATTCTCCATCCACTCATTAAAATGCCCTGTGTTAACTACCACTGGAGAAATATCAACTGTGTACTGCACCATATAGTCAAATGCCAGATCACTTATTTTGTCTTCTTCCTCTTTTATCTGTTCTACCGTCAGAGACGTCAGGATTATAATATCTATATCTGACAGTTCCAAATAATCGCCTCTTGCATAGGAACCGTAGAGGATAACATCATCAAGTAATCCTCCCAGAATTTTTCTTACATCTTCTGCAAAATGTTGAATGATTTCCTGTACATCATTTGGCATCGTTATCACGCCCCCTCTTTTCTCATTATAACATTCCCTTCAAATAATTTTTATCCTCATCTTCCTTATCATCCTTCATCTTCTCAGTCTTCTCTCGCCCTTGTGCACTGGCCTCTCTGATCACCTTCTCTACCTTCTTCTGATTTACCTCAACAAACACTTTCAATATGTATTCAGCAGCAACCGCCGGATCATTTGGGTCATGAAAGCGATAATGCAGTTTTTGTTTCTTCACGGCGGTTCCACCTCCTTGTCCGTTTTTTACAGGCTATGATTGACATCCTCCAATTAGAATTAATTTCATCCCCTTTTTATAAGCTATCCTCCTCACTGCAGGTATAATCCGGAATGTTTTTTACCGGGGCTGACCGTTCTGCCCATCTTCTCAAGGTAACAGCATGATCAGCATATTGCTTTCCACTGGAACGCATATAACTGGACAGCTCCTCGATCAGCCTGTCTATTTCCCGGATCTCCTGTTTCAATTCTCCATATTCTGTTTCGGAGAGAAACACATTGTGATATTCGCCATAGGCAGAGCGCGCTTCTCTCTCTTTATTTATTTGACTATATATCATTTGACTATTACTCATTTTATTAGGGGATACTTTTCTATCCCTCACAGGGACAGTTTTCTTTCCCTCATAAGTATCTTTTTCTTTCCCTATGGGGGATACTTTTCTTTCCTTCACAGGGACACTTTTCTTTCCCTCTGCCGGGATTCTGACATACAGCAGATTCGGCTTTGAAAAACTCTGCTTTTGTCTTTCTAAAAGTCCGGCATCTTCCAGTTCATTCAAAGCTTTCTTAATGGTCATATGACTCTTTTCCAACACTTGCGCCAAATCCATGATTGGATAAATCACGTAAATATACCCTTTTTCATTCTTCCATCCGTTATTCCTTGAAATCTTAGACCGATCCAGCAACAGGGCATACAGAATCCTGGCTGTCTGAGTCAGTTTCATATTCAACAGAAACCGTGGGTAAGGAATGAAATCTCTGATCAGGGTCCGCTCTGTCAAATATTCCATCTGGTCTCTATTCTTCACATCCATCCTTTTGTTTCTGTCTGATCTTCCGCCGGCGGCTTCGCTTGGATTCATAACAGGGGCAACAGACAATCACAGTCCGGAAACTCTGCTTGCAGTCTCCTACACATTTCCGGCATGTGTCGTTGTGAGTGACCCGCCCTCTTTCATTGAGAAAAAAGGCCAATTCCTGTTTTCTTTTCTTGCTCATTCTCGGCACAGACATTCCTCCTTCCTGCCATCCTGACGGTACACGGTACAGGACAGCGAAATATGGTCACGTTTCGGTATCATTTTTTGCATTTTTTGCCCTTTACGACAGGCTTTTTTGACCTCAAATATATTTGCCTGGGGTTTATCCTATCTGACGGCAGAAAACGCTGTTTGGTCGTGTTTCGGTATCATTTTGGAACAATTCCTCTGGACTACATTAACTACGACGATAATCCCGTTCAAAATCCCCTGCTAGCTTCAACACTTCCTCCCTGAGTGCAAACAATTCCGCAATGCAGTGACGGATTTCATCCTCCATAGCCAGCGAACGATCCCCGCCCGTATTGAAGTACCGTGCGATCTGATTCAGGTTCACACCGATCTTTCCATATGCCCCCACCAGACTTCGCAGTTCTTCCATATCGGCGACCACTTCTACCCGATGCACGATCTCCTTTTCCACC
>OGRT01002037.1_pt1 | contig 12251 bp, 8 predicted proteins | sample 1553581 | NCBI WGS metagenome assembly OGRT01 (sample SAMEA2580113, study PRJEB22360) | human gut metagenome | biome: human gut; feature: human-associated habitat; material: faeces | place: Denmark | collected 2008/2010
CTCTTCGCCAGAGGCTCCCCTCGCTAGGGGAGCTGTCGAGCGATAGCGAGACTGAGAGGTTATCCCCCTACAGGAGGATACTACTATGAGACTGCTGAACAAGAACACTGCCCGCCGCGCCGCCGCTGCTGCCGCGCTGCTGACCATGACTGCCGCCATGAGCGTGGGTGCCTTTGCCGCCGACGCCGAGGACGCAACCGTTGCCGGTTATCTGCCCCCTCAGTCGTCCGAGGTCATGGTTCAGGGCGACATCGCTCTCCACTCTGACGTTCCGGTGGGGGAGGTAGACCCCAACTACGGCGGCTACGCTTCCCCGGTGGAGAACCCCATTCAGGGCAACGTGATGATGATCTCCGACGAGACTCCCCTGCCCTCTGACACGCCGGTGGAGAAGAGCGAAGCCCGCTACACCGTCAAGGGCCTGCTGGGCAAGCAGGTGCTCTACACCGCCCGTCAGGAAGGCCGCGTGCTGACGCTGGACGCCCCCGATGACAACGCCACCTTCCGCACCACCATCCTCGACATGCAGACCCTGATGAATCAGGGCGTAAGCACGCTGGTGCTCAAGACCGGCAAGACTTCCACCACCCTGAACCTGACTCTGCTGTGCCAGGGCCAGAAGCCCGGCACCAAGGTGACCCTGCGCCACCTCGGCAGCAGCGCTCACCTCACCGTGGGCTTCCGCAGCCGCCGCGACCTCATCGTTGGCCGATAAGCCCCCCCCCCCTGCTTTTTGCCTGTATCATAGCTACATCGAAAAAGGACGTCGCCCCAGCCGGGACGGCGTCCTTTTTCGTCAAAGTGCCAAAAGCTCAAACAACAAGCTGTACTATCTGCCAAAAATAATGCCGATTTGTGAAATTCTATTGCCAAAAATATATGGGGGGGGGGGTATAATCTATTTAGAGTTCCCGCAGGGTGCGGGAGCCGAATAACGATACAGGAGGAAGTCATATGATGTGGGTCAAAAAATTTGCCGCCGGTGTTCTGGCTGCGGCACTGTCTCTGACGCTGTTGAGCGGATGCAGCGGGGGACGCAGCGGAAGTGGGAGCGTGATCAGTGAGGGAGAGACCATCTCCTTCGATACCAGTGCAAGCTATCGGCTTGTCCAGAATACCGGAAATATCTATCAAGCCTATGAGCTGGAATGCACCAACGAAAAGGATGGCACAAAAATCTATGCCGGACAGGCAAACAAGGTGCGCTGTTTTGCGGGAACCCACGAGTCGGTCGTGATGTCTGTAAAAGCTGTACCCATCAGTTCTAATATGGGTAAGGATGCAGACGGCAACGCGATCCAGCCGGGCCTTTACACAGTGAATTATAAAGACAAGACCTACAAAGAGGGCGGCACCTTCGGCAACGTGGAAAAAGTGCTGGCCGCTACGATCTTCTGCAACTATGAGAATGAGAATGAGAACGGGATCCTGAAGGAGGTGCGTGCAGCCACCGGCACCAAAAACAAGCAGGAGTATTATGTCGAGCTGCTGAAGTTTGATTTTGGCACAGCGGCGGTATTCTACACCAAGGATCCCTGGAAAGCGAACGCCCCCAACGAGACCGACCCTGCGGCACTCAAGTATATCGAGGTGTACCTCCCCGGTGAAACGGCTGCTAAGGCGGCCTTCCAAGTCAAAGCGACCTGGAGCGGCCCCATGAAAGACACCCTGCACAGCGGTGTGACAGAGCTTCATAAGGTCACAGAGTGAGCTTTTTATAAAGAATAGAACCATCCATTTCCGCTTCCGCCCCGGGCGTTCCGCATCGCCCGGGGCGGATTTGGTTTGTCCTCACACAAAAAGGCCCGCTGCGCTTGCAGCGGGCCTTCCGGCGTTTCTTTAGAGGGTATTATCCGAGCCGTTCTCGCTCTGCTCCGATGCATAGAGCACCATCAGGTGGTTTGCGGATGCTTCGAGCTGGCTCTTGGCCTGACGGAGGTTCGCTTCCTCCGTCTCGTTCATCTTCTCGGGCTTATCCTTCCGCAGGCAGCGGCGGAGGTTGGCCACATCGGCCTTGATGCGGTTCTTCTCCTCTTTATCCAGCTCCTTCTTGCACTTGGAGAGAGCCTCGTCCACCTTGTAGGCCAGTACCTCGGCCTGATTGTGGAGGTCAAGCCGCTCTTTGCGGCGGCTGTCCTCGGCCTCGTAGGCGGCGGCGGCGGCCATGGCGCGCTGGATCTCATTCTCCGAGAGGTTCGTGCTGCCGGTGATGGTGATGTTCTGCTCCCGGCCGGTGCCGAGGTCTTTGGCCGAGACTTTCACGACGCCGTTGACGTCAATATCAAAGGTGACTTCGATCTGGGGCTTGGACGAGAAGCTGGCCCGGATGCCGTTCAGCTTGAACTTTCCGAGGCTCTTATTGTCGCGGGCGAAATGCCGCTCACCCTGCAGGACGTTGATCTCCACACTGGTCTGCATGGGGCGGGCCGTGGTGAATATCTGGCTCTTGCGGGTGGGTATCATGCTGTTGCGGGTGATGAGGGGGGTCGCCACGCCGCCCAGTGTCTCGATGGAGAGGGTCAGCGGGGTGACGTCCATCAGCACAAGGCCCTGCGCCGCTGCACCGGAAGCGCCAGCCAGCTTGCCGCCGCCCTGCAGCAGACCGCCCTGCACAGCGGCACCCATCGCCACGCATTCGTCGGGGTTGAGGCTGTGGCTCGGTTCACAGCCCAGCAGCTCCTTCACCTGACGCTCGACGGCAGGCATCCGGGTGCTGCCGCCGACGAGAAGGACTTTGCCCAGCTGCGAAGCCGAGATGCCGGCATCCCGCAGTGCGTTCTGCACCGGGGCCACCGTCCGTGCCAGCAGGTCTCCGGTCATCATCTCGAACTGGGGGCGGGAGATGGTCAGATCCAGATGGTGGGGGCCGTCCTTGCCCACCGCGATGAAGGGCAGATTGAGCTGGGCCGAGAGGGCGCTGGACAGCTCTTTCTTGGCCTTTTCGGCCTCTTCTTTCAGGCGTCCCATGGCGGCGGGGTCGCGGGAGAGGTCGATGCGGTCCGATTTCTTGAACTCTGCCACGGCGTATTCCACGATGCGCTGGTCGAAGTCGTCGCCGCCGAGGCGGGTATCGCCGCCGGTGGCCAGCACCGTAAAGGTGCCGTCTTCGATCTCGATGATGGAGACGTCGAAGGTGCCGCCGCCGAGGTCGTAGACCAGGATCTTCTGGGGCGCTTCGTTGTCAAGGCCGTAGGCCACAGCGGCGGCGGTAGGCTCATTGATGATGCGCAGGACGTTCAGGCCCGCGATGCGGCCCGCATCCTGGGTGGCCTTGCGCTGGCTGTCGTCAAAGTAAGCGGGGACGGTGATGACGGCCTCCGTCACCGGCTCACCCAGATAGCTCTCGGCATCGCGGCGTATCTTGGTCAGAATCATGGCGCTGATCTCCTGCGGAGTCAGGTCTTTGCCGTCGATGTGGACGCGGTAGTCGCTGCCCATATGCCGCTTGATGCTGGACACCGTCCGGCCGGAGTTGGTGGCAAGCTGGCGCTTTGCCGCGCCGCCCACCAGACGCTCGCCGTCTTTGGTGAACGCCACCACGCTGGGGGTGGTGCGCTCTCCCTCTGCGTTGGTGATGACGACGGGCTTGCCGCCCTCCACCACTGCCACGCAGCTGTTCGTGGTGCCAAGGTCAATACCGATCACTCTGCTCATTCTGGTCGTCCTCTCTGTTTTTGCGACGCGCATATTTTTCCTTCAATATCATATCGGTTCCGTATGACGATTTCTTAGAGCATTTGTAAAGATTCTGTGTTTCCGCTCATTCTCTCTCAAGCAGCTGACGGATGACGGCCTCCGTCTCGTCCAGCCAGCTCTGGGCCGTCTCGTCCCCCTCTTTTTTGCGGACGAGGAAGCCCTGCTTCGCCTCAGCCAGCTGAGCCAGCGCCTTTTTGCGGGAGATATACCGGGTCTCATACTGGGCCACCCGCAGGCAGACCTGCGGCATATAGGCGATGTCGGGGGTGGAGGCGCAGAGCTTCTGGGCCTTGCGGTAAGCCCGCAGAGCCGCGCCGGCCCCTTTTCCCTGCACCATGGCATCGTCGCCCAGCGCCACCCATGCGGCCACATCGCCGGCGTCGGCGGCTTTTTTCCAGAACTTGCGGGCCTGTGCAGGGCTCTTGCGGCAGCCCCGGCCCTCGTAGAGCATCTCGCCCATCATGGCAAGGCCCTCGGCGCAGCCCTCTTCGGCAGAGAGCTGATAATAGTGCATCGCGTCGTCCCAGCGTTCCTCGGCCATGGCACGGTTGCCGGCCCGCAGCTCCGCTTCGCCCGGCTCATCGGTGTCGTGGCTGGCGTGGAGCAGACCGTTCAAAAGCGAGCAGTCCAGCGTGGCAGAGCTGGTCCACGGGTCGATGACCACGCCGTCGATGCTGTCCGAGTCCAGCGCCATCTGCATGGCGGAAGCCAGAAGCCGTTCCGCCATGGGGCGGCTGGCCGTGCCTTTATCGGCCTCCGCCATCTTCACGGAGGTGAACACCGGCAGGTAGCACCGGCCCTTCTGGGTGCGCAGGGTCCAGGGCTGCAGGTCTTTCGCTTTCTCCGCCGGGACAGGATGCTCCGCCCACGGGGCGGCCCCGTCCGGCTGGTCGGACGCTGCTTCCAGCGGCACCAGGACCTTAGTGTCCAGCTCGAGGGCATAGTTGATGGCGTTCATCAGCGCCCAGAAGCTCTCCTCGTTCTGGCCCTTATAAAGCGCCGCCACAGCCCGCTCTATCGCCGGGCAGCCCGTACCCAGCGGCCCGTATTCCGGCAGCTTTTTGCGGTCTGCCGCGCCCACCGGGCGCAGCCGCAGCCGTGCCGCACCATCTTTTGCCATTGCATCCACCATTCTTTCCGTTGAGATTCCCTTCCAGTATAGCAGGATTTTCCGGTTTTCTCAATCTCCGGAGCTGAAATCTGCATCCAGAGCCGGTTTTCTTTGGCAAAAAACATAGCATTCCTGTTGGGAGTGCGCTATAATAAGGAGCGTCTCAACTAAATGGATCAAAGAAAGGGAGTATCGAGCCTTGAACAAAATGCTTCGCTATCTCAGCGACTACAAGCGCGAGAGCGTGCTTGCACCGCTTTTCAAGATGCTGGAAGCTACGTTTGACCTGTTCGTGCCGCTTGTGATGGCCGACATCGTCAACGTGGGTATCGCGGCCCACGATTTTCACTACATCCTCGTGCGGTGCGGCATCCTGCTGCTTCTGGCCATCGTCGGCCTCACGTGCAGCCTGACCGCCCAGTACTTCTCGGCCAAAGCCGCCGTGGGTTATTCCACCGGTCTGCGTCATGCGCTGTTTGAGCACATCCAGACGCTGAGCTTTTCCGAGATGGACACCATGGGCACCAGCACCCTCATCACCCGGATGACCAGCGACGTCAATCAGGTGCAGAGCGGATTGAACCTCTTCCTCCGTCTGTTCCTGCGCAGCCCCTTCGTGGTGATTGGCGCTATGGTCATGGCCTTTACGGTCAACTTCCGCGCCGCCCTCATCTTCGTGGTGGCGATCCCGCTGCTGAGCGTCGTGGTCTTCGGCGTCATGGTCATCACCCGTCCGCTTTATAAGTCGGTGCAGACCCGCCTCGACCGGGTCCTTGGCCTCACCCGCGAGAACCTGACCGGCGTGCGCGTCGTCCGCGCCTTCGACAAGGAGAAGAGCGAGGTGGACCGCTTCGAGGACGCCAATGAGCTGCTGACCAAAATGCAGCTCCACGTGGGCCACATCTCCGCCCTGATGAACCCGCTGACCTACGTCATCATCAACCTTGCCATCGTGGCGCTGCTGTATGTGGGCAGCATCGAGATCAACATCGGGGGCATGGCCTCCGGCGACGTCATCGCGCTGGTCAACTATATGAACCAGATCCTGGTCGAGCTGGTCAAGCTGGCCAACCTCATCGTTCAGGTGAGCAAGGCTCTGGCCTGTGCAGGCCGTGTGCAGGCGGTTCTGGACACAAAGCCCGGCATGGAGTTCCCGGCCCAGCTCACCGGCAATGTTCCGGCAGAAAAGGCCGGCGACGCCGTCTGTTTCGACCATGTGAGCCTGACCTACAAGGGCGCAGGCGCACCCAGCCTCTCCGACATCAATTTCACCGCCAGGCGCGGCCAGACCATCGGCGTCATCGGCGGCACCGGCAGCGGCAAATCCAGCCTTGTAAACCTGATCCCGCGCTTTTACGATGCCACCGAGGGCAGCGTGGAGATCTTTGGCCGCCCGGTGGCCAGCTACCCCCGGGACGCTTTGCGCGGCAGGGTGGCGGTGGTCATGCAGAAGGCGCAGCTCTTCGGCGGCACCATCCGCTCCAACCTGCTCTGGGGCAGCCAGAATGCCTCCGACGCCGACCTCTGGGCTGCGCTGGAAACGGCACAGGCCGCGGAGTTCGTGAAAGCCAAGCCCCTCGGCCTCGACGAGCCGGTGGAACAGGGCGGACGCAACCTCTCCGGCGGTCAGAAACAGCGTCTGACCATCGCCCGCGCTCTTGTGGGCAAGCCGGACATCCTCATCCTCGACGACAGCGCCAGCGCACTGGACTACGCCACCGACGCGGCCCTGCGCAAAGCTCTGGCCGCTCTTCCGGGCGATCTGACCGTCTTCATCGTCAGCCAGCGCGCCGCCAGCCTGCAGCACGCCGACCAGATCATCGTGCTGGACGATGGCCGCATGGTGGGCCTTGGCCGTCACGCCGAGCTGCTGGAAAGCTGCCCGGTCTACAAGGAAATTTACGAGAGCCAGTTCAAGAAAGGGGATGCGCAGAAATGAGTGCAAAAGCAAAAAGCAAGCTGACCCCTGAACAGCAGAAGGCCACCATGACCCGGGTGCTGCAGAAAATCAAGCCCTACGGCTTCTTCGTGGTGTGCAGCCTCATCGTGGCCGCTGTGAGCGTGGCGGCCCAGCTGTATATCCCCATCCTCTGCGGCAATGCCATCGACATGATGCTGGGCAAAGGTGCCGTGGACTTCGCGGGCGTACTGCGCATCATCTACGAGATCATCGTGGTGGCTGTTGTCGCCGCCTTTGCGCAGTGGCTGCTGAGCGTCTGCAACAACCGCATCACCTTCGCAGTCAGCCGTGACCTGCGCAACGCCGCCATGCGGAAGATCCAGACCCTTCCCCTCTCTTACCTCGACAGCCATCCTTCCGGCGACATCGTGAGCCGGATGGTGGCCGACGTGGATACCTTCGCGGACGGCCTGCTGATGGGCTTCACCCAGCTGTTCTCGGGTGTGCTGACCATCCTCGGCACCCTGCTCTTCATGCTGCAGCAGAATGTCCCCATCACGCTGGTGGTGGTCTGCATCACCCCGCTGAGCCTTGTGGTGGCCAGCTTCCTCGCAAAGCGCAGCTACAAGTATTTCCAGAGCCAGAGCACCGTGCGCGGCGAGCAGACTGCCCTTGTCAACGAGATGATAGAGGGTCAGAAGGTCGTGCAGGCCTTCGGCCACGAGGCCCAGAGCCTCGAGGCTTTTGACGAGGTGAATGGCCGCCTGCAGGACGTGAGCCTGAAGGCCATCTTCTTCTCCAGCATGACCAACCCCGCCACCCGCTTCGTCAACAACATCGTCTACGCAGGCGTCGGCCTCGTGGGCGCGATCTATGCCGTAGCCGGAGGCATCACCATCGGCCAGCTGAGCATCTTCCTGAACTACGCCAACCAGTACACCAAGCCCTTCAACGAAATTTCCGGCGTCGTGACCGAGCTGCAGAACGCTCTGGCCTGCGCAGCCCGCGTGTTCGAGCTGCTGGACGCTGAAGGCCAGACCCCCGAAGCGGAGAACGCCGCAAAGCTCGTGCCGGACGGCCGCGTCCAGATTGAGGACGTCTCCTTCCGCTATCTGCCCGACCGCCCGCTCATCGAGGGCCTGTCTCTGGACGTCAAGCCCGGCCAGCGCATCGCCATCGTCGGCCCCACCGGCTGCGGCAAGACCACCCTCATCAACCTGCTCATGCGGTTCTATGATGTCAACGGCGGCTCCATCAAAGTCTCCGGCACCGACATCCGGGACGTGACCCGCGCCTCCCTGCGCGGCAGCTACGGCATGGTGTTGCAGGATACCTGGCTCCGGGCCGGCACCGTGCGGGAGAACATCGCCTACGGCAAGCCGGACGCCTCCCTCGACGAGGTGGTGGCTGCGGCCAAGGCAGCCCATGCCGACAGCTTCATCCGCCGCCTGCCCGAGGGCTACGACACCGTCATCGCCGAGGACGGCGGCAACATCAGCCAGGGCCAGAAGCAGCTGCTCTGCATCGCCCGCGTGATGCTCTGTCTGCCCCCGATGCTGATTCTGGACGAGGCCACCTCCTCCATCGACACCCGCACCGAGGTGCGTATCCAGGCAGCCTTTGCCCGGATGATGCAGGGCCGCACCAGCTTCATCGTGGCACACCGCCTTTCCACCATCCGGGAGGCCGACGTCATCCTCGTGATGAAGGACGGCCACATCGTGGAGCAGGGCGACCACGATACCCTGCTGGCGCAGGGCGGCTTCTACGCCAAGCTCTACAACAGCCAATTCGAGGGTGTGGAGACTTAACGCTTCAACTGATAGCAATTCAACTTTTCAATGCAGCAGCGGTGAATTGCATATCGCAAAGATGCCGTTTGAATGCTGCACTATCGCAATTTTCAAAAATAGTGCCTATCAAAATAGCATATTTGCGATATGCAGTTTGCGGATGTTGCTTGTGCATTAAAAACGCAAACTGCTATAATTTCTTGACTTGCGATAAAATTTGCGATAAACGATTTTTGGAAGGAATATAATCGTGTCGAAAGATGAATATTTGATTACAGATCCACCCCTTAAAGCGCTGACTGTTTTTGCGATGCCGATGATCCTTGGCAGCTTTTTTCAACAAGTATACAATATGGCCGATTCCATAATAGTTGGTCAATTTGTTGGCTCCTCGGCACTTGCGGCTGTTGGTGCTTGTGCTGCACTGACCAATGTTTTTATTTGTGTGGCGCTTGGTGCTGGTGTGGGCGCAGGTGTGCTTGTAAGCCGCTGTTTTGGTGCAAAAAATTATGGTAGAATGAAAACCATTGTGTCAACGTCCCTGATCAGCTTTTTGATTTTAAGCGTTGTCCTTGGTGTCTTTGGCTTTTGCTTTTCCCATTTCATGATGAGCGGATTACAGACCCCTGCCGATATATTGGAAGAAGCAGTATTGTATCTGCGTGTCTACTTTGTGGGTTTCCCGTTTCTATTCATGTACAACATTCTTTCCACCATGTTCACTTCCATCGGTGAATCCAAAATTCCGTTGGGACTGCTGATATTCTCATCTATCCTGAACATTTTTATGGATCTCTGGATGGTGGCTGGTCTTGGTCTGGGGGTGTTTGGTGCAGCCCTTGCGACCTTGATCGCACAAGGAATTTCTGCCGTGTTTTCGTTTTTGATCTTTCTGTCTCGGATGCGGCAATACAAGAGCTCCTTTAGCAGGTTCGACCGGCAGGAGCTGTATTCCATGCTTCGCATTGCGGTACCATCGGTTTTGCAGCAGTCCACAGTGTCTATCGGTATGATGATCGTGCAGGCAGTGGTAAATCCCTTCGGCACACAGGCACTTGCCGGGTATGCGGCAACGATGCGGGTAGAAAATGTTTTTTCGCTGATCTTCGTATCCATCGGCAATGCAGTTTCGCCGTTTGTATCCCAGAATCTTGGCGCAAAGAAAATTGAGCGTATCAAAAAAGGTTATCATGCTGCACTGGTTTTGGATCTATGCTTTGCAGTTCTTGCTTTCGTGGTCATTGAAACACTGCACACACAGATCTCCTCGTTGTTCCTGGGAAAAGACGGAACCGCGTTGGCCTATCAGGTGTCCGGTGATTATATGAGATGGCTTGGTTACTTTTTCATCTTCATGGGCATCAAGATGGCAACTGATGGCGTTCTTCGCGGACTCGGAATCATGCGGCCGTTTCTTATTGCAAATATGGTAAACCTTGCGATCCGCTTGTCTGTTGCTTTGATTTGTGCACCGCGTTTTGGCATTGCTTTTGTTTGGCTTGCAGTCCCGGCAGGTTGGCTTGCAAACTTCCTTATTTCCTATGCGGCGCTCAGAAGATCACCGTTTCTGTTGTAGTTGGTTCATTGCAGTTTCAGCTTGCAACAAAAAATGAGATAGGCAACCCCTTTCGGGGAAGTCTATCTCATTTTTTTCGTTGGGGCTATTTTGCAACAGCCCCATTTTTGTTTGCTCTGTTTTATTTTTTGCGGGTCGGCAATAGTTTCTTTTTTACCTGTTTTCGGCTTTCAGCACCGTTGCCTCAGCAGGCGGCGGTGTGAGGGTGGAGTGGGCCAGAATAAAGGCAGCGGCGCGGCTGGATGCGATGCGCTGGGCGGCGCGGCGGCGGTCGTTGGAAGCGAAGGTGTGCTCCCCGTCCCGCTTTGCGTCCCAGTGGGCAAGCTCGTCATCCACCTCGGCTTCCGTTGGCCAAAGCCCTTCTTTCTGCGCCACCAGCAGCAGACCCATCCGGCTGCGCAGTTTGTGCTCGGCCTCGGCGTGGAGCCAGGCTCGGAATTCTTCCACCGTCTGGCCCTGCACCTTTAAGTACTGGTCAAAATTGACGCCGTTGGCCTGCATCCGCAGATTGAACTGGCGCTGCTCGGCAAAGTAGTTGCCGGCCACCAGCTGCTTGGGCAGCGGGCCGGTGACGTGTGTACCCAGCTGGGCGATGAGGGCCTGTTCGGCCACGGCGCGGGCCTGCTGGCAGCGCTGGGCGTAGATGTCCTGCGTCACCTTGGCGCGGAGGGCGCGCTTGCCCTCGGCGTCGGCGGCGCGGTCTTCGTCACCGTGGCGGCGGTTTATTTCAAGCTCGATGGTCAGCTCCCGGATAGGCCGGGGCTGGATGGGCTGGGTAAAGCCGGTGTACTCTCCCAGTTCCAGCGGCGGCAGGCAGAAGAACTGCACCCCCGCCCGGAAGCCCTCGGCCCGATTCACGGCCAGAAGTTCAAAATCCGGGTCGGTGACGGGCTGCAAATCGTTTTCTTTCATCAGCTGGGCGAACAGGGGCGAGAAACCCTCCAGAATCGCCCGGTTGACCGCCGCCGTCAGCAGGTCATCCTCGTCCTGCGGAGCGTCCGGGGCCGCCTTTTCGGCCTGCACCGCCGCTTCCAGCTCTTCTGCTGCGGCGGAAAAGACCACCCGGCAGTCACCGGGTTCTGCCATTCCAAAATGTTCGAGTTTCATTTTCTTCTCCCCCTCTCAGCGGACGATGCCGGCCATCAGCACCAGCAGCACGATACCCAGCACCACATACAGCACCTCTGCACCCAGGACGGACTTGTCGCCCTCGACATACATCTCGGCGGGGTCGTCGGGGTTATAATAAAGGGTGACGACAGCCCCCTGTGCAAGCTCTCTGCCCTTGGCAGACTTGGGGTAATGGAGGCGGTGGGTGCCGCCAGCAGTGGTGAACTCCAGCAGGTAGGCTTCGCCGTCCCGGCTCCGGACGGTGCCTGCCACAGCGGCCTCGACCTTTTCGCCCCTGGTCATGAGCTTGCGGCGTCTCGACCAGCTCCGCCATGCCATGTAGAACATGATGCCTGCACCGATGAGAAAGATAATGATGTTGAACATTCGCAGTTTCCCTCTTCCGTAAATAGTCCCGCCGGGCCGCTGCCCCGCAGGGGTAATATTTATTGTATCATACTCCGCCGGATTTTTCGCCCCATTCGGCCTATACGGAATGCAACAATTTTCGCAAAAAAATTTGTCGTACTATTTTTGCAGAAAATGCTTGACTTTCTTTGCACCTGTGGTATAATAAACATCGTTCCGAGCCGAACGGCAGCGAACAAAACAGAATATGCGGATATGGCGGAATTGGCAGACGCGTTAGATTCAGGTTCTAATCGGGGCAACTCGGTGGAGGTTCAAGTCCTCTTATCCGCACCAAACCATGAAAATCCGAACCTTTTCTCGATAGGAGAAGGGTTCGGATTTTTTGTTTTCTTTGGAAATGAGAATGCTGCGGTTGCGCAGCAATGAAAGCCCCAGTGGTGCTTTTAAGCAGCGGAGCGGTCTTGCGCAGCAAGATGGAGGGGCGTTGCCCCGACAAGCTCCCGGCTCTTCCCTGACGGCTGTGTGTCTGAAACCTTATCAGAAAAACCGTATCACGAAGGTCACAACTGCAAGAGTGCCGTAAGGCGGAAAGGACACAAACATGAAGTACGATGAAAGAACCTGCAAATTCAACATGGACACCGGCTGCGTGGAGCTGCTGCTCCGGGATGGGAGAATGATCTCCATTGACTG
>OGRT01002046.1_pt1 | contig 12190 bp, 8 predicted proteins | sample 1553581 | NCBI WGS metagenome assembly OGRT01 (sample SAMEA2580113, study PRJEB22360) | human gut metagenome | biome: human gut; feature: human-associated habitat; material: faeces | place: Denmark | collected 2008/2010
GCCACACCGACGGCTACGCCTACGGCCACGCCGACCGCAACGCCGACGGCAACCCCGACGGCAACGCCGACTGCAACGCCTACGGCCACACCGACCGCAACGCCCACGGCTGTCCCTACTGCAATCCCGACGGCTACGCCTGAACCTACGCCGTCCCCGACGCCGTCGCCTGTTCCTTATCAGGCGCAGAGCGCTTCTGCGATTGAGGGAACGCAGCCTGAAAGCGTCATCCAGAATACGTTTGTGATTCGCGACGGTCAGACGATGCAGGATTATGCGGCTGACGAGATCATCAGCATGGGCGATCCGGAAAAGTATACGGGTCAGGGCGGCGTGCTGACCTTCCGCGGCGGCCCGCTCCGCCAGAATGCAGCGTATGGCACGGTGGACGTGCAGGAAGAGCAGCTTTCCGTGGTTCGCGGCGTTCGGACAACCAAACTGGATAATGCCTATACCGGTTTCGGCTTTGGCAGCCAGCCGCTGATTGTCAAGTGGTATAAGAACATCCGCGAGATGATGAATATCGCCGACGATTCAAAGAACACGACGGCCATGCGGGAAGTGATTGTGCCGTCCGACGACGGCAAGATTTACTTCTATGATCTGGATACGATGGCGTATTCCCGTCAGCCGATCGACGTGGGGTTGCCGATGAGCGTGACGGCCAGCGTCAATCCGTATGGCTATCCGCTGCTGTATGTGGGCCAGACCGAAGAAAAGACGTCGGCCTATACGGGCGTGATCGGCATGCGCGTCTATAATCTCATCGATCAGACGCTGCTTGATTTTGTGACGAGCAAAGACGAGGCCGCAAAGGGTCAAAATGACGCGGTCGCGCCGTCTTCCATCGTTGAATCGTATTCGGACACGCTGATTTATACGGCGAAAAACGGCCTGCTCTATACGGTAAACATGAACACGTACTTCGATTTGGACAACGCTGAAGTTGTGGTCGATCCGGTCAAGACGGTTTACGGATATGAGAGCAGCATCAGAGGTGCTGTACAGGGCATTACCGGCGGCGTGGCCAGCTATGGCGACTACGTTTATTACGGCGACGATTCCGGCGTGCTTCAGTGCGTGGATGTGAATACCATGCAGCCTGTCTGGGCGATGGATTTGGGCGAAAGCATGATGTGTACGCCCGCGCTTGAGACGGATGACGATGGTAACGTCTATCTGTATACCGGCACGGCATTGAGCAGAACGGAACGCAGCGCACAGGTGCGTCTGCTGAAAATTGATGCGCTGACGGGCGAAATCCTGTGGGAATGCCAGAGCGCAATCAAAGGCAAATACGCCAGTAAGAGTGCTGCTGCCGGGTCTTATGCAGGCCTGATGGCTTCCCCGCTCGTGGGCGAAGGCGATATCAACGATCTGGTGATCTTCAACGTGAACCGCGTTGAATTGGATGATAAGAGCGTCTGCGCCGTGGTCTATGCGCTGGATAAAGAGACGGGCGAAGAAGTCTGGAGTCAGCCGCTCGATGTGGAATCCATGTCTTCCCCGATTGCGCTGTATCAGAAAGACGGCAAGAGCTACATCGTCATGGGCGACGACGGCGGAACGCTTCGCCTGATGGACGGCTTCAGCGGCTCGACCATCAGCGCGCTTAGCTTGGGCAGCGCGATTCAGGCTTCCCCGGCGGCCTACGGCAACCAGATTGTGGTTGGCACAACGGGCGGTATGCTGTATTTCGTGGAACTCAGGTAATTCGCAATGCTTTGTGCCGCCGCGGGAACGACCTGCGGCGGCCGTTTTATACACTGAAAGAAATCGGGAGGCAATTTCGCCATGCATACCTATGTGATTGCGCTTGACCAGGGTACGACCAGTTCCCGCGCTGTTTTGTTCGATGAAAACGCGCGGATTGTCGCCATGAAAAGCTATGAGTTTGAGCAGATTTATCCGCAGCCCGGCTGGGTGGAGCATGATCCGACAGCCATCCTCAATACGCAGATCGATGCGCTGCGTGAAGTGGTTCGCATTTCCGGCGCTCCGTTGGACAGCATTGCGGCGATCGGCATGACCAACCAGCGCGAAACTACGCTCCTGTGGGATCGAAAAACAGGCAGACCGCTGCACAATGCGATCGTCTGGCAATGCCGCCGGACTGCGCCGATTGTGGCCCGGCTGTGTGAAGAAGGGCTGGAAGAACACATCCGGCAGACGACGGGACTAGTACCAGATGCATATTTTTCCGGCAGCAAGCTGAGCTGGCTGCTTGATCATCTGGATTTACATGATCGCGCTGAACGCGGCGAAATCTGCTTCGGCACGGTAGACAGCTTTCTAGCGTGGAATCTCGTCAGCGGTCGTCCGCATGTGACGGATGCGACCAACGCGAGCCGCACCATGCTCTTCGATATTCATAAAAATGAATGGGATGATACGCTGCTCAAGGCGCTGAACATTCCGCGCGCTATTCTACCGCGCGTGGTGGATACCTCCGGCGTGATCGGTATGCTCGATCCGTCTATTCTCGGCCGTGCGATTCCCGTCGCGGCGCTTTGCGGCGATCAGCACAGCGCGCTATTTGGGCAGGGCTGTTTTGAACCGGGCATGATGAAAAACACATATGGAACGGGCTGCTTCCTGCTGATGAACACGGGCAGTGAGCCTGCCGTCAGCCAAAATGGTCTGGTTTCCACCATTGCGTGGCGGCTGAACGGACAATGCACTTATGCGCTTGAGGGAAGCGTCTTTGTGGCGGGCGCGGCGATTCAGTGGCTTCGCGACGAAATGAAGATCGTCGAACGCGCTTCCGAAACCGAAACAATCGCCCGCTCTCTTCTGGATAACGGCGGCGTATATATGGTGCCGACGTTTACGGGGCTGGGCGCTCCATATTGGGATATGTACAGCCGGGGAATGATCATCGGGTTGACGCGCGGAACGGGGCGGGCGCATGTCATTCGCGCCGCGCTGGAATCGATTGCCTATCAATCGGCTGATTTGGTCGGCGCAATGGCTTCCGACTGCGGGCAAAAACCGTCCGAATTGCGCGTGGATGGCGGCGCGAGCGCCAATCAATTTCTGATGCAGTTTCAGGCGGATGTGCTGGGCTGCAAAGTTATCCGGCCCGCCGTTATCGAAACGACGGCGCTTGGCGCGGCGCTGCTGGCCGGACTGGCGGTCGGCGTATGGAAGAATATGGATGAGATTCGCCGCGTTTGGCAGGTTGATTTGAGCCTGGTGCCGCAGATGAGCGAACAGGAGCGTGAAAAGGCGATGGTTAGCTGGCACAGAGCCGTTCGACGCAGCATGCGTTGGGCCGCGGAAGAGGATTGACGGACGATTCTGCATGAAATGAGCGGGCGTATTGCATGCGCCCGCTTCTTTGATTCGTAGAAAATTGCATAAAGACTGCCCGCGTGCATAAGGCATTGAAGCTTTACGGGCTGCGGCGGAAGAGTAGGCGGGCTCAGCCTGCTTCTTTGATTCATTTTTTTACGGGAATTTTCACTTGCACGATAGGTTTTCACAGGTTTGTGTCGAATAATGTTCTATGCCGTTTTGAATCAATGAAAACGGTAGCGGCGAAAGGAGGCGCGCGTGATGACCATTAAAGAGAGACTTGAACAACAGGAACGGGCGGTATTAGGCCCGCGAGCCATGCTCTCGTGTCAATCGCGGGGACGGGAAAAGCCGATTTCTGCCGACGACATGCGCACCGAATTTCAACGGGACAGAGATCGAATTTTACATTGTAAGTCTTTTCGGCGACTGAAAGGCAAAACGCAGGTGTTTATCGCGCCGCAGGGCGATCATTACCGAACGCGTCTGACCCATACGCTGGAGGTAACGCAGGTCGCGCGGACGATTGCGAGAGCGCTGCGGCTCAACGAAGATTTAACCGAAGCGATCGCGCTGGGACACGATCTGGGACATACGCCGTTCGGCCATACAGGCGAAGAGGCACTGAACGGATTGATAGAGGGTGGATTTGAACATCGGGTGCAGAGCAGGCGCGTTGTTGAGGTCCTAGAAAACGACGGCGCGGGGCTGAACCTGACGTGGGAAGTGCGCGACGGCATCGAACATCATTCCGGCAAAGTCAGGGCGCAGACGCTGGAGGGACAATGCGTTCATCTGGCGGATCGAATTGCCTATCTCAACCATGATATCGATGACGCGATTCGCGGCGGCGTGCTGACGCGGGAAGAGCTGCCCGTACACGCGCTCAGAAAGCTGGGCATGACGCACGGCGAACGCGTTGGAAATATGATCGCGAGCGTTGTCCGCGCTTCGGCAGACTGCGATGCAATCATGATGGAGTCGAACATGTGGGATGCGCTGATGGAACTGCGCACGTTCATGTTTGCGCGCGTTTATGCGCGGGATTGGGCGGCGGATGACGCGAAGAAGGCGATGCACATCGTCACCGCGCTGGTGCGCCATTATACGGATCATCCGTCGCAGCTGCCCAACGAATATCTGGAAATCACATATCGCGAGGGTACGCAGCGCGGCGTGTGCGATTTTGTGGCTTGTATGACGGACGCTTATGCGGTGAAAACCTATCAGAAATTGTTTATTCCACCTTTTTTTGACGGAATCGGGTGAATGTTTGCAGCAATCCGTGAAAAAATGCATGAAGGATGCAGGAATGCGCAAAAAAGTGGCGAAAAAGAGTAGGGCGGTGAAGGACGATGGCCGGAAGGCTGCCTCAGGCATGGCTGGATGAGCTTCGCGATCGGGCGGATATCGTGCAGGTGGTTTCGCGCTACGTGCAGCTGAATCCCAAGGGCGGTCGCTATTGGGGGCTGTGTCCTTTCCACGGTGAAAAAACGCCGTCCTTTTCCGTAAACCCGCAGCGCCAGATGTATTATTGCTTTGGTTGTCATGCGGGAGGAAGCGCCATCACATTCGTGATGGAAATGGAACATCTTGACTTTATGGACGCTGTGAAGCTGCTGGCTGAACAGGTGCATATGGAAGTGCCGGAATTGACGCACAGCCGGGAAGACTCGGAAAGCAAATCCCGCAAGGAGCGGCTCTATGAGGCAAACAAGCAGTGCGCGCGTTTTTTTCACGCTCAGCTTTGGAAGGAAGAGAGTTCGGAAATTCTGGCGTATCTGCACGGACGGGAGTTGAGCGACAGCACCATCCGCATTTTCGGCCTGGGCGCAACGCCGCCGCACAGCGACGGGGCGACGAGGGCAATGCGGGAACTGGGGTTTACGGATGACGAATTGGTGAGCGCGGGAATCTCTGTGCGGCGGGAAGGCCGCGTCTATGATATGTTCCGGCAGCGCGCCATTTTTCCCATCATAGATGCGCAGGGACGGGTGCTCGGCTTTGGCGGTCGCGCTTTGGGCGATGTGAAACCGAAATACCTGAACACGGGCGATACGCCGATTTTCAACAAACGACTCGGCGTGTTTGCGGCGAATCTGCTCAAGAAGCAGCGCGGATTGAAGCGCGTGATTTTAACCGAAGGATATATGGACGTTATTGCGCTGGTTCAGGCGGGTGTGCCGGGCGTCTGCGCAACGCTGGGCACGGCGCTGACGCTGGAACAGGCGAGGCTGCTCAAGCGCTATGCGCCCGAAATCTGGGTTTCTTACGACGGCGATGCGGCAGGACAACACGCGATCCTGCGCGCACTGGATATCTTCGAAGAAGAGGGCGTCCCTGCGCGGGTATTGGATTTTCCGGGCGGGATGGATCCTGACGAGTACATTAAGGCATATGGGCCGCAGAGCGTCGAGCAGCTCAAGCCGATGGATGCGACGGCATACCGCATGAAACGGGAGGCCGCGAACCACGATTTATCCACAACCGAGGGACGGACGGCTTACGCCATAGCGTGCGCCAGGTATCTGGCAAAGGTGAAAGAACCGGTTGAACTGGAAAATTATGTGAAGCAGTTGATGCTTTCCACAGGCTTTACGCGAGAGGTGCTGCTGGCGCAGATCGGGCGGACGGAACTGATTCAGGAAAACAAACGCCCCATATATCGCCATGCGGCGCGTCCGCTGGAAGAGAAAAACGAGGGCGTGGATACGGGAACGTCTGCGGCTGAGAAAAAACTGCTTGTTCTGCTTGCAGAGGGAGGCGTTGAGCCGGGAACGATTTCGGCGGAGGATTTCATCTCGCCCAAAGGAAAAACGCTGGCGCAGAAACTGCTTGACGGCATGACGCCGGCGGCTATTCTGGAGGAAATCGACGATGAGGACGAGCGGAGCCGAACAGCCAGGCTGCTTACGAGCGAAAGCGGCGCAGGCGAGCAGGAATTGAGAATGGTGGCAGATTGTCTGCGCGTGCTGGAAAAGAAGCGCAGAGAGAATGAAATCAATGCGCTTAAAGAAAAAATGAGCACACAGCAGGGCGAAGAAAAGCGCGGCACGATGATGAGAATACAGGAATTACTGGCTCAGGAAAACAGAACCGGCAGAAGGGAATGATCGTTAGTGGCATTGAACAGGGAACAGGCACAGCAAAAGGTGAAGGAAATCCTCGACCTTGCGCGCAACGAAAAAAAGACGCTGACTTATCAGGATGTGATGAATAAGCTCAGCGATTTGGATATTGACGCAGACGCGATCGACGCGGTTTTTGAGACACTGGAATCCGAAGGCATTAACGTCATCAATGCGACGGAGGATGAAACTGCCGTTCTGCCTGCTGACGTAACCGGAACGGATATGGATCTCTCTGTCCCGGAAGGCATCAGCATCGACGATCCGGTTCGCATGTACCTCAAGGAGATCGGCAAGGTTCCGCTTTTGACGGCAGAAGAGGAAATTGAAATTGCCAAGCAGATGGAGATGGGCGGCGAAGTGGCCGAGGCGGCGAAAAAGAAGCTGGCCGAAGCGAATCTGCGTCTGGTGGTTTCCATCGCCAAGCGCTACGTCGGCCGCGGCATGCTCTTTCTCGATCTGATTCAGGAGGGAAATCTGGGCCTGATTAAAGCGGTTGAAAAGTTCAATTATACCAAGGGTTTCAAATTCTCGACCTACGCGACGTGGTGGATTCGCCAGGCCATCACCCGCGCGATTGCCGATCAGGCGCGCACGATCCGCATTCCGGTGCATATGGTGGAGACAATCAATAAACTGATTCGCGTCAGCCGTCAGCTGCTTCAGGAGAAGGGCCGTGAGCCGCAGCCGGAAGAGATTGCCGAGGCTATGGGCATCAGCGTAGAGAAGGTGCGCGAAATCATTAAAATCGCGCAGGAACCGGTGTCGCTGGAAACGCCGATTGGCGAGGAGGAGGACTCTCACCTCGGCGACTTTATTCAGGACGACGACGCGCCGCCGCCCGCAGAGGCCGCTTCTTTCACGCTGATGAAAGAGCAGCTGATGGGCGTGCTTGATACGCTTACCCCGCGTGAAAAGAAGGTGCTTTCTCTGCGCTTTGGCCTGGAGGATGGCCGCCAGCGCACGCTTGAGGAGGTTGGACAGGAGTTCAACGTTACTCGTGAGCGTATCCGTCAGATTGAGGCGAAGGCACTGCGCAAGCTTCGCCATCCGAGCCGCAGCAAAAAGCTGAAAGACTATCTGGAGTAAACAAAGTTTCAAAATGGGACGCGGAAGCGTCCCTTTTTAAATGGAACGTTATTCATGTGAAAAGGTTGAAAAATGGACGAAATATGGAAAATCTGCATGTTTACGGCGAAAATGGCGCGTATATTTCGCGGTTCTTTTGTAAAAAACACTTTTTTCCGTGCGTTTCGACAGCCTAAGCCCTTGACATTGTGTACATGTGGCGATACAATAGAACCACTACGATTCGAGGCAGTTTTGCCCCAGAGTTCGCGGAAAACCGAACTTTGATGGAGGATAAAATCATGTACGATATTCCTGTGACGCTCACGACCAATCCCAAGAAGAAGCCGGAGGATGAGTCCAAACTCGGTTTCGGCAAAATTTTTACCGATCACATGTTTATTATGGATTATGAGCAGGGCCGCGGCTGGCATGACGCACGCGTGGTGCCTTACGGCCCGTTTGTGATGGATCCGGCCTGCACCGTGTTCCACTATGCGCAGGAAATTTTTGAAGGCATGAAGTGCTATCGCCGTAAGGACGGCGGTTTGAATCTGTTCCGCCCGCGCGATAACTTTGCCCGTATGAATCGTTCCGCCGAGCGCATGGGCATGCCGAAGATCGACGTGGAAGAGGCTATGGCCGGCCTGACCGCGCTACTCAAGGCGGATGCGGATTGGGTGCCGAGCGCGCCGGGTACCTCGCTGTATATCCGTCCGACGATGATCTCTACCGATGTGATGCTAGGCGTTCATGCGTCCCACACGTATCGCTTCTTCATTATTTGTTCTCCGTCCGGCGCGTATTACGCCAAGGGTCTTGCGCCGGTTGGTATTTATGTGGAGCCGGAACTGGTTCGCGCGGTGAAGGGCGGCGTCGGTTTCACGAAAACGGGCGGCAACTACGCGGCTTCTATTCTTGCGGGCGATATCGCGGAGAAGAAGGGCTATGAGCAGGTGCTTTGGCTCGATGGTAAGGAGAACAAGTATATCGAGGAAGTCGGCTCGATGAACATGTTCTTCAAGTTCAAGGATGCATTGGTTACGCCGCCGCTTCTGGGTTCTATTCTCGGCGGCATAACGCGCGATTCCATCATCAAGCTGGCCAAGCACAAGGGTATTCCGGTGGACGAGCGCCGCATTACCGTTCAGGATGTTTTTGATGCCGCAGATAATGGCACTTTGGAAGAGGCTTTCGGTTCCGGCACGGCGGCGGTTGTGTCTCCGGTTGGGCGTCTGGCTTGGAAAGACCGTGAAATCAGCATTTCCGGTGGTCAAATCGGCAAGTTGACGCAGGATTTCTATGATACGCTGACCGGCATTCAGTATGGCGAGCGCGAAGATCCGTTTGGCTGGGTCGTCAAGCTCTCCTGAAATGAGCGATAAATCAGGACGAATTTTATCCGATTCCGAAAGATAAACGCAAGACAAATGGCACCCATGCAAACCACGGGTGCCATTGTCATGCCAGGAAATCAGCCCGAAAAACAACCGCGGAGGGATCGACGATGTTCAGGCAGGAAGAAATATTGATGGGCGGTTGGTCGGATAAAACGCCGGAGGCGATGCAGAAGCGGCGCTTTGAGCACAGCGTGAAACAGTTGGGGCCGCTGGGGGCGAACCGATTGGAAGCGCTTTCTCCGGATGCATTGGAGCGCAGACTGGAACAGAGCTGGCAGGACGTTAAGCGGAAGCCCATGCATCATCAGCAGCTGACACAGGTATGGAAGCATGTTCTGGAAACGATCGACGTGCAGGCTGACTGCCTTTCTCGCGAAGAGCATGAACTGGTTGAACGCGCGATCGTACTGGGTGGAACGGCAAGGATCGAGGATGCTGTCGAGTTGGAAGCGGCGCGCGCGCTGTCGCTCAGGCTGTGGGCCAGCATTGGCGTAATAGGCGATAAACCGTATATCGAATTGGAAAAAACAGTTTGTCAACCTGCCGCGCGCGCGTTTTCCCGCAATGAGCATGAGGCCATTCGCGCGCGTCTGAACGATTTTCACGGGTATTTGACAGGAACCTTGTATCGCGTCGGCGCTTTAGACGACCGCCAGCCGCAGAGGATGATCTTGCGCGATATATTGTGTGTGGATGAACAGGATGAGGTGTTCAGTCAGCTGGCGCGGCGGCATCTGTGGGCGAGTTACGACTGCATGGATTACAACGGCGGCGTTATGCTGATTCATCCGGCGTTGGCCGACCCACAGTCGGTCATTCGCGGCAAACGAAACCTGGGCGGAGTTTTGATGATGCCGAGCAGCGCAGTGTGTTATACGGATATTCTGCCCGAAGAGATTCCGCTTCAAAAGGAATTGGAGTGCGCGATTGCCGGTGCGCTTCGCGACGGCCGCAGGGCGGAGGATGTTGCGACAACGCTGCGTCTGCTGTGCAAGCAGGGCGCGCCGCTCAGCGCATTGGAAGAAGTTTTGCAGGCTTCTTTGATCGTCTATGTATCCGATTCGATGCGAGCGGCGCTTTCCGATCTCTATATTCAAACGCCCAAATGGGTTGCCCCCGCGCGCAGCGTTATGCTGCAATAAACCAAAGAGGAGAATCAACATGCAATTCACTGTGACGCCCGATAAGGATGGAATGATGCTTTCCCGTCTGCTTTTGCAGCTGGCCGATGTGCCGCAGTGGGCAGTGAAGCAGGCCTTGAAAAACAGGGATGTGCGGGTGGACGGCGAGCGTGTGACGGGCGATGTGCGCGTGCGGGAAGGACAGCAGATTCGCGCATACTGGCCCAAAGAGGCCGTCGCGTCGCGGGGGCAAAGCAAACCAGAATTGCCGATTGTCTTCGAGAATGAGCATGTGATTCTCATCAATAAGCCGCAGGGACTTCAGGCGCAGAATGACGAAAACCCGCTTTCAGGCGACAGCGCATTGACACGCGTCATTGCCATGAAGAGAGAAGCCGGGGAGAAAACCGACTCGATTCGGCTTTGCCATCGGCTGGATGTGCAGACCGGCGGTCTGCTTTTACTGACCAAGGACGATGCCGCTTACGAAGCGGCACGGAAGGCCTTTGAAGCGCGGACGATGGAAAAGTTTTATACCTGCCGCGTGAAGGGATGCCCGGCCAGAAAAGAAGCGGTCATGCGCGCGTATCTGCGCAAGGATGCCGAACTGTCGCGCGTTTCAGTCACAGATTATCCGGCGCGTGGAGCGCTTGAAATTGTAACGGGATATCGCGTGATGGAGCCGGGAGAATATGCGCGGCTTGAGGTGGAATTGATGACGGGACGCACCCATCAGATCCGCGCGCATTTGGCGCATATCGGCCATCCGATTCTGGGCGATGATAAATACGGCGATCGTGCGCTGAACCGTCAGCTGGGCTTACGCAGACAGCAGCTTTGGGCGACTCGGCTTGTTTTCCATGCGGACGGCGTGCTGGCGGAATTGGATGGGCAGACGTTTACGGTTAAATGTCCGTTTTGATGACAGAGGAGGAAAAACGGTGAAACACGTGCGTTTGATTGCGCTTGATATGGATGGAACATTGCTGCTCAGCGACCATCAAACTGTGCCGCAGCGGAATATTGATGCAATTCGCCGGGCGAATGCGGCGGGAATTCATGTGTGTATCTGTACCGGCCGCATGCTTGAAGACGCGAGTGATTTTACGCACAGATTGAATCTGCCTTGCATGCTGATTGCCTGTAATGGAACGAGAATCAGCGATGCGCCGCTTCCTGAAGGCAGGGTCATTTACAAACGTTCGCTTGAGCCGGAAGACGCAAAGCGGGCGATCAATCTTCTGCTTCCGTATCATATTATGATAAACGGCTTCGAGGATGGCCGCGTGACGACGGTTGCGTTTGTACCGGGGCAGCATTATCACATAGCAGACCGCGCGCTGGTCGAAGTCCGCTATGGCGAAGAAGCGATGTATGCGGCGGCTGAGCGCGGCATCATGAAACTATATCTGGCTGAGGATGGTTATGCGGGCGCAGTCGATACGGAAAACACCAGGGCGGCGCGCGCGGCCGTCCAGAAAGCCCTTCCGCATTTGCAGTTAACCCAGTCTTCGCCGGGCAATATTGAAATTATGCCGGAAAACGCGGGCAAGGGAACGGCGCTCGCGTTTTTAGCCAACTATCTCGGCTTTGAACGGGAACAGGTGATGGCCATGGGCGACGCGGAAAACGACTTGAGCATGCTGGAATATGCGTATCACAGCGTCGCAATGGCAAACGCCAGCCCGGCAGTTCAAAAAGCATGCCGCTATCAGACACTGAGCAACGATGAATGCGGTGTTGCGGCGATGATTGATCGTGTATTGGCGATGCAGGAGAGATAAAGAAAGCCGACGAAAGATTTGAAAATTGAAACAGACGCGCGTCGGAGTTTTGTTGATTTTACAGCGTATAGAAGGCGCGATCAAATGAACATGCCTTCTGAATCTGGATGACAAGCTCCGAGAGATATTGCTCATCGGTTTCGTCGAACCGGGCAAGGGTCGGGCTGTCGATGTCTAACACGCCAATGACGCGCCCCTGATGGCGAATGGGAAGAACAATTTCGCTTTGCGAAGCACTGTCGCAAGCAATATGGCCGGGAAAATCGTGAACATTGGCGATGCACAGAACCTTGTCCTTTTGTACGGCTGTGCCGCATACGCCGCGGCCCGGCTGGATTCTCGTGCAGGCGGGCAGACCGCAAAACGGTCCAAGCGTCAATGCGCCATGATCC
>OGRT01002050.1_pt1 | contig 12185 bp, 10 predicted proteins | sample 1553581 | NCBI WGS metagenome assembly OGRT01 (sample SAMEA2580113, study PRJEB22360) | human gut metagenome | biome: human gut; feature: human-associated habitat; material: faeces | place: Denmark | collected 2008/2010
GAGCCCAATAAGGCGGCTCTGAATTACCGGAATATATGGCGCTCATTCTCCGGAATGGTGGCTCTCAAAGTCCGGACAGGTGGCTCAGAGATCCCCGGAATAATCAAACGCGATTTTCTGCCATTGTCCATCCGATAAATCCGTGGAATTTTCCCCGTATTTTCCAATTTTATAATCCAGTTTATCTTTCAGAGTTTCCAGACCGACCATTTCCAGCGCAGCGATATAATCTGCCGTCGTCTTTTCGCCGTTCTGGCACATGGAAAGATTCTCTTTTACCGATAACGGATAACGGTAAAAATCCTGAAATGCCGCCGCAAACAGCCGTTTTCTTTCCTTCGGCGTTCTGTCTTTTACGGGCCTTCCATCGACAAGAATGCTTCCCTGTTTCGGCTCATAAAGTCCCAAAAGCAGCTTGATAAACGTTGACTTTCCCGCGCCGTTTTCGCCCACCAGCGCCACATGCCGGTCGGACGGAATCCGCACATTCAGATTGCGAAACACCTCTTTTCCATCATATGAAAAAGAGACATTTTCAAACAAAATTTCATTCTCCATGCTGCAGTCCCTCCAGCTTTTTCAGATAGCCCAGCTTCTGAACCTCTTCTCCGCATTCGACGTATTCCTCCGAAAAATCGCCGGACAGTCCGCTCACCATATCAATCATCTTCACACATGCCAAAAATACGCCTGCCGACAGCGCGCCCTGATACACCTGTAAGCCTGTAAAGGCAAAAATCCAGATCGTCCAGAGGCTCAGAAACAGGCAGGAAATCCCATAATACTTCTGCGTGTGCAGACTGATTTCGAGTCTTTTTTTATACACCTTATCCATGTGCTGTTCGATCCGTTTCATAAAGAAATTCTTTGTCTGCATGATTTTGATTTCATACAGATACTTTTTATCATAAAAGAGATTCAGGTAATATTTCATTCGTCTCTCTTCCGGAATCCGCTCATTTTCCAGCGCGTCGCTCGTTACCATGATTTTGTAGTCAAAATAGAAAATCAACACGATCAAAACGACGCTAACGCCTACACCGCCACCGGACAGATACAACAAATATCCGAATACGGCAATCAGCTGCAGCAAAATTCCAATGACTTTCGAAAACGAATAAAACGCCTTCCAGAAATGCTCATAAGGCTTGTCCGAGATTTTCTCCACGAGATCGTACATCGTCTCACTCTCAAAGTGCGGATAATCCAATGAATGAACCGTCTCAGCGATATGCGTTCCCAGCGCAAGCGTCACTTTTTTCTCAAGACCAAACTGCAGCCGTTCTTTTCCGTTCTGAATCAACACCTGAAAAAGAAAATAAATTCCCAGGAACAAAACGGCCTGCCAGATTCCACTGCCAAGGCTGTTCTGTAAAAAACTGTCCACCACGCTCTGCAGCAAAATCAGCTGCAGAAACGAGATCAGACAGGACATAATTTCCGCCGCAAGATACGCCGCCGACTCCCCCGGCGCGTAGTGAAATATCGTATGGAGCATGTAGGAAAACTGCTTCATGATACCTTCCCCCTCTGTTTAACAACGTAATTCTCCGCCTGTGCTTTCCACATCCGGCTGTAAAGTCCGCCAAGCCGCTGGCACAGGATCAAAGCTCCCAGCAGGCAGACGTCCCGGATCGCCTCCTCCATCCGCTGGTTTAACACCAAGTCGATAAACCGCGCGCTGATCAGCATTGTTAAAAACGGCAGCAATGCAGATACGATTTTTTCAAGGAATCTCCCAATTACCAGAAATTTTCCAGGCGCATGCCGAAGCGACAGGCCAGTTTCCCCTTGTTTCATTTGTGCAGTCCCCCTTACTAAAACAGGCAATTTAGCCCCTCCTGTTTTGTTATCTTATTCTACCAGCTTCATAGACATTTTAGAGTTCTTTTATTGCTTTTTCCCGGGGCATTTTTCCAAAGGTCAGATACCAACACCAATCTGAAATGCCTCTTAAAAAAAGTTTTAATAAACTGTCAATTTAACTGCGCCAGGAACAGCTTCGCATATTTTCCTTGCTTTTCCATCAGCTCCTGATGCGTGCCTTGTTCTGTGATCGAACCGTTTTCCATATAAAAAATTCTATCACAGGCAGTGATCGACGCCAGTCGGTGCGAAATCATCAGGATTGTCTTGTCTTTCAGATAAGAAAAGACAAGATCATAAAATTCTTTTTCGAAACGAATATCCATTGCAGCAGTCGGCTCGTCCATAATCAGAATATCATGATTTTCATAAAAAACGCGTGCAAGCGCAATCCGCTGCCGCTCTCCGCCGGAAAAATCGATTCCGTCCGCACAGAATTCTTTCGAAATAATTCCATCCAGCCGATCTGCTGCTTTGGGAATCCTTGCACAAACCAGGGCGTCCCGGACTTTTTCCAGATCGGGATTCTGATTCATCGAAACATTTTCTGCAATCGATGTGGCATACAGGTTGAAATCCTGGAACAGCGTCGAATAAGTGCTTCTGTAAGTGCGGGTATTCATCTTTTCTACAGGCATTCCATTATATAAAATCTCCCCGCTGCTGCAGTCATAGAGCCGGAGCAGCAGCTTTACCAGCGTCGTCTTGCCAGATCCGTTTTCGCCTACAAACGCGACCTTTTCTCCTTTTTTAATTTCAAACCGGACGTTCTTTAATCCAAACTTGTTATTTTCATACTGAAAGCAAATATCCTGCACCTGAAGCGTTTCAAATGGCGCTGCAGATTGTCCCGGTTCTTTCTTTTCAATTTCAGGTTCCATGTTTTCAACTGTCCGGAACCGTTCGATCAGCGTTCCGTTTTCTGCAAATACAGCGATCTGCGCAGAAAGGCTTTCCAGGCTGAACTGAATCTGATTGCAGGCATTGAGCACCGCGACAAAACCGGAAGCTGTCATGGTATTCCAAACGAGTGTTTTGACTGCCAGATACAACGATGCGAAAAAGTCAATCAAAAGGCAGGAACCTCCAATCGTTTCCAACGCCGTTAGCCGTCCGATTTTTCCGCCCTGTTTTCGGATCAGGACAGCTTTTTCCTCTGTATTTTTACGATATCGTTCCAAAACCGTTTGTTTCATCCCGGATGACCGAATGTCCTTTGCATACTCCGGCAGATAGAGCACACGTTTGAGCATCGAGGCTTCTTTTTCCTTTAATTTTACCGCCGTATCATACGATACCCGTCCGGATACCATTTTTTGATTCATCCAGAAGCTGAACCCGAACGACACAGCAGCCACAACCGGTACAATCCAGTCCGCCCCGATCACGGAAACACAGGTCAGGACAAGCGTCAGGACAGATTCCAACAGGTTCAGAAAATTTCCGACGACCTGAACTGCCCTTTTTGAGCATTCTTCTCCCGCCAGCGTAATCGCGCTGTAATAGCTTTCCGTATCATAGCTTTGCAAATCAACCGTCCGCATTTTTTCGAACAATTCCCGCTGCAGAGACTGTACCAGCTTTTCCTGACACACCGGCTGATAGCGATTCTCGAAAAAACTCTGAACCGCATAAGTGGCTCCTACGATCAAAAACGAGATTCCGATAAACGTCAGAATAAATGCCAGCGTTTTTTTCTGTTCCATACAGGAAATGATATATGCCAGAAAAATAACCCGTAAAAAGGAAGTCCGCACACTGACGACAACTCTCATCAGCGCCGACAGCACGACAAATCCCGGCTCTGCTGACATGGCTTTTCCGAACAAATAAAAATTATTCCGGACGATCGTTTTCCGTTTTTGCCGACTCGATTTCCTCCTGCCCATACAGCTTTTGCTGTAGCTGATACATTTCATAATAATGCCCCTTCTTCTCCATCAGCTCACAATGATTCCCCTCTTCTACAATCGTTCCTTTATCAAATACCAGAATACGATCCGCGAGCTGCGTCGTAAACAGTCTGTGCGAAATAAACAAAATCGTCCGCTCCGGCGATGCCAGCGTCTGCATGACATACCGGTTGATTTTCCGTTCCGTCAAAGGGTCCAGCGCGCTCGTCGGTTCATCCAGAATTACGAACGGATACCGGTTCGCAATAATCCGCGCCAGCATCAGCTGTTGGCTTTCCCCACCGGACAGCACCAGTCCGTCATCCGCAAATTCCCGGGAAATCGACTGATCCAGGTTTCTGATTTTTTTGCGTACTTCCAGCTGGTTTACCGCATTCTGAATTTCTTCCTCCGACAGTTCTTCCCCAGCCCGGATATTATCCTGGACAGACATCGGAAACAAATGAAAATCCTGATGGATTACCCCGAAAAACTTTGTCAGATCTGCTTTTGTATACTGACTGATCTCGGTTCCGTTTAATAAAATCTCCCCCTCTTTTCCAACAAATAACCCGGATAAAAGGTTGGTAAACGTCGTCTTTCCCGCGCCGTTTTCTCCGACAACCGCGATGACTTCTCCGTTTCGGATCGTTACGTTTACATCGTGCAGGGCACGCTTTGCATCCGTTCCTTTCTGATAAGAATATCCGACATCCACAAAAGAAAGCTCAAATCCATTGGAGCAGTCCAGATGCCTGTCTCCTGTTTCCGTTTTCTGATAGGTTTCGCAGTATTCCTGATATTCCCGGATATAAAGCGACGCTTCCTTGATCGCAATCAGCTCGTCAAAGAACCATTCCAGATCCCAGCCAAACGTCGTAATCGACTGCGCAATTCCGATAAAATCACCGATCAAAAGCATATGTCCGGTCAGAATCCGCACGACAACATAAGCGATCGGCAGCATAATTACCAGTCCATCGCTGATCAGCAGTTCGACAAAGTTCAAAAATCCGATCTTTTTTCCAAACTTTCTGCAGATCGCTATCGTCTCTGATACGCCCGCTTCATAAATACTCTGGACAATCTGGGAAACCGAGGTCGTCCGCAGTTCTTTTGCATACTGAGGCAGATAAAATACCCGCTTCGCATATTCCTTTTTTCGCGTTGGAAAGGTCAGCGCCTGGTTGAATTCGTGCCGGTACTTCGCGCCCTTTGCCCCGACCACATAGGAATAAAACAGCGGCAGAACCGACAGCACGATCGCAAACCAGTCCACCTTCCCGATATAGAACAAAATCAGTACGAACGCTTCTACCAATCCGAACAGCGTTCCGATCGAATTCCAAACCTGTAGAATATTTTTTGCCGTATTGTCCAAAAGACGCTGATATAAATTCAGAAATTCCGGCTGGCAATACTGATCATATGGCACATCCGCCGCCCTGTCCGAAATCGTCTCATACAGATACTGTTCGAGCTTTGTCTGAAACACAGGGGTATAAACATTTTTAAAATACTGGTCGCCAAAATGAAACGCAACATTGATCGCCAACATGCCAAGCAATACCCACAAAACAGCAGTCAGATCCCGGTCAGTCTCAACGTGTACCAGAATCAGACGCAGGAAATAAACGCCGTAAAAGACGTTTAATAACTGTTTGAGCAGGTTATAGATGATGCAGATAAATATGCTCTTTTTATCTATTTTGAAAATGGTGCGGAAATAGGTTTGAAACATCTGTATTATTATTCACTCCTAAACATTATTCAAAATGTACTAAGACTGCATTGTTTTTTCCTGGTATACTCTATTATATTTCCACTTTTTATTGCCTCATCCTCAAAATAAAGCAACATATTGTTTTTTATTTTTACATCTGTAACTTCTTTTTTATAATTCTGTATAATAAAATCATTAAATTTTTCATCAAATTTTTTCTTAGTATATACCATTCAAAATTTCCTCTTTATATCCATTTAAAGCACAAATTAAAAAAAATTACTCATCCTTATATTTGCGAAGTGTTTCTAATTGTTCATCCATTTCCTCCTGATAATATCTCCCCAGACATGTAACATTCACAGACACCAAGGAGGCCACTATAACAATTTTATAAACATACTTAAGTGCTTTCTTTATATATTTATTCATTTCCAAATCCTCCACTTTTTCTTATATTATACCACCGATTTTCTTCTTTTTTCTATATGTAAAAAACAACCAATTACATGTAAAAATTAACACTATAAATTATTATTAGCAAATGCTTGAATATTACGGTTCAAATATACCCCTGTTCCGAAGGAACGGATACCGGCAGTCCGGTGTTATGAATCGCCCGGAATACTCAAATCTTTCTAGCATGAATTATCTATATGATGTTTTCAGTTTGATTATGTTGCAAAATTCAGCCTATGGTGCTTGTTTATAAAACAGAAAAGAAAGTGTGTAAGCTTTGAATGAATTATTTTCTCAGCTCACACACTTTATTCTTAAAAATTATAATAGTCATTAATCATATTCAATAAAAAATTTTTAATTTTCATATCTAATTTTCCCAATTTTTCTTTCGCACTCTCATATTTTATTTCATCTATTTTTTTACCTTTCTCTGCCCAAATGGATAACCTATTAATAATTTGCTCTTGCAATATAATATACTGATATTCTATTTCTGATAAGTTTCGTTCACTGATATTTAATCTCTGACATGCTATATGTAAAATTTTAAAAAAAGCCTTTTTAGGAAGCACGTATATTCGTCTCAGACTAACAGAAAAATCTTTCTCTTTTAATAAACTTAACTCTTCAGAAACAATATCCATTTGCTCAATAAAATTATTAATTTGAAAATTACCATTTTTCAATATATCTTCAATAATATTAATATATGATACTCTTTTTTCACCACTTTCTATTTTTTGCATAGTAAATATTTTATGTAGAAATTCTGTATCATCACACAGACTTTCATATTCTTCCCACATTTCTTTTAAAATACTGTCTTTTATCCATAGTCTAAAAAATCCATATCCGCTTCCTTGATATCTTGCCCCACTTCTTTCTATGTGCGCAACATCCCTAATACAAATTGTGGGACACCTTTTATTATAGCCTGTTACTAAAATTCCATGTAACGAATCATATTTTTTATCTCCATACCCTTGATCATATACCAGCGATTGTCTTCTTAAATACAGTATGGACACTATCCCGCTTTCTATATTTTTCTTTAGTGTATTTATAAATTGATCCGTTTCCACTACTTGTTCTACTATTTTTAAATTAACTTTACTCAATATATAATTTCGCATCTCTAGAAACGAACCATATAATGGATAACTCCAATTGGTGAGGTATATGATATAAAAACTATACATATAGTAATAATCTAAATCATATATTCCAGCACATGCCGCAATTGGTTGATCAATACACGATAGTTCATCTGCATTAAATAAATCCTCAAAAAAACCAATATTAAGATCAAATTGCCCTCTTTCTTTTAAAATTTGTTCCATTCTCTTTTCCTCTACACTTTATAATACTGCGCCTGAGCCTGCCATAGCTGCGCATAGAGCCCGTTTTGGGAAAGCAGCGCTTCATGCGTTCCGCTCTCCGCTATTTTCCCGTTATCCAGAACAAAAATCCGATCGCTGAACTTGCAGCTAGAAAGCCTGTGGGAAATGTAAACCGCAGTCTTCCCCTTGACGATCTCATCAAAGCTCTCATAAACCCTGCTTTCTGAAACAGGATCAAGCGCCGCAGTCGGCTCATCCAGAATGCAAATCTGACCGCCCTTATAAATCGCCCTTGCGATCGCAATCTTCTGCTCTTCTCCTCCGGAAAACGAAACGCCATCCTGCTCGTATTCCGGATATACCACGGTTTCCAGACCTTTCTTTAGTTTATTCAGACGTTCCCCAAAGCCTGCCAGCTGCAGCACCTCTTTTGCACGCTCTGCTTCATACTGCTCAGAAGCGGCTACATTTTGCCCAAGCGTCAGGGACAACAGGGAATAATCCTGAAAAACGATCGCAAAAATCTTCTGCCACTCCTTCAAATCATATTCCCGGATATTTTTGCCGTTCCAGAGGATTTCTCCCTCCTCCGGCTCATACAGCCTGCAAAGAAGCTTTACGAGCGTCGTTTTCCCGCTTCCATTCTTCCCGACCACTGCGATTTTCTCAGACGGCTCGATTTTCAAACTGACATGATCCAGAACCAGCTCTTTTGTCCCCGGATACCGGAAAGAAACATTCCGAAACTCAATCACCCCTTTTGTCATCTCTGTGAAAGAATCTCCCTTTGTTTTCTCTGCTTCCAAGTTCAGATATTCCAGGGTACTTGCGATCCTGCCAACATCCGTCCGAAATTCCCCTGCCAACCGGATGGATGCTGAAACCGACATACATGCCTGAAAAATTGCCTGCGCATACCGCAGCACCATGCCGACCGTGATCGTCCCGGCAATTGCCAGCGCCAGCACGCAATAATAGGAAACACACAGCAAAATTCCCTGAATCATGCCAGTTCCAAGCCCGCCTGCACTATTGATTCTGGCAATGGTAAATACATTTTTCCTGACACCTTCCCGTTCTGTATTGATCGTTTTCTGGATCATTTTCTTCGCACGGTACATAAAAATATCTTTCAGAGACTGTGCCCCGATCGCACCGCTTCCGCCTTCATCCATATACCAGAAGCGGCTGTTCTTTTCTGCCTGAGTCATTTGATTCATCGCAGCAGATTCTTTCTTCTGATACCATTTGGCATAAACCGACGCGCCGACCACAGCCAGACCAATATTGAACAGAAGCGCTGCCGCAACCTTCCCCGCCGCGCTCCCGGAAACCTGCATTGCAAGCGGAATCAGCATAATAACCGAACCAAGCAGTTCGAACCCGGAATTGCAGAGGTTGCAAAACTTATCTGCGACTCCAAAAAATCCGCTTCCCCAGCTTCGGTCTGCCAAAATCCTCGCCCGCATTTCCTTTGCATAATCCGATTCCAGATCAGAAAAAGAAATATTCAGGGTATTTACCGGAACAAGCGTCTCAAAACGCATGGCAATCTGATAGCTTCTGGTTTTCATCTCCTTTTCCAGAAGCGCTTTTACACCTTTCAAAAGCCAGATTCCGACCAGTCCAACAACTGCTATAGAAACCGGATCTGCAGAATTTTCCCTGTAAACCAGCAAATCCAGAATTCTGGCAACCAAAAGTACCGGCAGATAAAAAAGCAGGGCATTCAATCCTCCCTGAAGAATCACAATTACAGGGAACTTCCGATCCATCGCCCAAAGCAATTTTATTGTATCCCGAACAGGAACTTTTCGTTTTTCTTTCATTGCTGTTCCTCCTCCCTGTAATACCGGCTCTGAATTTCATAGAGACGCGCATACATTCTGTTTTGCGCCATCAGTTCTTTATGGGTTCCGCTTTCCTGTATTTTCCCGTCTTTTAGCAGAATGATACGATCCATAAATTGTGTGCTCGCAAGCCTGTGGGAAATATAGATACAGGTTTTCTCTTTTCCAAGTTCCCGGAATTTTTCATAAACTTCACTCTCCGCAATTGCATCCAGCGCTGCTGTCGGCTCGTCCAGAATCCAGATCTGTGCCGATTTATGATACAGCATCCTCGCCATCAGAAGTTTCTGCGCTTCTCCACCGGACAGGGAAATTCCATCCCCGGATACTGCCTTTGTCATCTGGGTCAGAATTCCGTTTGGCTCCTGCTTTATCCGCTCCGAAAGTCCCGCCTGTTCCAGAGCTGCCCAGACCTGATTCTGATCCGTCTCTTCCAACGGTTTCAACGAAACATTCTCCGCTACGGTATATGGAAGAACCAGAGCATCCTGAAACAATACAGCAACCTGATCCCGGATAAAATCTGCCTGTCCTCTGGAAACCTCCGTCCCCTGTATGGTAATTTCCCCGGACGAAACCGGATACAGACCGCATAGAAGCTTGACCAGCGTTGTTTTGCCAGCCCCATTTTCCCCGATCAGCGCAAGCTTTTCCCCTTTCCGGATGTTCAGATTCAGTCCGTCAATTACGAGCCTGCCTGCATTATACCCAAACGACACATCCTGAAAGGAGATCTCCTCCGCTGCCCGCGCGCATTCCACTTTTTGCGTACATTCCGTTTTCTGCTGTCCGGCAGGCGCTTCGCCCTCCTGCATGTATGTCCGGATTTTTTCGATTCCCTTGCTTCCGGTCTGCAGCTGACTATAGCTATGTACAAATACCGTAACAAAATTGGAAAACTGCATCGCAATACCATAATACAGGACAAATTCAGCCGCCGAAATTTCCTGCGCAGCGCACTTTTGAATCAGATACAGAAATACCACAATATCCCGTACACAGGCGATCGCGCCCTCCAGTATTCCGGAACGCGCAAGTACAGAAAAGTATTTTTTCTGCAGCTGTACCAGGCTTTTCAGACACCCGTCTATTTTCCCGGAAACAACCTCTGACAACTGATACAGGCGCATATCTTTACCGTATTTTTCATTCTGCGCAGCCCCGATAAAATAGAAAAAGCATCGGTTTTCCCCAGCCTGCTCCTCCAGAAGTCTCTGGTACGCTTTTTCATTTTTATGACAGACAACATATCCTGCTGCGGATAACAAAAGCAACACGAAAAACAGTCCCGGCTGCAGACCAAAGATTGCCCCTCCGAACAACACGAAGGAGCCAATACACACGCACAGATCCAGAATGCCTTCCAGAAATATGCGAAAATCACTTCCCCACAGGGCAGTCTGCCGCGCCATCCCGTATGCTTTCTGTCCCTCTGTGCTCTCTGCGTAAGCGCAGGCTTTATCAAAACGTTTTAAAAAGATTTCATACAGAAAATCCCGGCACAAAAACAGCTGCCGCATTCCCCTCCCGGAAGACGCCATCTGCTGCAGTCCATAAACACAGACCGCAACAAGCCCTGCCGCCGCCAGCTGCGCTGCATCTGCCTTTCCGGTGGAAATTCTGGAAACCACAAACGCCGGAAACCAGACAGCGACCACAGAAATTCCCAAAGACGACAGAACACATAAAATCAGGTAGCAAAGCAACCCCCGATGCTTTTGCCAGATTTTCTGAAATACAAAAGAAATATTTTTTATCATTCTATCACTCCCTTATATATTTCATTACTTAGCTTATCAGCTCAATAAATTTATTAAACTTTTCATCCAACGTTTCATCAGCAAAAGATATACTTGTATTGATTTTTTCATATAATTTATAACAACAATTTGCTTTAAAAAGACAGCTTGAACATTCAAAACACTTTGGAACAAATATACCATCTTCTCGAATTTTATATAATAAATCTATTTCTGAATTCATTGCATGATTCTTATCTACTTCACTAATGTATTCTAACAATTCTTCCTTAGTAACATTTTCTTTCATTGCTTTAATCACAATTAAATCCAATTTTGCAAGTATTGTATTTTTTCGGCTATTTTTATTTGATATTTCTAGGTAATTTATAGCAGCATCGTATTTTCTCAAATGTAAGGAAAGATATGCCGTAAACAAATATGGATCATGCAAATAAGGATATGCCATCCAATCTGTAATAACTACTCCTAATAATTTAGCCATATTAAAATCATAAACATAAGCTGGATACTCAAGAATAGTATACATACATTCTAGTACTTCTTCATAATTGAAATCATTACTACGAAATAGTTTTTTTATTTTTTGTATCGCTTTAACAACATTTAATAAATTTGCCCCTTGGTAATAAAATGACTGGCACATATCAGAAACAAGAATACGCACACAAGGAAATCCTGCCTGTGTATAATTTTTAATAGCAATATTTTTCCCTATTTTTTTTATTTTACCTGTCATAAACTTAGCCGCTGTTACATTAGTCAATTTTTCTTTGCTAAATCCATTTATTTCATCAACTTCTTTAATTAAGCATTTAAAAAACGCCCTCGGTATATTTCCGGTTCCATCAACTTCTGCTTTAGTGTGGTTTATTAACCGAGACTCCGAGAACCAAAATCCTTCATCATCTCTTTCACATGCTAAATATTCATTCATATGCATTCTAAAATTAATATCAAAGCTTACCCCCTGAAAAATTTCAGTTATGCATCTCTGCAATGCTATATCCAAATCCGGATCTGATCCTAATTTAAAAAAATATTTGCTATAAGAAGGATCAAATACCAAGACACCTATAACCGGCAATATTCCCTTTAATGTACAATCAATAATATATACATGAAACTTTTTTTCTTCAATTGCTCTAATTAAATTATATGATTCCATTTTTTCCAATACGCTTTTGCGAATTGTAGAAAACATATCATCATATTTTTCTGTATATATATACTGAATAACGTACCGTTCACATATTTCACTAATTCCCTGAACATAGGCTTCTTCAAATGAG
>OGRT01002054.1_pt1 | contig 12173 bp, 13 predicted proteins | sample 1553581 | NCBI WGS metagenome assembly OGRT01 (sample SAMEA2580113, study PRJEB22360) | human gut metagenome | biome: human gut; feature: human-associated habitat; material: faeces | place: Denmark | collected 2008/2010
TGTGGGTATCGCCGTTAAGAACAAGGCAGGGGAGTACGAGCTGCTGACCGGCAATCAGACCGGTATGCTGCTGCTGGACTACGTTTGCAGCCAGCGCGTCAAGCACGGCAAGATGCCTGCTGACCCGGTCATGGTCAAGACGATTGTCACCATGGACATGGGCGAGCAGATCGCTACCCATTACGGCCTGCGCACCATCAACGTGCTGACCGGCTTCAAGTTCATCGGCGAGCAGATCGGCAAGCTGGAACAGCAGGGCAGGGCAGACAGCTATGTGTTCGGCTTTGAGGAGAGCTACGGCTACCTGACCGGCTCCTACGTCCGGGATAAGGACGGCGTGGACGGTGCCTATATGATCTGCGAAATGTTCAGCTACTATGCCACCAAGGGCATCAGCCTGCTGGACAAGCTGGATGAGCTGTACAAGATCTACGGCTACTGCCTGAATACCCTGCACAGCTATGAGTTCGACGGCAGCGCCGGTTTTGCCAAGATGCAGAGCATCATGCAGGCATTCCGGGGCGACATCAAGGAGTTTGGTGGCAAGAAGGTCGTCAAGCTGCTGGACTACGCGCCGGGTCTGGATGGTCTGCCCAAGTCCGATGTGCTCAAATTCCTGCTGGAAGACAACTGCTCCATCGTGGTGCGCCCCTCCGGCACTGAGCCGAAGCTCAAGACCTATATCTCGGTCAGCGCAGAGAATAAGGAAGCCGCCGAGAAGGTGGAGGCAGAGATCTGCAAGAGTGCTGAGGAGTTCTTGAAGTAGAGAAAAAACACAAATGTGTGATAAATAGGACTTCTTCTGAATGAAGAAAAGTGACTGAAGCACATCCAAATAAATATTACCGTGAGCGAATTGACGTATTTGATAATGCGTTGATTCGCTCTTTTTTTGCCCACCGGGGAGTAGGACACTTCTCTACGGTGAAGTCACACGGAGACTGGTGAGAATGCAGGAGCTCATAAGACACCGATCGATGAACCTGGCTTTATAGAGCATAGGATGCGAACCGATTCGATTGGACAGCTACGCCCAAAAGAAGATGACATTTTTCTTTGATCCAGATGGTTTGCCGTTGCCAAGCCGCAGTGATCAGTCGACAACAATTCCGAACCATTTTCTGGGGATTGTACGGCAGGTTATATCGACCATCAGTAGAATTGAAGAAAATGCAGATCGTAAGCAACTGCTAAGAGAGCTACTGACAAGGGTAACGCAGCGCCGCTTCCTATTTTGTCCGCCTCTGTGTTTTCGCCGCATATACTCCTCCGAGGTGAAAGCGATGATTGAGAGCTTATTGATGTTCTTCATTCACGATGCGCTTTTTTTGCTGGGCTATCTGGCGAGGGGGAGCGCGTTTCCCAAACCGCTGAGCCGGGAGGAAGAGGCGGAAATGATTGCGCGTATGCAGCAGGGAGACGAACGGGCGCGGGAAACGCTGATCGAGCATAACTTGCGGCTGGCGGCGCACATTGCGCGAAAATACACGGTGCCGGGCTATGATTCGGATGATCTGATTTCAATCGGGACAGTGGGGCTGATTAAGGGCGTCGGCACGTTTAAACCGGGAACGGGCACGCAGCTGAGCACATATTGCGCACGATGTATTGAAAATGAAATTCTGATGTGCCTTCGGGCGAGTCAGAAACGAAAGGGCGACGTTTCTTTGCAGGAACCGATTGGCATGGACGGTGAGGGCAACGAAATCACGCTTATCGATGTGTTGGGCACAGAACCGGAGGCGGTGCATGGCGAAGTGGAGCGCCGCGTCAGCCTGCAAAGCATTCGCAAGCTCGTGGATCAGAGTCTCAAGGGGCGGGAGGCAACGGTTATTCGGATGCGTTATGGGCTGATGGATGGCAAAACCTATGCGCAGCAGGAGGTGGCGCAGAAACTGGGCGTATCCCGTTCGTATATTTCGCGGATCGAAAAGAAGGCGCTTGAACGTCTGCGCGTCGCTTTTGAAACCGGAAAATGACCGAACAATTTATAAAAAAGATGGCAAAAGGCCGTGTTTTGCGTGAAAATACTTGATCTTTTGAAAAAGACGTGATAAAATCAAAACACGAGTGCATATTGCTGATGATGCCGTCGCCCAGATGCGGCGGTGTTTGGCAGGCATCAGAATTTATTTGATAAGCATATTTGGAGGGATTCCACATGATTACTGCAGGCGATTTCCGTAAGGGCGTGACCATCGAGTGGGAAGGCGGCGTCTGGACCATCGTTGATTTCCAGCATGTTAAGCCGGGCAAGGGCGCGGCTTTCGTTCGCACCAAGCTCAAGAACGTGATGACCGGCGCTGTGGTTGAGCGCTCCTTCAACCCGACTGATAAGCAGCCGCGCGCGACCATCGAGACCAAGGAGATGCAGTACGTCTATAACGACGGTGAGTTCTACTACTTCATGGATCAGGAGACCTTTGAGCAGATCCCGCTGACGCTGGATCAGGTCGAGGATGCGATCCGCTTCATGAAGGAAGAGACCATGGCCACCGTGCGCTTCTTCAAGGGCAAGGCGTTCTCCGTTGAGGCTCCGAACTTCGTTGTGCTCGAAGTCACCGACACCGAGCCGGGCTTCAAGGGCGACACCACCAGCAACACCACCAAGCCGGCGACGCTGGAGACCGGTTATCAGATTTCTGTGCCGCTGTTCATCAACATCGGCGACAAGATCCGTGTGGATACCCGCGACGGCTCCTACATGTCCCGCGCGTAAGCGATTACAAAGCGTGAGAAAGGCGGCGTAACCATGAGCAAGGTTGGCGAAAAGGTTGCATACCTCAAGGGACTGGCCGAGGGCCTCGGCGTGAATGACGAGACCGAGCAGGGCAAGCTCATGCTGGCGATGATCGATACGCTGGAAGCGCTCGCGAAAAACAGCGAGGAGACCGACGAACGCGTCGGCGAGCTTTCCGAATATGTCGAAGAAATCGACAGCGATGTCAGCGATTTGGAGGAGGCGCTGTTCTCCGAAGAGGACGATGACGACGAGGAAGACGAAGAAGATGATGAGGAAGACGAGGACGACGATGAGGACGGCGACGGCCTGATCGAGTACGAGTGCCCGCACTGCGGTACAGTGATCTTCTTTGACGAGAACGCCTTTGATATGGAAGAAGAGCATCTTTGCCCGAACTGCCATCGCAAGGTCTTTGAAGAAGACGGCGATGACGGTGACGACGAAAAATAATTCCTTCCAATAAGCGATACAAAAGGGCTGATGCGGACAGCGCGCTGAGAGCGCATTGGCCGCGCAGTCCCTTTTTTTAACGTAACGCCTGATGGGGGTATATTGGCCGCGCGACAGAGGCGCAGCCATAGAACGTTTGCGTGGAAAACAGGACATTGAGGATGAACGCATGAAAAAAAGACTTGCATTCTTTCTGCTTGCGCTGCTGCTGGCCGTTTCGGCATGGGCGGCGGCGGAAGAGATTCTCTACACGGGAACGGTCTCTAAGACCATGACCATACGCGCGAAGAAATCCACGTCGGCTTCCAAGCTGGGCAGCGTGGAACCGGGTGAGCTGCTGAACATCATTGAATACGGAGACACATGGACCAAGGTCGATCAAAACGGCGTGGTGGGTTATGTGCTGACCAAAAACGTTGAAGATCTGGCCGCGGCGGCGGGCTACAACGATGAAGCCGACGCGCTGTACGTGGGCGTGGCTGAGGTGGATTTGACGATCCGCGCGGAAAAGAGCAAGTCCGCGCAAAAACTTCAGGAGCTGGCTCAGGGCGAGACGGTCTATGTGACCGAGCTGGACGAGGCGTGGTACACCGTGGTGAAGCAGGGGGTGCGCGGCTATGTGCTGGCTGATCGTGTAAAACAGCTTCAACCGGCGCACGAGGGCATCGAACTGCCGGAAGCATATCAGCCCCTGCCCGATTTCAAGGCAGTATACAGCGCAACGGCGGATGTGAACCTCTCTATCCGCAAGGAAAAAGATGAAAACGCGAAACTGCTTGGCACGGTCTATGAAAACGAAAGCGTTGACGTGATGGATTTCGACGAGAAGTGGGCGCACGTCAAAAAGGATAATGCGGAGGGCTATGTGCTGCGCAGTCATCTGCGTTATTTCCGCCGATATGATCCATACGGGCCGTATGTGCCGGGCGTGGTGTTTTATCCCTATGCGGCGATGGCGACGGAAACGACCGAAATCGTGAACAGCGAAACGGGCGAAAGCCTGCGCGATGTGCCCAAGGGCGTGGTGATGGCGGTCAGCGCCATGCAGGATGACCTTTCTGTAACCCTGCCGTATGATCGGATTACCGGACGCATCCGCGCGACGGGGAACCTTGAACTGGAAGTGGTGCATGCGTGGGATGAAGCGCGGGTGGGCGACCTGATTGCGGTGTTCTCCACGTATTACGATCCGGAGCAGAGCAACCAGACGCAGATTGGACGGCTGCACAACATCATGCAGGGCGTGGAGCGGCTGAACAACGTGATCGTGCCTTCCGGCGAAAAATTCTATTTCAACGATTACTGCGCGCCGTATACGAAGAGCAACGGCTACGAGCTTGGCCCGATCGTCAACTATGTTTCCAGTAAGAAACTGGGCTACGGCGGCGGCATCTGCCAGGTTTCCACCACGCTGTATAACGCGATTCTGCAAATCCCCATCAGCGTCATCAAGACACAGGTGCATTCTTCCTACGGCATCAGTTATGTGCCGCTGGATATGGATGCGGCGGTGGGGGCGGGCAACCTTGATCTGCGCTTGCAGAACACGCTGCCCTATGACGTGCGGTTTGCGCTTCAGGCGGTTGGCGGTGTGCTGACGGTTCGGGTGTATCGGGCGAGCTGATGAAGAGAAAGATCTGTTTTGCGGCATGGGCGCTGGCGCTCATGCTGCTTTTACCGCTGTGCGCCGCGCTGGCTGAGGCGACGGACGGCGAAGCGGAGTATTACGGCACCATCGGCAAAAAGATGACCGTATACAGGGACGCCAACGAGGATTCTGCCCAGCTGGGCAAAATTGAAGCCGGAACAGTCGTGGACGTTTATAAAAAAGGCCGGACATGGACGCGCATTGGCTATGAGAGCGGACAGGGCTATGTGCTTACGAAGTTTGTGGAGATGGTGCAGCGCAAGAACCCGTTTGACGGCCCGATGCCCGGCACAAGCCGGCATGTCGCGGTAGGTTATGTATTGACAGACACCATGTTTACGCCGGAAGGATTCCGTTATCCCATTCAGGTGAGCGCGGGAAGCTGGCTGTCCATCCATCAGATCAAGGATGGGCGCGCATATTTCCCGTATCGTAGGCTGGAAGATGACGTGAGCCTCGGCGTGGACAAAATGCGCATCTATGACTTTGTGGATTGGAGCGAGGCTGAACCCGGCGATCTGCTCTATGCGTTTACGACGTTTTATTCCACCAGCACCAGCAAAGAGGGAAATGCGGGCCGCGTTTACAACATTGCGCTGGCCAGCGAACGGCTGACGGGCGTGCGCGTCAAGGCAGGGGAGACGTTCTCCTTCAACGCGGTCTGCGGGCCGTATACCAGGGAAAACGGCTATCATGCCGCGCCAATTCTTTCCGGCGAGAGCAAGATGGGGTATGGCGGCGGCGTCTGCCAGGTGTGCAGTACGATTTATAATATCGTTTTGCGCGTGCCGACGGTCATTGAAGATATGAACTGGCATTCGCAGGGAGGAGTCAGTTACCTGCCTGCCGGATTTGATGCGACGGTCAGCGACACGAAGGACATGATCTTTCGGAATATTCTGCCCTATGACGTCCGGATTGAGTTTGAAAGCCTTGACGGCGTGATGACGGCGTTCATGTTCAGGGATTATGAGGAGTAAGCGATGCGGATTTTGATTTCCAATGACGATGGAATTTTTGCGCCGGGGCTGGCCGCGCTGGTGCATGCGTTCGCAGCAGCGGGGCACACGGTTTATGTCGCCGCGCCGGACAGCCAGCGCTCGGCGGCCAGCCACAGCATGACGCTGTTTCAGCCGTTGACGGCGAAGAAAAGCGCCGTGGCGGGCGCGCCTAAGGCATGGGCGATTGACGGTACGCCGGTGGATTGCGTGAAGCTGGCAGTTAAAACGCTCTGCCCGGAGGTTGATTTTGTGATTTCGGGAATCAACCATGGCTACAATTCAGGCTCGGATGTGCTGTATTCCGGCACAGTTGGCGCGGCGATGGAAGGCGCGCTGAACGGCAAACCCGCGATGGCGGTTTCACTGGGGCATGAACGGGAGGATACCTACGACAACGCGGCGGCACTGGCATCGTCGCGAAAGTTTTTGACAGCTTGCAGGCGCACCCGTTACCGCCGTTTTCTGTGCTGAACCTGAATTATCCGGAGACAGATGAGGCACTGGGACTGAAAGCCACGTCGTTGCGCGCGCTTCGTTATCTGGATACCTATGAACCGGAGATGGGCGCGGACGGCGTGACACGCTATACGCTCGTCGGCGGCATGGATAAGCACATGGCGGACGGAGAGGACGATTACACATGGCTCAGGCGCGGCTACGCGACGATGACGGTGCTGACCTATGATCTTACGCACGACGCGGCGACGAAGGCTTTGGAAGACCTGATATAAAAATGATGCAGGAAGCGCAAAACTTCTTGCATTTTTTTCGCGTTTTTGGTAGAATAAACCCAAAGAAAAAGCGGGCGTTTTGCCGCGGGAGGTCAACTGTTATGCAGGATATGCAGGACATGATGCGCAGACTGAATCAGTCCGGCAAAAGACTGAGCAAAGGTCATCGCAAAATTGCGGAATATATCGTGGAGCACTATGATAAGGCTGTTTTCATGACGGCCAGCAAATTGGGCGAGAAGGTCGGCGTCAGTGAATCGACTGTCGTCCGCTTCGCCTCGGCGATGGGGTATGAGGGGTATCCTCAACTGCAAAGGGCGCTTCAGGAGCTTGTGCGCCATTGGCTCACCGCCGTGCAGCGCTTTGAAATGGCGACGGACATTGATCAGAGCGAAGTGCTGCGCACAGTTCTGCATGCCGATATGCAGAACATCCGCACGACGACCGAAGAGATTGATACCGCCGCGTTTGACGAGGTGGTCGATAAAATCATCGGCGCGCGCAATATTTACGTGATGGGTCTGCGTTCAGCCGCGCCGATTGCGCAGTTTCTCGCCTATTATCTGAATTTTATCTTTGATAATGTGCGTGTGGTTTCCGAGGCCAGCGGCGATGTGTTTGAGCAGATCAGCCGGATTAACGAGAGCGACCTGCTCTTTGGCATCAGCTTCCCGCGTTATTCAACCCGCACGCTGGAGGCGATGAACTTCGCTAAGGCGCGCGGTGCACAGGTGGTCGGCCTGACCGACGGCCCGATGTCCCCGGTTTATGCGACGAGCACCGTCTGCCTGACGGCGCGGACGGATATGGCATCGTTCGTGGACTCGATGGCCGCGCCGCTGTCAGTGATCAACGCATTGATCGTCGCCCTCGGCCTCCGTCGTAAGGATGAACTCAGCGAACATTTCCGCTTGATGGAAGGAATTTGGGATGAATACAGGGTCTATGTCGGCAAAGACCGCGTGTGATGTGGCCGTCATCGGCGGCGGCGCGGCAGGCATGATGGCCGCGCTGCAAGCCGCCTGGGCGGGCGGACGCGTGGCACTGCTGGAAAAGAACGAAAAACTGGGCAAGAAAATCTATATCACGGGCAAAGGACGCTGCAACGTGACCAACGTTGCGGACATCGATGATTTTTTTAAGCAGATTCCGCGCAATCCGCGCTTTTTGAACGCGGCGGCGCGTCAGTTTACGCATGAGGATGTGACGGGGCTGCTCGAAATGCTCGGCACCCCGACCAAAGTGGAACGCGGCGGCCGTGTTTTTCCGGAAAGCGACAAGGCCAGCGATGTGACCCGCGCGCTGGATCGCGGCATGCGCGACGCGGGCGTGACGATTTCGCTGAATACCGAAGTGGCGCACGTGCGTCAGGCAGACGGCGGTTTTAATGTGGAACTGACACAAGGCGGCACGCTGAAAGCCAAAAGCGTGATTGTCGCGACGGGCGGCGTGAGCTATCCGACGACGGGCAGCACGGGCGATGGCTATCAATTTGCAAGAGAAAACGGTCTAAACGTCACGAAACTGAGCGCGTCGCTCGTGGGGATGACGATGGATGAAAAATGGCCGATGCTGTTGCAGGGACTGTCACTCAAGAACGTGAGAATCACCGCAAAAACGGGGAAAAAGACGATTTACAGCGAGCTGGGCGAGATGCTTTTTACGCACTTTGGAGTGAGCGGCCCGTTGATCATTGAGCTGAGCAGTCATATGCCGGAAGATTTCTCACGGGTTAATGTGATGCTGGATATGAAGCCCGGCCTGACGGAAGAGCAGGTCGATTTACGTCTTCAGCGTGATTTTGCCGAAAATATTCGCAAGCAGCTTTCTTCCGTGCTGACGGGATTGATGCCCGCGCGCATGGCGCCGGTTTTCGCAACACTCTGCGGCGTGAACGCAGATACGCCGATCAATCAGGTGACGCGCGAGCAGCGGCAGACGATTGGCCGTGCGCTTAAAGCGCTTCCTCTGCGTGTGGTCGGCACGAGGCCGATTGAAGAGGCCATCGTTACGCGCGGCGGCGTCGATGTGCTGGAAATCACGCCGGGCACCATGATGAGCAAGAACGTGCCGGGCCTGTTTTTTGCAGGCGAGGTGCTGGATGTGGACGCGCATACGGGTGGATTTAATCTGCAAATCGCTTTTTCAACCGGAGCGCTGGCAGGGAAAAAAGCTGTTGCTTGGAGCTTGGAAAACTGAAAAGGCATTATAAAAGGACGGCCAAGGCCGTCCTTTTCCTTTTGAGTGTGTTAAGCGGGTGGATTCAGCTCAGTTTCCGCATTCAATGCTGATCGCATTGAATTTCTCCAGGATATCTTCGACTTTAAGCTTTTTCCGCGCTTCATCGGAAACGTCCATCTCCGCATGCCCCTGGTGCATCATCAGCAGGCGGTCGCCGTATTCCACAGCGTAGCGCAGGTTATGCGTGACCATGATGGTTGTCAACTGCTTTTCACGGACGATTTTGCCCGTCAGTTGCATGATGATTTCAGCAGTCTTGGGGTCGAGCGCCGCAGTGTGCTCATCCAAAATCAGAAACTCAATCGGGGTCATCGTGCTCATCAGCAGCGCCATTGCCTGGCGCTGGCCGCCGGAGAGGTTGCCGACCGGTACGCCCATCTTATCTTCCAGACCGAGACCAAGTTGGGCAAGCATCGAGCGGTATTCCTCTGTCTTTTTGCGGTTGACACAGGGGAGAAGGTTGAACGGCTTGCCCTTGTTGTCTGCCATCGACATGTTTTCCAGAATGGTCATCGAAGGGCAGGTGCCGCGCGACGGGTCCTGATAGACGCGGCCGATGCGGCGGTGGCGTTTGTGCTCCGGCATATGCGTAATATCCTCGTTGCCAATCATAATTTTGCCTTCATCGATTGGGATCGAACCGCAAATGATGTTGAGCAGCGACGTTTTGCCCGAACCATTTGAACCGACGACGCAGACGAATTGCTTATCCGGGATGGAGAGAGAAAAATCATTGAACAGGCAGGTTTCGTTGACCGTGCCGCCCTGATAAACCTTGACGATGTTGCGCAGCTCAAGCATGGTGTTTCGCCTTCTTTCGATGACCGCCTGCGACGATGATGACGAACAGCAGCGCCGCTGTGACGAGTTTGAGATCAAACGGAGAGAGGCCGAAACTCAAGGCAAGGGCCACACAGCCCTTGTAGAGAATCGAACCGAGAACAACGGCTGTTGTTGCGCGCAAGAAACGAAGGCCGCGAAGGAGCTGCGTGCCGACGATAACGGAAGCGACAGCCAGAACCAATGTGCCCGTGCCCATCGAGATGTCGAAATAGCGCTGATATTGGCACATGATGCAGCCGGAGAGCGCGACGAGCGCATTGGCAATCGCGAGACCGAGAATTTTTACTTTGCCGCTGTCCTTGGCGAGACTGGCGACAAGAGTCGGGTTATCGCCGGTTGCACGAAGCAGAAACCCGGAACGGGTGGAGAGATACGCGTCCATGAGCAGCTTGACGATAAGCGCGACGAGCGCCATCAGGATAACCGGGGCATAGGACTGTACGCCTGTTGGCAGACCGGAAATAAAATCGTTTTTAAACAGCGTATTGAAGGAGAACAACTGCACGTTCGCGCGGCCGGCGATATGCAGGTTGATTGAATACAGACCTGTCATCATGATGATGCCCGACAGCAGATCGCGCACGTGGAATTTCACATGGATGACGCCGGTCAGCGCGCCCGCTGCCGCGCCTGCCAGCAATGAAGCGGGGAGAGTAAGCAGCGGATGAATGCCGTTTGAGATCATCAGCGCCGTAACCGCTGCGCCGAGCGGGAACGTTGAATCAACCGTCATATCGGGAAAATCCAGAATTTTGAATGTGATGTACACGCCAAGGGCCAGAACCGCGTAAATCAGCCCCTGTTCGAGCACGCCGAGCAGCTGTGCCATGTTGAACCTCCGTTGACGCAAGCGCGCACAGAACGTTTGTCCTGTGCGGCGTGGTGCGTTTTCTACTTATTTAATAGAGAAATTACTCCGCTTCGATGGCGCGGGTGGCCAGTTCTTCGGAAAGGGTGATGCCAAAGCGGGCAAGCGCCTCGGAATTGATGTACAGGCTCGGATCGGAGATGACTTCATAGGTCATGTCGCTGGCCTTTGCTTCGCCCTTGAGCACCTTTGCAGCCATCAGACCCGTCTGGCGGCCCAACGCGATGTAGTCAAGGCCTTCCGCAGCGACACAGCCGAGCTTTACCTGCTCGATTTCAGAACCGAAAACCGGCTTGCCCGCGGCGTTGGCCTTATCCAGCACAAGCGCCAGAGCGGAAACGACGGTGTTATCCGTGAGGTTGGTCATGCAATCGACTTTGCTCAGCAGCGCGTCGAGTGCCAGAGGAATATCGGCGGAGGTGCTGATACCGGATTCGACGATTTCAAAGCCGTATTCCGGCGCAAGAGACTTGTAGGTTTCGATGGTCGAAAGGGAATTGACCTCGCTGGTCGTGTAAAGAATACCGATTGCCTTTGCTTCCGGCAGCATCGCGCGGATGGTAGCCAGTTGGGCCGCGACGGGCAGGGCATCGGAAGTGCCGGTCACCTCGCCTGCAGCCTTGCCGTCGGCATCGGCGAAACCGGCGGAAACCGGATCGGAAACGGCGGTGTAGATCGTCGGAATTTCGCCTGCCGCATTATAGCAGGCCTGCGCCATCGGAGTCGCAATACCTACCATTAAGTCAACCGGCTTGGCTGCAAACTGCGCGGCGATCTGCTGGGCGATGCCCATATCGGCTTGCGCGTTCTGATAGAGGATGGTCAGATTATCGCCTTCGACGAGACCGGCTTCCGCTAATCCTTCGACAAAACCGGTGCGGCAGTTATCCAGAGAGCCGTGCTCGGCGAACTGGCCGATGCCGACGGTGTAGTTTTCCGCGGTGGCAAAGGCGGCGGTAGCGGTGAGGACGAGGGTGGCGGCGACAGCGATCATACGCTTCATCATAGGAATACCTCCTGCTTTCTGGGCTTTAAAGCCCGGTCGATTGGTTTAGTAGCGGGAAAGCGGGGAAGTGGGGATAAAAGAAAACGCCCCATGTTCCCTTTTAAGGAACATGAGGCGGAAAATACATTCCGTGGTGCCACTCACATTGGCCAAATAGGCCCGCTCACCCCGTACTAACATACGGTGCATCCTGATAACGGGTCTGCGTCCCGTCCCCATCTAATAAGGCATAGCCCGTTGATGAGGCCCTCGGAAAGCCCATTTTGAAAGACCAGCTATACCACACTCTCAGCAACGGTGGCTCTCTGCAATAGCGAAGATGCTTTCTACTTCTCTTTCCTCAAGCGGTTTGCTTTTGTTTGATTGCATTATAGAGTTAGACAGATGATTTGTCAACCCCTATTTTCAAAAAGTTTAAAAAATTTGAGAGACACGGATGAAAGAAAATAGATTTGAAAAGAGCATAATAGGGAAGAAAGACAGAATTGTATACAAATGCGTCGAATAAATGAAGGGGAAAAATCAAACTATTGTTAGATTTTTTGAATTGAGATGCAAAAAGATTCAAAAACTGTCAAAAAAAGTTTAGAAAAGGTATTGACAGGGAGCCGGAACTGCGATATAATAACCGAGCTGTCAGCG
>OGRT01002066.1_pt1 | contig 12118 bp, 9 predicted proteins | sample 1553581 | NCBI WGS metagenome assembly OGRT01 (sample SAMEA2580113, study PRJEB22360) | human gut metagenome | biome: human gut; feature: human-associated habitat; material: faeces | place: Denmark | collected 2008/2010
ACTTTCCTTAAGCTTCTTTTTTTTCTTTACGTTCTTTGATTTCCATAAATGTCTGTCCAAAAATCTTTAATTCTTCAAGAATTTCATAGTCTTTCTTGTTACGAACATCAAAAGTAATCTCTACTTTCCCCTGGCTATCACTGATTTTTGCTTTTAAATGCGTTTTAGAGATGGCTTCGAAATAATCTTGAGTCAAGAAGAATTTAAGAGAGGCTTTTTCGAAACGAACAATAATAGTATCGTTCTTACGCTCGACTAATTCTGCAAAGGCAGCATCCAAATAGGCCTTAACCAGACCAATCTCAATGAGATAGGCAACTTGGTCTGGATATTCTCCAAAGCGGTCAATAAGCTCATCTTGAAGGTCTTGATAGTCTTTCTGATTCTCAATTTCTCGAATACGCTTATAAATTTCAATTTTTTGGCGCTCGTCAGAAATATAGTCAGAAGGGAGGTAAGCATCAATCTGAAGATTGAACTCTGCATTTCCTTTACGGCGAACTTGAGTTTTACCTTGACGTTTATTGATAGCCTCTTCCAAGAGTTGCGAGTACATTTCGAACCCGACTGAGTCGATGAAACCACTTTGAGAAGCACCAAGAATGTTCCCGGCACCACGAATTGATAAATCACGCATGGCAATTTTGAAACCTGATCCCAGTTCTGTAAAGCCCTTAATAGCATCCAATCGCTTCTCAGAGACTTCCGTCAACACTTTATCAGGACGATACATGAGATAGGCATAAGCAATTCGATTACTACGCCCCACACGACCTCTCAACTGATAAAGAGTAGATAAGCCCATATGATCTGCATTCTCAATAAAGAGCGTATTAACGTTGGAGATATCAATCCCTGTCTCGATAATGGTCGTTGCTACCAAAACATCGTAATCACCATTCAAGAAATCCAAGAGGGTATTCTCCAACATAACCTCACTCATCTGACCATGAACAAATCCGATACGTGCTTCAGGGACCAGCTCATGTAGTTCAGAAACTTTTTGATCAATGGTTTCAACACGATTATAAACATAAAAAATCTGGCCGCCTCGGTCCATCTCTCTTAATATCGCTTCTCTAATAAGACCAGGATTGGTTTCCATAACATAAGTTTGAACTGGATAACGGTTGGTAGGTGCTGTCTCAATAATCGACAAATCACGAATACCTAACATAGACATATGAAGCGTACGAGGAATAGGTGTCGCAGTTAGAGTAAGGACATCAACCTTAGCTTTCAACTCCTTAAGTTTCTCTTTATGCTTCACGCCAAAACGTTGTTCTTCATCAATTACTAGCAAGCCTAAATCAGAAAACTTAACATCTTTAGACAGCAGGCGGTGGGTACCAATAATAATATCAATACGCCCTTTAGCGAGATTTTCAATAGTCTCATTTTGCTCTTTTTTACTTCTAAAACGACTGAGTTCATCTACTTCAACAGCATGATTTTCAAAACGCTCTTTAAAATTCATATAATGCTGATGGGCAAGAACTGTGGTAGGAACTAGGATAGCAACTTGCTTTCCATCATTGACTGCCTTGAAGGCAGCACGCATAGCTACCTCTGTCTTACCAAAACCAACATCACCCACCAAGAGACGATCCATGGGTTTGTCTGACTCCATGTCTGCCTTAATTTCCTTGATAGAACGCAATTGATCCTCTGTCTCAGCATAGGCAAAATCATCTTCGAAATCCCTTTGGTTATAATCATCTGGTGAAAAAGCAAAACCTTTAAGTTGACTACGCTCAGCATAAAGTTTTAAGAGATCATCGGCAATATCCTCTACTTGCTTGCTTACTTTTTGTTTAGTCTTTTGGAAACGCCCATCATTGAGTTTATTAATTTTAGGCTCTTTTCCGTCCGCTGATACATACTTAGAGAGACTCTCAATCTGCTCAACAGGTAGAGAAATTGTTGCAGCATCCTGATATTGGATGGTCAAGTAGTCACGATGCACCCCTTTAATCTCAATAGTCTCAATACCTTTAAATTGACCGATACCATGAGTCTGGTGTACAACATAATCACCTTTTTCAAGTTCATTGTAATCTTTGAGACGCTCTGCATTGGAAACGTGACTGGCACGCGCACGACGTTTTACTTTTTTATGAAAAATCTCACGTTCAGTAACCAGAACAACCTTTTCATCTGCAAAGTAAAAGCCATTCGATAAGTTTCCTAGGACTAGTTTAGCCTTATGAGGTATCAAATCTCCAAAGCTACTAAGGGGTAAATCTAAATCATATTCTTCCAAGGTTTCCTTCAAAGATTTGAGCTGCTTCTCAGACCCCACTTGTAAAATAACTGTTGCCTTATTCTTGGTATAGCGATGTATTTCATCAACTAGAAGTGGAAACTGGTTAAAGAACTCCTGCATAGGGTATTGAGTAAATTGATACAACTTATCAAATTTAAGATTTCCCAAGCCCTTATGAAAATTCGAAAAGAAACTAGCTGGCTGATAGTTACGTAAAGTCTTAAATGAATCCACTAAGTAATTTAGATGACTCAGAGACTTGCCCTGATGAAGATCCTCAGTTAAAAGATTAGCCACTTCCAACTCAAGACGTCCATGGCGGTCCACTATCTTTTGAAAATCATCAATGAAGACAGGAGTTCCCTTTGGAAGGTAGTCAAATAAGGTGTAAGCATTATCATAAAAGAGAGACAAAAACTTACGTAAATCTTTATGACGGTAACCATCAATCGTAACCGACAGAACCTCCTCAAGGTAAGCCTTATGAGGACCTTCTGCCTTTGAGACCGCACTTTCTAGGGCCTTCTCAGCACGTTGGTAATCTTCTCTTGTTAAGATAATATCATCTGCCGGAGATACGATAATATGCTCTAAATTATCTAAAGATTTCTGACTATCGCTATCAAACTGACGAATACCATCAATCTCATCTCCAAAAAATTCTAAACGGTAGGGGAGTTCTGCAGTCAGTTCATAAATATCTAAAATATCGCCCCTACGACTGAACTCACCAGGTGAGAGAACCTGCTCTACCCTTTGGTATCCAATATGAGTAAGATGCTTACTGAGAGCCTCTAAATCATGTTCCTCCCCTAGTGTTAAGTCAATGCGAGAGTCTTTATAAACCTCAGGGTTAGGCAAATGTAACTTAGTACCAACTAAACTCGTAACCAAGATTCCACTTGACTCTTTATCCATTAAAAAATTAAGACTTTCGAGACGAGAATGGGTCTTTTCTGGAGAAGCGAAGATGAACTCTGCAGCTACTACATCATCTGCAAAAAAAGAATAAACCTTATCCTCTCCTAAGATAGCTGACAAATCTCCTGTTAGTTGCTCAGCTTCATTTTGTGTTGAAGTAACGATTAGAATCTTAGGAACCTGCTCAGAAAGGGCAGATGCCATGACAACTGCCTTGCTGGAACCAGAAAATCCCATAACCAACTGTCTACTCAATAAAGTTACTTTATCACGCCACTCAAGCAATTGAGGATTCTTCTCAAAAAGATCTAATAGGGTATTAGCCATTATAACGCCTCATGGTGTCTTCGAAATCATTGGTTTTAAGGTAATGATTGAGGGCCGTCTCTACCTTGTCTAAAGTCAGTAAAATTGTGGCATAATCATCTTCACTAAATTTTCCAAGGACATGATTAACGACCGTCATTCCTTTCTGTGGGCGGCCAATACCAATTTTTATACGGTCAAATTCTTGAGTGCCAGTTTCAGCAATGATAGATTTAATCCCATTATGACCACCTGCTGAACCTTTTTGACGAAAGCGCAATTTCCCAACTTCCATATCTAAGTCATCGTAAATGACGATAAAATCCTCCATGGGAATATTGTAATAAGCTAGCAATGCTCTAACAGCTAGACCAGATAGATTCATAAAGGTCGTTGGTTTCACAAAATAAACCTTTTCACCGTTTAAAAAGGTCGAAGCCACTTCAGCCTTAAAGGTCTTTTCTTCAGAAAAGGTTAATCCCAGTTCCTTAGCCATTAGGTCTATAGCCATAAAACCAACATTGTGTCGTGTTTCATGGTATTTTGAACCAGGGTTTCCCAATCCAACTACTAATTTTGTCATTATTTCTCCTCTTTGATAAACAGCAAAAGGACTGAAAAATACTTTTCAGCCTTGTGCACTATTTTTTATTTTCTAAACGTTGAAACGGAATTCCATGATGTCGCCATCTTGAACAACATATTCTTTTCCTTCTTCACGAAGGCGACCAGCTTCCTTAACAGCTTTCTCAGAACCATATTTAATAAGATCATCGTAAGACATGGTTACAGCACGGATAAAGCCTTTCTCGAAGTCAGAGTGGATAATTCCAGCTGCCTGTGGAGCCTTGATGCCTCGTTTAAAGGTCCAAGCACGTACTTCTTTCTCACCAGCAGTAAAGTAAGTTCCAAGACCAAGCAAGTGATAGGCTGCGCGTGTCAGTTTATCAACTCCTGATTCTGTCAAACCAAGGTCTTCCAAGAACATTTCTTTGTCTTCATCATCCAATTCAGAAATTTCTTCCTCAACACGTGCCGAGATAACAACTACTTCTGCATTTTCAGTCGCTGCAAACTCACGAATTTGTTTGACATAATCAATATCATCAGGATTTGCGACTTGGTCTTCATCAACGTTAGCCACATAAAGTACTGGTTTTGTTGTCAAGAGGAAGAGTCCCTTAACAATTTTTTGCTCTTCTTCAGTAAAATCAATCGTACGTGCAGACTTACCATCTTCTAGAACAGGTTTAATCTTTTGAAGAATATTAAACTCTGCCACAGAATCTTTATCTTTTTGTGTACGAGCAATTTTTTCGACACGCGCATAACGTTTGTTAATTGATTCAAGGTCAGCCAAAATCAATTCTAGGTTGATTGTATCAATATCAGCCATCGGATCTACAAAGGCATCCTCACGCCCTTGTTCACGCATAACATTTTCATCATCGAAAGCACGAACCACATGGACAATCGCATCTACTTCACGAATGTTCGCTAAGAACTTATTTCCAAGACCTTCACCCTTTGATGCTCCTTTTACGATACCCGCAATATCTGTGAACTCAAATGTGGTTGGAACTGTCTTTTTAGGGGTAATAAGTTCAGTCAGTTTCGTCAAACGCTCATCTGGTACCTCAACCATTCCGACGTTTGGATCAATTGTCGCGAAAGGATAGTTAGCAGCTTCCGCACCCGCTTTTGTAATTGCATTGAAAAGAGTTGATTTACCAACGTTTGGCAAACCAACGATACCTGCTGTTAAAGCCATTAATTTATTTCTCCATAAAAAAGTAATTCAGTTAATTATAACACAAAAATTGTTAAAAATAGGCAACTTCCCTTTGAGAATCATAAAAAGGAAAGCAAGGCAAAGAATGCTATAAAGAAGATGATTGGGGACTCTAGAAAGTTTTTATATTGCTAGTAAACCAATTTCCTTAACATAAGAATCTCCTTATCTAGACTCCTCAATGTCTGTTATAAAATCTTCTTAAGTTTCTTTTCGAAATCATGACGACTCATCATAACCACATGATCACAATTCGTACAACGGATCTTAATGTCAGCTCCAAGACGGGTCACTTCCCATTCATTAGCTTTTTTTCCTGTTGCTTTGATGGTACAAGCATGTGGTTTTTTCATTTCAACTAAACTTCCAATTTGGTACATAGACTTCCTCTCTAGTAAAAAAGTTATCCACTGTGGATAACTTTTTCGATTTTAGTTTGTTCTTACAGGTGTAATCAATTGAATAAAATTCTCACTGTCATCTGCTGGCGTCAAAGTAAATGGACGCACTGGTGAAATGAAACGTACACGGACAGTCTCACTCTTAAGAGCTTTCAAAGCATCTATTAGGTAGGTTGGGTTGAAACTAATGACCAAATCACTACCTGAAACATCTTGCACGTCAATATCCTCATTCACCTTTCCGACTTCTGGCGAATTAACATGGGCACTGACACTGCCATTGATGATTTCGAGTTTAACAGTACCACTTTGACTAGCATTAGAAATCAAATATGAACGTTCCATAGCAGAACGAAGGCTAGCGGTCTCGAAAACAACTTCTGTTTCAAATGAATCAGATAAGAGACGATTCGTGTCTGGATAATTTCCTTCAAGTAAACGTGTATAGAAAGAAATTGTTTCACTACGGAATAGAATTTGATTTGCTGAGAAGAAAACCTCTAAATTTTCAATATCATCGCTAAAGACTGCCGATAATTCTTTAAGTGAGCGACTTGGGATTACAACATCAAAGTTATCTGCAGAATGCTCCAAAACAAGTTGGCGTTGGCTCATACGGTGAGAGTCCGTTGCTACAGCTTTGAGATCTTTATGATTTGAAAGAACAAAGTGAACACCGGTTAAAATTGGACGACTTTCTTGCGTGCTTGCTGCAAATGACGTTTCAGCAATGATAGATTTTAACACTTTTGTGTCCATGAGTAATGGCGTCAAGCTATCAACTTCCTGAATACGGGGATATTGTTCAACATCTTTCCCTTTCAAGGTAATTTCTGATTTACCACTCTTCAGTAAAACTTGGTATTGTTCAATTTCTTCAAAAGTTAGGGTAACATCAGGCAAGCTTGAGACAACATTAATGAAAAAGTTGGCTTCCAAAAGGATACTACCTGGCTGTGTAATTAATAGGCCTGCATTTTCTTCTGAAACTGAGATACTATTTTCAATTGAGATTTGCCCATTTGATCCTGTCAAATAGATACCATCACTGGTAACTTCGATTTTAATCGTTGATAGAATTGGGATAGCATTTTTAGAAGAAATAGCACGGCGAGTCGTATGAAGTGCTTGTAAGAAATAAGCTTTATTAATCGCAAATTGAATCATGATGCTCCTTTATTTTATTAGTATTATTTTAGTAGTAGTAGTAGGTCTTGTGGACACTGTGCATAAGTCTACAAAACATAGTTTTATCAAGGCTTTAAACTTGTGCACAGCCTGTGGAAAAGTTTGGATAATTTTTAATAGTTATCCACAAGTATTATTTTATCTTGTTTTTGATGGTATCAATTTCAATGCGTAAACTGTCATCTTGAGCAATCATATTTTTGATTTTATTGTATGCATGTAAGACAGTTGAGTGGTCTCTTCCTCCAAATTCTTTTCCAATTTTTGGAAGGGAGTTATCAGTCATTTCACGCGCAAGATACATGGCTACCTGACGTGCCAAGACAATATTTTGTGTTCGTTTAGTTGCCTTGATTTCTTTCACAGTGACATTATAAAATTTTCCTACCTCAGTTTGGATATCCTCAATCGGAATAAGAGTTAACTTAGGACTATCCATTTTACGTGCGCGAATGGCTTCAGCAGCTACTTCAACTGTGATAGTATCTAACTGGCGAACATTGGCAACTAAGCTAATATCTTTTAAGGCCCCTTCTAAGTCACGGACATTTGAATCAAATTGGCCAGCTAAATACTCAATTGTTTCAGGAGGAAAATGATAATCATAGTCCATAATCTTATTAGTAAGAATGGCCACTCGCGTTTCAAAGTCAGGTGGTGTGATATTGACGGTTAACCCCCATTTAAAGCGCGTGACAAGACGCTCTTCCATCTCGTTCAATTGATCTGGATTACGGTCGCTGGTCAGGACAATTTGTTTATTATTATTGTGAAGGACATTGAAAGTATTGAAGAATTCCTCTTGAGTGGCTTGCGTTGATTTTTTAGCCAATGATTGAATATCATCAATTAAGAGAACGTCCAGATGACGGTATTTAAGTTTTAGTTCATCCATTTTATCTAAACGGATATGTACAACAAATTCATTAATGAAATTCTCTGCAGTAATGTATTTGATACGTGCTTGAGGATTATCATGTAAGACCTTGTTACCAATGGCATTGAGTAAGTGAGTTTTTCCGAGACCAGGTCCTCCATAAATAAATAGAGGGTTATACGTAGCTCCTGGTGAATCAGCTACAGCTAAAGATGCAGCAACTGACCAACGGTTTTCATCCCCCTGAATAAAATTATCAAAGGTGTACTTACTATTTAAGTCAGAGTCCAATGTAGGAAGAGCAGGGGTCTGCTGTTCCTTTTTATTACCAAAGTCATTATTTGCTACAGTTGAATTTGCCTCGTTTATGAGCGCTTCGTCAAAGACGTACTCAACTTTTATTTCACTATTATAGGCTTCAAAACCAGCCATCAAAATGAAAGATTGCATATTCTTTTCCCAGAATAGCTTTTTGACTTCTTCAAGCAGAATTGTAGCAACGTTATCTTGAATTTTGATGAGCTTGGTATCTAGGACATAATAATCAAAAGTGGCTTGTGTTAGTTCCTCTTTGGCTAGCTCTAAGAGCTTATTCCAAAAAAAATGCTCTTTTTCGGTCATTCCATCAATTCTCCTTCTTTATTCTTGTTCTCTGATTCTATCATAAAACAAAAAAGTTTTCCACAGGTCAGAAGATAAAAGTTTCTCAAGTTATCCACAGCTAAAAAAAGATAATTCACATTGTTCACAAGAGTTATCCACAAGTTGTGAATAAAAAAAGAAACCCTCTAAAATAAAGGGAGGGCAACATTTTTATGATGTGGATAAGTTTGTTTCTCTTTTCTCATCAATTCACAGGTCAAATTAGCTTGTTGATAATTCTGTTAAAATCTTCTTCCGTCGAAAAGTGGATCTGAATAGTTCCAGAGTGATTTTTGTGATAACGAAGAGTAACGGGGAGACCAAGTGATTTTTCAAGTTCTTTTTCTTTATCTTTTATATGAATATCTTTTTTTGATTTTTGTTTTTTAGGAAGTTCTTGAAGTCTTTTTTCCAGAGTACGAACGGACCATTTTTCAGTAAGCACCTGATGATAGATAGTTAATTGCTTTTGGGTATCCTCAACAGATAAAAGCGCTCTAGCATGTCCTTGACTCAGTTTGCCATTTTCGATACTCGTCTGTATCTCTTTGGGAAGTTGGAGGAGTCTGAGAGCGTTACTGATATAGGGCCTGGATTTCCCCATAGCTTTTGCCAGTTCCTCGTGACTGTAAGCTAACTCATTAATTAAACTACGATAGGCCTTTGCTTCTTCAATAGGATTGAGATTCGAGCGTTGTAAATTTTCAATAATAGCTTGTTTACGGCTTTCTTGATCTGTAACTTCCTTTACAACTGCAGGGATTTCTGTCATTCCTAGACGTTTACAGGCACGTAAACGTCTTTCCCCAGCAATTAGTTCATAACCAATAATGTCCGATTTTCGGACAATGATTGGCTGTATCAGTCCATTTTCAGCGATTGATTGGCTCAGTTCTGCTAATTCTTCATCAGAGAATTCTATACGAGGTTGAAAAGGATTTGGGTAGATTTCACTAATAGGTAAAGCTTTGAGTTGTTCTTGCATGTTATTCCTTTCCAAAAAAGACCTTTACATTATTGTAAAGGTCTTTTGACAGATTTGTCAATGACTTAGTCAGATAAGTCTTCTGTAGATTTTGTTAATTTAAGTTCTTCAGTTTTCTTCTCTTTACCACGATAGAAGGTTACCTTGATTGTATCTCCGATACTATGGCTGTAAAGATTGGTTTGAATATCAGTTTTTGAGCTGATTTTCTTACCATCAATCTCAGTGATAACATCATATTCTTGAAGTTTACCGTCAGCTGGCATACCTTTCTGAACACTACCGACAACAACACCGGATTTGACCTCATCTGGTAAATCTAATTTAGAAGTTGCACTGCTAGAAAGGCTATTAAGATCGGCCATTGAGATTCCTAGGGCTGGTCGTGTAACTTTACCGTCTTTTTCCAATTGATTGATAATCTCGACAACATCGTTTGATGGAATGGCAAATCCCATACCTTCAACGGCGCTACCAGCGACTGCTGACGTTGATGAAATTTTACTTGAGTTAATACCGATAACTTGTCCTTCAATATTGACTAAGGCACCACCAGAGTTACCAGGGTTAATGGCAGCATCCGTTTGGATAGCATTTGTTGAGACAGTTTCACCATTGTCGTTTTGCATAGTTACGGTACGGCTAAGGCTAGAAACGATTCCCTCTGTTACTGAGTTGGCGTATTCGGTACCAAGTGGGCTACCGATAGCAATTGCCTTCTCACCGACTGTGAGAGAGTTTGAGTCTGCAAATTCCGCTACGGTTTTAATTTTATCTGAAGAAACTTTGACAACTGCTAGGTCAGAGTAAGTATCTTTACCAACGAGTTCACCAGTAATTTTTGATCCATCTGAAAGCATGATTTCAAGTTTTTTAGCACCATCAACAACGTGGTTGTTGGTTACGATGTAGGCCTCTTTCCCATCTTTTTTATAGATGACTCCAGAACCTTCACCAGCGACTTGCAATCCATCAGAATCTTTTGATTTGTCTTGGCTAGAATCAGAACTATCATCTCCACCAAAGATACGGCCATAAAGTTCATTTAGAGAATCTGAAGATGACCCTTCTTGGTAATTGATGACAGAAACAACGGCATTTTGTACTTTCTTAACGGCCTTAGTTGTATCTGTTGTATTGTTGTATACGGTCTTAGCTGTTTTAACACCTGTATCTGTTGAATTGGTAAAAGATACCCCTGCTGCTGTTAGTAGGATAAAGGCACCTAGTAGACCACCTAGTAAGCCAATAACAAGCATTGCAATTGGCGCTACTATTTTTTTCCAGTTAAATTTTTTCACGTTTAGTCCTCCTTTTTGATAAACATATCAAAGTAAGCTTAATTATATCATAAAGTGATTTTAAAAAACAGTTATCAACAGTCTGTGGATAAGTTTCAAAAAGTGTAGATAAAAAGCGATTTTATAAGGATAACTATAGATGCTTGACACGAAAAAGGTGTGGATAAGGTGTTAAAAGATTGTGGATATGTGCTATAATAAGCCTATGAAAGTTAAATTGATTACCGTTGGAAAATTGAAAGAAAAATATTTGAAAGATGGCATTGCGGAGTATGTCAAACGACTAGGACGCTTCACAAAATTTGAATCTATAGAATTAACGGATGAAAAGACGCCAGATAATGCAAGTGAAGCTGAAAATAAAGCTATCCTAGACAAAGAAGGACAGCGTATCTTGGCTAAAGTAGGTGATCGTGATTATGTCATTGCCTTAGCTATTGAAGGAAAACAATTTCCCTCGGAACAATTTGCTAAAGAGTTAGAGCAAGTGACCCTTAGAGGCTATTCAGATATTACTTTTATTATAGGGGGAAGTTTGGGACTCTCTCCTACAGTGAAAAAGAGGGCTAATCAATTAATGAGTTTTGGTCTCTTAACGTTCCCTCATCAGCTTATGCGCCTTGTATTAGTAGAACAAATTTATCGCGCATTCATGATTCAGCAGGGAAGTCCTTACCATAAGTAGAAGAAGGAAACAGACATGTTCAGAATGAAAAAACGCTCCTATCGTGTTTTTGAAGGATTAAGGGTAGCAACTCTAGTAAGTTATATAGGGGGCTTTATTGATGCCTATACTTACAATACTCAAGACGGACGATTTGCAAGTATTCAGACAGGTAATCTTCTTTATTTGGTTATTCATCTTGTTGAGGGGCATATTGCAAGAGCTTTCAGCTATGTGATACCTATTTTTTTCTTTGTTTTAGGTCAGTTTTTTGTTTTTTTTGTTAAGAGGTGGCTCATTAACCATAAATGGGGATGGCATTTGCAAGCGATTAGACTTGCCTTTCTCTTGATGACTATTCTCGCCATTATTACACCTTACGTTGATTCTACTATTACGATTGCAGGCTTGGCATTTTTTGCCTCTCTTCAAGTAGGTATTTTTAAGCGTGTTAGAGGGGTAAATTATGCTTCCTTCATGATGACTGGTAATATTACGAATACCTCTTTAACCGTTGCTAGGGCTATTGACGAGGGGGATCCCAAAGTGCTTAAACAAGCTTCTTACACTACTATTATCATCTTTACATTTATGGTAGGAGTTGCAGCCTCAACTTGGTTTGCTCAATATTTACATGAATACAGCCTATATACGACTTTGCTTCCCTTGTTTGTTTTAAATTACTTTCTATTTATCGAGGCAAAAGAAAAACGCAACTAGAGATTCTAGATTGCGTTTTTTATCTGATCCCAGCAGGATTCGAACCTGCGACCGT
>OGRT01002087.1_pt1 | contig 12028 bp, 9 predicted proteins | sample 1553581 | NCBI WGS metagenome assembly OGRT01 (sample SAMEA2580113, study PRJEB22360) | human gut metagenome | biome: human gut; feature: human-associated habitat; material: faeces | place: Denmark | collected 2008/2010
AAGCCGATCCAAATATGGTACTACAGTTCACTCGTAGCTTCCTGGGAGCAGATTTCGCACTCGCGGGAAAATCTGCTCCCAGGAAACTACGAAGGGAGTGCCATTTCATGAACAAAAAGAGCTGCGAAGCAGCGGAAAGCATCGAAGATGCACTTTTGCGAATGAAATGGCGCGGTGAACTGTTAGAATATTACGCCTGGATTTCCCGCACCAGACAATATTGTTTCAGGGAAAAATGCTTTTCCACGACTCCGTACACCTTAAACCCGAACTGCTGATAAAACGCAACGTTACGCGGGTTGTGCGTTTCCAGCGAAATCATCAGATCGTTGCGTTCCGCGTATGCAACTGCCTCTTCCACCAGCGTCGCCGCGATTCCGTGATGCTGCATTTCCGGATCAACCGCCAGATAAATGATATGTAGTCTCCGATCCTGATGCAGCTGATCCGTCCAGCTGGAATTCAGATAATCCCTGCCGAGCACGAAATTAAAAAATGTCTTCAGGCTGTGATCCTCCCGGATCAGATAGCCCTCCGTGCGCAGCGTCGCCTGCACCTCCGTAAAATAACGATGCAGCAGATGGTACGGCTCCGTTTCGTCCGAAACGACCAATATGCCGTTTAAATCCTTGCTGTCTGCAAAAATTTCACACGTCTCATAAAATTCCGTCAGGTCGCATTGAAACAGCTCCGGCATCAGCCGTTTCCGCACCTCTTCATCCGGAATCAGCTCCACATACAACGGGTCCGCCGCAAACGAACGGCACAACAGCTCCTCAAGCTTCGACAAATCCTCTTCCTGTACTCGATACAGTTTTTCACTGTCCATAAAATTCCACTCCGGCTTCTCTCAAAAGCCGCTCCATCCTTTCCGTCTGCACGCACAGCGTATCGATTTCTTTCCGGTACAAATCGCTCTGGCGCTCATATGCAGCCTCCAGCTGTGCAATTTCTTCCGTAAAATCACTGCAGTCCGTCTTTTCTTTTTCCAGAAGTCCGGTCACAACCGGGAAAAAGTTTTCAAACCCGATAATTCTTCCAGTTCCCCATTTCAGCCGATCTGCGCTCTGATCCAATGCATACGATGTAAAATGTCGATAAACCTCTTCTTCAAACAAAAATGCGTACCGGTTGCTGTCGATCTCATACAGCTTGCGCAGTGCCGCCGAGAGCCTTCCCTCTTTCAGATTGCGCACCGCACCTTCCAGAAGCTGCAAACGATCCTGCAAAATTCCATGCGGAAACAACACGTTTCCATACCAGTCGATCCGCACATAGGCGTCCTGCTCCTGCTGAAAAACCTGTAAAAGCGATCGTTCCAGCTTCCGGGTGTCTGCCGCAGGTACTTCTGCAGCAGTGTCCGTTCCCTGCACACATGTGATAAAATCTCCGTTCACCGCCCCGGCATCGTCAGTCTCCGCCGTGCGCAGTCCAGATGCATTTTCCATACCAGCCGCCGATGCGTCAGCGTGCCTCGCGTTCCGGTTCGTTTTCTCTACCTTTGCATACAGCTGTTGCGCCGTCGCCGTTGCCTGCTCCAATACCCGCAACAGCCGCTGTCCGTCCGCGCCGGTTTTTTCACACCATTCGCTGTCCAGCCGCTCCCTTGCTTTTCGGAATACTCTGGAAAAATCCAGCGGAACAACAACCGTACGGTCAATCGCCATCAGTAAAAGTCCAAACAGCTCATGGTGCATCCGATAAACATCCTCATCGTAAAAGCCGTCGTTGTCGAACTGTGAATGATAGTTCGTTTCCATAAAGCTTCCGCCCGTAAAATCATTTACCATCGACGGGATTCCGGCAATCGCAATGGAAAAATCGTCCGACCAGGTTTCAATCGGCGCGGTAATCCTCGTTTCCTCCGGATATGCTCCGGTCAGGCTCGGCAGCTCTTCCAGAAATTCTTCCAGAAAAGAAACGTATTCGAACGTGCTCCGAATCCTCGCCCGCGTCCCGTGTGCCAGCGCAGGGAGCTCAAAATTCAGGTCGGCAATCACGCTTCCGCGCCACTCCGGATGCACCGTAAATACCTGTTCATACGCGCCCGTCGACCAGTCGAACTGCGAATCCGCCACGCCCCATTCCTCAGACGCCATGCAGCAGAACATCAGCGTATTTTCGGGCTGATATCCAATTTCCAGCAGCGTTTTTCCCATCGAAAGCATCATCGAAATCGCGGTATTATCATCCTGAAAACCGTCAAAATAGGAATCGTAATGTGCGGAAAGCATAATTCTGCGCTCCGGGTGCGTTTTTCCGGGAATCTCCCCGACGATGTTATAGGTCGTCTGCGCCGGGATCACCTTTGTCGAAGCGTCAAACAGCACCTTTACCTCACTGCGGCCCTGCAGCATTTTTTTCAATTGATCTGCGTCGCGCCGGGCAATCGAAAACGCCGGTGCATTCGACGGCCCCGCGATATCCTGTGCATTCAGTGCGCGTTCGTCTACCTCTCCGTAGCCGCCCGTCTGTGCGGCAATGACAGCTGCCGCGCCTTTTAAATGCGCCTGATAAACCGGATAATTGATCCACCACTCATCCCGCTGGTTGATATCCACTAATACGAGCTTTCCGGTCACATCCATTCCTTCATAATCCTGCAGAGTTCCTCTGCCTGCATACACAACCGAATAGCACTCCGGTCCGTCCGTCACAAAATTCGTCTGATACGCGCCAAGCTGTATCGTTTCCTCTTCGCCTTTTTCGTTTAAAAAAGTCATTTTCGCGCGTTCAAATTCCCACGCATCTACTGTAATCGCATCCTTATGAACAATCGGAAAACCGATTGTGCGCATCTCCTGCTCCAGCATTTCCCCGGTTGCAAGCTCTGCCTTCGACCCTGCTGTCCGATAGCCGAGTTCTTCGTTGGTGCGGTGTTTTTCCATCCGTTTCGCCAGATGATAGGAATAGGAAATATCCAACTGCTGTCTGTATTTCTCCTGCATGTCCATCGTATACCACTCCTGTCTGTCATCGCTTTTATGCCTGATCCGGTATCATAGGAGACAAAAGATCTTTTTGATCCCGACATCATTTCAGTCCCAGTATATCATTCCTGTAGCAAAAGACAAGAAGGTTTCCGCTGCATAGAGGGCAAAGATTGAAAAATAAAATTTTTCAATCGCGAGATTTGTGCCTGCGCTCACTTGACACAAACTCGACATGCGCAAAAAACATGTGCAGAAAGGAGAAGAAATATGCCGCGCAGAGGCGACCGGTTGTTGCTTTGCGCGGCATATTGTATTTTGCGACGATGTCTGGTTACCCGATTACAAGCTCCCTGCCGCCCATTTTTTCATACAAACGGTGGGAAATGGAAACCACCGTCCGGTTTTCTCCGGCGCGCCTGAGCGCATACAAAACCTCCTGCTCTGTGCCTACATCGAGGTTCGCCGTGATTTCATCCAGCAGCAGAATCGACGGCTTCGCTGCAACCGCCCGGGCAATGGACAAAAGCTGCCACTGTCCCTGTGAAAACAGTGCATCCGTGCAGGGCGTATCATACCCCTGCTCCATTCCGGCAATCACTTCATGCAGTCCTGCCAGCTTCGCCGCTTCGACCGCATCCTCTCTGGAAATCATCGGATCAGAAAGCGTAATCTGCTCCAGAACGGTTCCGGGAACCCGCTTAAAGCTCTGCTCCACACAGCCAAACAGACGCCGTCTGATACTGTCCGGAAGCAGATAAGCGTCCTGTCCATATATTTTTACACAGCCCTTTTGCGGACGATACAGTCCCAAAAGCAATTTAAAAACTGTGCTCTTTCCTGCGCCGGTGCGCCCGGTCATCGTTACCTGCTCGCCGGTTTTTATCTCGAAGCTCAAATGCTCCAGAACCATCTTTTCCTCTTCATAGCCGAAGCTGACGTCTTCCAGGGAAATGCATGCGACCGCAGGCGATTTTGCCGGCTCAGCGGCCGCAGCGCGATCCGAACCAGCGGCCGCAGCATAATCCGAACCAGAGACCGAGCCGGCTCTGCCAAGTTCTACCATCGCTTTTTCTCCCGCGTCCTCAGAGGTTTCCAGCCGCGTCGGCAGCTCCAGAAATTCTCCGACACGCTTCGCACCTGCCAGCGCCTCCTGGATCGTCTGGATTTCCATGCCAATGCTTTCGATTGGGGAAAAGATTCTCGAAATATAGGAAATTACCGCAACCGCCGTACCGACTGACATGCCGAAAAACATTCTGACCTCCGGGCCGGACGAAGCCGACAGCAGCATGACAACGCCCGTCACCAGCGCATCTGTAATCAAAATAACCGGAGAATACAGTGCATCGTAAAAATTTGTACGCTCCATCGCAGCGTATCCCTCCTGCAGCGTACGGTCATAACGTTTGCGCATAAAGCCTTCTTTTCCAAAAACATGGATCATCCGAATGCAATGAATCGTCTCCGGCACAAGACCCGACGTCCGCGCGGCAGCCTTTCTGCTGTCCATCTGCGCAGCCAGCATTTTTTTCTGAACATGTCTTGTAAACAGTGCGATCAGCGGCAGAATCGCCAGCAGAGTAATCGCAAGTCCGCGGTTTTTCTGCCAGAGCACTGCGTAAATACCGATCATCGTGCAAGCATCTGCAAACATGCTGATGATACCGGAGGTAAACAGCGTTTCCAGCGTATCAACATCTCCGACAAACCGGGATGCGATCGTTCCTGCATCCATTTTGCTCAACGTATCTGCGGACAGCTGCGACAGCTTTTCGCACATCTGACTGCGCAGACCGTGGGTCAGCTTCTGTCCGAATACGATCAAAAGGCTTTCCCGCGTAGATTCCAGCAATCCCGCCAGTGCTACCACGCCGAAATAGGAAAATGCCTGTGCAATCGGCATCGGGTTTCCCGCAGTCAGCCCGTCCACGATTTTTTCCAGAATCAGCGGCGGCACAAGTGCAGTGACGACTGCGCCGACTACGGTGATGACCAATGCAATCGGAAGCAGAAGATTCTGTGTGCAGATCGATCCCACCGCAGTGAGAATTTCATGATGCGCCTTTGACGGCATCGTTTTTTTCAAACGCTCACGCATGGTCTGCTCCCTCCTTCCATACCTTGCACAAATTTGCATATTCCGGAACGATCTGCAGCATTTTTTCGTGCGTTCCTGTCTGCGTCTGTCCGTTTTCCATCCAGATGACCTGATCCATCTGATCAAACAAATACAGGCGGTGCGAAATCAGCAGGATAATCCGATCCTTTGACATCGCTTTTAATTCCCGGAAAATCTCCTCCTCCGTATTCCGATCCAGCGCCGCAAACGGGTCATCCAGAACGATCAGCGGCTTTGCATGGGACAGCGTCCGTGCAAGCGCCGTTCTCGCCTGCTGCCCGCCGGAAAGCCGCACGCCGCGGCTGCCGACCAGTGTATCGATGCCGTTTTCCATTTCGGACACTTCCCGGTCCAGGCAGACGCGCGAAAGCTCCCTGCCGACGTCGATCTGCTCCTCTCCGAGCGCGACATTGTTTCGGACACTGTCCGCCAAAAGCTCCGGATCGTGTCCCTGCCATCCGACCATGCTCCTGCGTTCTTTGTCTGAATATTCAGATAATTCTTTCCCGTTTAACAAAACATGTCCGGTATAAGGCACTTCTCCCAGAAAAATTTTACCAAGCGTCGATTTGCCGCACGCAACAGGACCCGTGATCCCGATGATCTGTCCAGGCTTTGCACTTATCGTCAATCCGTCAAAAATCTGCTTTCCGCCCGGATATGCGCCGCCCGCCTGATCCAGCTTCAGGCTGACCGCCCCGGCTGTCTTTTCTTCTGTTTCTTCCGGAGGCTCTGTCAGCAGCGGACGGATTCTTTTCCACGAAACGTTCGCTTTCTGTACGGAGTTAAACAGCTTCGCCGCCTTCGAGGACTTGACCGCAAGCTTTCCATAGCAGGATAAAAATGTCGTAAACGCTGCGATGTTCCAAACCGTCCATCCGCTGTTTAACACATTTTTCGAACCGAAATACAAAATCAGCACGGTGCTTCCCATGGAAATCACCTGATACAGCGGAGGCATCGCTACGACCTGCATTCCTGCACGGACTGCTGTTTTTTCGTAATCGTCCAGCTGTTTTTCATACATGCCGCTGCGCTGTTTTTCACAGCCGTAAATCCGATAAGTCACCGCGTTGCCCGCGCGGTCCAGCGTCGCTGTATTCAAGCGTCCGGCGCTCTCCTTATATGCGGCATTGCTGCGCTCTACCACGGTTTTCATCTTTTCCGCCATCAAATAGGAAAACGGCGGGAACAACAGACACAGCAGTGCAAGCCGCCAGTCGTACCACAACAGCATCGCAGCATAGGCAAGCAGCGCAATACCGGTATCAAAAATCTCCGTCGTAAACTTCCGGATTCCCTCTACGCACGCATCCACGTCAGACACCGCTTTTGTCAGAAGGCTTCCGGCCCCCTCTTTTTCCAGCTCACCTACACTTTTATGTACCAGATTCCCGTAAAGCACCTGCTTCATGCTCCGGTTGATATCGTTCGCAAACCGGCGCACATAAAACCGCTTGATGTAGCGCGCGCCCTGCACGAATCCGATCACTGCCACATACGCGCACACCAAAAGCGGCATATCGGTAAAAAATTTTTTCCCTGTAAACACATCCAGCAGGCACTGTGCAAGCCGTCCTTCAAACCACGGCCCCGCGAGCAGTCCGATATTATAAATCAGGCCGGAAACCGTCACCGCAAGCAGCGGCTTCCACTCCGTCACAAAGTAGCTTCCGATCTGATCCGGTTTTCTCCCGGCAGTCCGGATTCCCGATTCTTTCCTGTCGCACATCGTCGTCCCTTCAGCCATCCTTTTCTCCCCTGTCCATCCGTTCCTTTACCTGCAAAAATCCAGACCGGCTTTCTTTTTTCGATCTCAGATACAGTCGATCCAGCATTTCGCAAAAGTGCTCGGTTTCTGATTCGTCCAGTTCCTCCATCAGCCACTCATAAAACGTCGATTCAATGCTGACCTTGGAGTTTTTCAGCCCTTCCGCCTTTTTTGTCGCATACAAAAGCTGACTTCTTTTGTCCTCCGGATTGTCCCGGCGAATCAGGTAGCCCTTCGCTTCCAGGCTTGCCGCCCGGCGCGCCGCAGCTCCCTTGTCGATCTTTAATTCTTCCCGCAGCTGCGCCTGTGTGATGCCGGGATGGTGCCGCACCAGATGGATAAAATCGAACTCCGCCGTCCCGATTCCTTCCTCCTTCATCGTCTGTACCGTCAGCTTATTTAACTCCCGCGCAATTTTCGTCATTTTCCGTTCGGTTTTATCCATCGCAATCGTCCTCCTGAATTTAAGTTGCAGGGGCTTTCCTGCACGATAGTTTTTCAAAATGGATGTACCTACATCTTTTTTCATCCTAGTTTATCCGCAGAGAACTGTCAACCGTTTTCCTGCGCTTGAATTATCAGGAAAACCACGCTATGATGTTCTTAACTGACTTATGTATCTCACAAAGAAGGGAGCTTCGTATGACTTTAGAACCGCTTATTTTAAAAATGATTTCCTACGATCACGGCAGCCCGGAGCGCATTCAGCATTTTCTGAAGGTGCACAGCTTTGCAAAGACGATCGCTGTTTCCGAGCATCTCGATGAAAAAACACTGTTCATTACGGAAGCTGCCGCCATCGTGCACGATATCGGCATCCGGCTGTGTCTGGAAAAATACGGAGACGGAAACGGAAAATTACAGGAAAAAGAAGGTCCTGCCCTGGCAGAGCAGATGCTCTCCGAGCTGGGATTTGAAAAAGATGTGATAGAGCGCGTCAGCTTTTTAGTCGGTCATCATCATACTTATACCGGCATCGACGGTCTCGATTATCAGATTCTGGTGGAGGCGGATTTTCTGGTCAACCTCTTTGAAGGAAACACGGACACAGCCCATATCCGGGCGACCTATGACAACATTTTCCGCACAGAGACCGGGAAAAAAATCTGCCGCGAAATGTTTGGCTTATAATGTGGAGACATCATCAGCTTTTCTTTCCATTTCGCGGCATTTTGTTAAAAGGACGGGCCTCCCACAAAAACGGCGACGCTGCGCGGTTTCAGGATAAATTCACTGTCAATGACAGTCATCTGTGACTCCTTTTCGGGCATTTCCGGCTGGTCCGTATTGACCGCAAGCCTCCATACAAAGCCGTTTGGAAGCTTCGGCAGAAAAAACTGCTGATCCTCCCAGAAAACATTGACCGCCAGGTACACGAGATCTTCCGTTTCCAATTCCCGGGTTCGCTCCATTTCCAAGCTCCACACAGATTCCCGGCGTCTCTCTGCTTCCTGACTCCACGCGTTTTCCTGATTTCGTCCTGTTTTCTGGCTGCTTCCGGCCGGAACCGCCCCCGCAAACATCACGCCCAGGAATTTACTTTCCTGGGTCACATTATTGTCCCAGGGCTGATTCGTATGGACGCTGACCGTCGGGAACCCAAGCCCGGACGAACTGCATTCTCCGCGGATTGCAGAGTGTTTTTTGCGGAATGCAATCATATACCGGAAAAATTCGTAAATTTCTCTATTTTTTTCCAACAGCGACCAGTCCAGCCAGGAAATTTCGTTGTCCTGACAGTAGGCGTTGTTGTTGCCAAACTGCGTATTGCAAAATTCGTCTCCCGCCAGAAACATCGGCGTTCCGCGGCTGCACAGTAACACCGCACAGGCATTTTTGATCATTCTTTTCCGAAGCGCTTCAATTCCGGGGTTGTCGGTTTTTCCCTCGTACCCACAGTTCCAGCTCCGGTTATCATCTGCACCGTCAGTATTATTCCAGCCGTTTTCCTCGTTATGTTTTTCATTATAAGAATACAGGTCGTACAGCGTAAAGCCGTCGTGACAGGTCAGAAAATTGATTGACGAATTGTAGCCCCGATACTGCCCGCCGTACAGATCCGGAGAGCCGGTAATCCGCTTTGCCGCCTGTGCTGCGAACCAGTACTCTCCTTTTAAAAAGCTGCGCAGCTCGTCCCGGTATTTGCCGTTCCACTCCGCCCACCGGTTCCACGCCGGGAAATTTCCGACCTGATACAAACCGCCCGCATCCCATGCCTCCGCAATCAGGTTGACGTCCTTCAGCACCGGATCTTCCGCCAGATTCCGAAGCAGAGGCGGCTGTAACAGCGGCGTCCCGTCCTCGTTTCGTCCCAAAATGCTCGCAAGATCAAAGCGAAAACCGTCCACCCGATAATGAATTACCCAATGCCGCAGGCATTCCAGAATCATCTGCTGTACGACTGGATGATTGCAATTTAACGTATTTCCGCATCCGCTGAAATTATAATAGTTTCCCTCCGGCGTCAGCATATAATAAATCCGGTTGTCGATTCCCTTAAATTCAAAAAACGGTCCCTGCTCGTTTCCCTCCGCGGTATGATTGAACACCACGTCTAAAATGACTTCGATTCCGTTCTGGTGAAGCTCCCGGATGAGATTTTTAAACTCCGTCCCTTCCCGGTTATACTCCTGACGCGCCGTGTATCCTGTGTTCGGTGCAAAAAATCCAACCGTGTTGTAGCCCCAGTAATCCAGAAGCGTCCTGCCGCCAATTTCACGTTTTCCCATCGTCTCGTCGAATTCAAACACCGGCATCAGCTCAACCGCAGTGATGCCAAGCGCCTTCAGGTAGGGGATTTTTTCCCGGATACCCTCAAACGTTCCCGGAAACTGCACGCCCGAAGAGGCATGCTTTGTAAAACCGCGCACATGCATCTCATAAATAATCAGCTCCTGCATCGGCTTTTTCGGCTCTCTGGCGTCACCCCAGTCGAAATCGTTGAACACCACCCGCCCATGATAACCCTTCTCCCGGTCGGGCTCTTTTCCCCAGATGCTCTGCTGCGTCACCGCCCGCGCATACGGATCCAAAAGCACTTTTGTTTTATCATAAATCAGCCCTTTTTCCGGAACGTTCGGCCCGTCCATCCGATAGGCGTACTCAAAATCGTAAATATCCAGACCGAACACGATCATCGAATATACCCGCCCGATCCTGTAATTTTCCGGAAAAGGAATCGTCCCGTAAGGCTCTTTTTCCCCTCTGTGAAACAGCAGCAGCTCACAGGAAACCGCATTCTGAGAATGAATTGTAAAGTTGACGCAGCTTCCGAAGGAAGTCGCTCCGTTGATTTCATATAGCCCCGGACGGATATCGAATCCGTTGACGCGATCCAATGGGTTTAAAAACTGTTCCTCTGCCGCAAGCGGATTTAGGTTCATGCTGTGTGCCTCCTGTCCCTTTCGATTCTTACTCCCAGTTTATCATCTGTAGGGCAGGATGCAAGCAGGAAAGTCTTGTCATCGCTGTTTTTATCCGGAAAGAAGAGGTATCCACCGCAGCGGTTTCGCACCCCGGCGGCACGCGCGCCATACTATATAGAAACGGAGCGTTTCAGGTGATCTGCATGGCAGTCTCTTCTCTGGATATTCTGAATCTGTCCCACTCTTTCAAGGACGTGTGCGAAGCGCACGCCAAATCTCCCGAATGTCTCTCCTGCACGCTCCGTCTTTTACTGGAATACAACCTGATTCAGGCAAACCTGGAATATTCCAGACGCTTTTGCTGCACCCCCCAGGCACCGGACGACGCAGCTTCTAAAAACTGCAAAAAGGAATTTCCATCTGCAGAATCGTAGATTGTCAACAAAACTAAAAAAATTTTTGAAAAGAAAGCAAATTCTGGTAAATTTAAATAACATTTCTTCCTTTTCCCCATTAAATTAATGTCGATTTTATAAAATTTCCTTTTTTTCTTTCCTTTTTTGTATTACAATGAAATTATCAAAAATCGATCGAAAGAAAGGGGTTTTTCCAATGGCAAACAGAATTATGCTCAACCAGACCTCCTATCACGGAGCTGGCGCAATCGAAGAAATCGCAAACGAAGCAAAGGCTCATGCTTTCCGGAAAGCATTTGTATGTTCCGATCCGGATCTGATCAAGTTCGGCGTAACCGCAAAGGTAACGGATATTTTAGACCGCGAAGGTCTTGCTTATGAAATCTACTCCGATATCAAAGCAAACCCGACCATCGAAAACGTAAAGAACGGCGTTGCAGCGTTCAAGGCTTCCGGCGCTGACTACATCATCGCAATCGGCGGCGGTTCCTCTATGGATACCTCCAAGGCCATCGGCATCATCATCGCCAACCCGGAATTTGAAGACGTCCGCAGCCTCGAAGGCGTTGCTCCCACCAAAAAGCCCTGCGTTCCGATTATCGCTGTTCCTACCACTGCCGGCACCGCTGCAGAGGTTACCATCAACTACGTTATCACCGACGTAGAGCGCAAGCGCAAATTCGTATGCGTTGACCCCCACGACATGCCGATCATCGCAGTCGTTGATCCCGATATGATGTCCTCCATGCCAAAGGGCCTGACCGCTTCTACTGGTATGGATGCTCTGACCCACGCAATCGAAGGCTACACCACAAAGGCTGCATGGGAAATGACCGATATGTTCCACTTAAAGGCAATCGAAATCATTTCCAAATCCCTGCGTAATGCCGTCGCTAACACCAAAGAAGGCCGTGAAGGCATGGCTCTTGGTCAGTATATCGCAGGCATGGGCTTCTCCAATGTCGGTCTCGGCATCGCTCATTCCATGGCACACACCCTGGGCGCTGTTTATGACACCCCTCACGGCGTTGCATGCGCAATGATGCTTCCGATCGTTATGGAATACAACGCAGACTGCACCGGTGAAAAATACCGTGAAATCGCACGCGCAATGGGCGTAGAAGGCGTTGATCAGATGGATCAGGCTGCTTACCGTAAAGCTGCGGTCGATGCTGTCCGCAAGCTTTCCGAGGATGTCGGCATTCCGTCCAAGCTCGAAGCCATCAAGGAAGAGGATCTTCCGTTTCTGGCAGAATCTGCCCATGCAGATGCATGCGCACCCGGCAACCCGAAGGATGCAAGCATCGAAGATCTGACCGCATTATTCCGTAAGCTGATGTAAAAAAGAATGTGCCTTGGCACATTCTCACGCCGAGGCGCGGTTGCTTCGGCAACCATCTACCCTTGCGCCGAGTGCGCATCCT
>OGRT01002093.1_pt1 | contig 12003 bp, 9 predicted proteins | sample 1553581 | NCBI WGS metagenome assembly OGRT01 (sample SAMEA2580113, study PRJEB22360) | human gut metagenome | biome: human gut; feature: human-associated habitat; material: faeces | place: Denmark | collected 2008/2010
ATTTGGCCCTTCCAGGCCCTGTGCATACCACCAGTTCACTGGTGGTTTTGATTAACCAAGAAAGGCGATGTCTTTATTTTTTGTATTTTACAACAGAAAGAAAAAGCAACACTAAAATGATCGGTAAAAAGCGGTATTTCATACGAAATACCGCTTTTAATCTTTCTGTTTATGAGAGTGGATGTCAGGTGAAAACTCTATGATTTCTGATACGTCACAGTTTAGAATCTTACATAAAGCGTCTAAAGTATTTGTAGAAACGGATTCGTCTGCCATAAGCCTTTGGATTGTCTTGCTGTCTAAATTATTAAATCCACATTTATTTCTTAGGTAATAGGTACTAATACCTCTTTCTTTTAAAATTTTTCTCAATGGTTCGAACGAAATCATGAAACCGCACCCTATCTAAAGACGTTCGGAAAATTTCTCTTTACTTTTTAATAATTATCCCATATAATGATTCCATACCGATATGAGGAAAATTCCTCATAATTTAATTGATTGGAGGGAATATAAAACAAGCAAAGACCAAATAATTTTTTTACTAAAATTTTACAAAGGGATTCTAAGGAAAGTCATTGACAATTTTTGTTGTTTCCTTTAGTCTATATATTATGTAGACTGGTAACAGCGAATGAGGAATTATGTGGAGGCGAAGGATGAAAGCTATTAAACGAATTATTGCAAGTGTATTTGTATGTATGTTTGCGGTGACAGGCGGCTTAAACGCATTGGCGCTTACCCCTACGGAGGATTCTTCGACTGTGGTTTCGCAGCCGGTAAGCGAGGGCATATCTTCAGAAACGTCTTCGCAGACCGGCAGCGTGTCTTCTGGACTTTCTTCCCGGGCTGACGATAGTGGTTTAAAGAACGAGTCATCGTCTTCCCGGACTCCGGAGGCTTCTTCTGAGGTGGATTCAGAGAACAGTCAGTCTTCTTCAGAGCCGGCGAGTTCAGGAACCAACAGCACCTCTCTTTCAGCAAGTGCCGGCATGCCTTCCGCAGAGATTAGCAGCAGTACAGAGGCTAAACAAGCTGCAACTACCGTAGATGTTTCCTATAAAACTCATGTCCAGACCTATGGATGGCAAGATTGGGCTGCTAACGGCGCTTCTTCCGGCACTACTGGCTTGGCCAAACGACTTGAGGCTATCCAGATTAAAACCTCAGCCCCAGCTTCCCAGGGCGGCATTCGTTATAAAACTCATGTACAGACCTATGGATGGCTGGATTGGGTCAGCGACGGAGCCTCTAGTGGTACTACCGGGGAGGCTAGGCGCTTGGAAGCCATTCAGATTGAGCTGACCGGTGCTTTGGCAACTCAATACGATGTATATTACCGGGTTCACGCCCAAACGTTCGGCTGGCTGGACTGGGCCTGTAACGGAGCCTCTGCCGGCAGCGCGGGCTATGCCAAGCGCTTGGAGGCTATTCAAATCGTTTTAGTGCCCAAGGGCGGAAAGGCTCCTGGCAGCACGGCAGCACCTTATAAAGAGCTGCCTCCGGCGGTATCCTATCAAAGTTATCTGTCCGGTGCCTGGCAGAACAGCGTATTAGATAATACTGTCAGTGGAACCGTGGGACAAGCCAAGCAAATAGAAGGAATTAAAATTTCTTTGCAGGACAAGGCTGTTTCTTTTGCTGGTTCTTCTATTCAGTACCGCACTCATCTCCAGACCTACGCTTGGCAAGGCTGGACCTCAAATGGCGGGATAAGCGGGAAACCAGGCTCTGGAAAACGGGTGGAAGCGGTTCAAATTAAGCTAACAGGCTCTATCGCCTCAAGCTATGATGTGTATTACCGGGTCCATTCTCAGACCTTTGGCTGGCTGGACTGGGCCTGCAATGGCCAGTCGGCAGGCTCCGCGGGTTACGCGAAACGGATAGAAGCGATTCAGATTGTATTGGTGAAAAAAGGCGGGGCAGCTCCTGGCAGCACAGCGACTCCCTATAAGGAAGCTCCTCCTTCAGTCACTTATCAGACGTATATTTCCGGCGGCTGGCAGCCGGCGGTAGCGGATAAAGCTACGAGCGGACTGGCGGGGCAAGGCAAAAAGACGGAAGGCCTTCGGGTTTCCTTGAAGGCCGGTGCCCAGTCTCTTGGAAATTCTTCGGTAAAATACCGCACGTATTTACAAACCTACGGCTGGCAGAGCTGGGTGAGCAATGGTGCCAGCAGCGCGAAGGCGGGATCCGGCAAGCGTATGGAAGCTATCGAGATCAGCCTGACGGGTGATATTTCCTCTCAGTATGATATTTATTACCGGTCCTACGTTACCGGATATGGCTGGCTTGGCTGGGCCTGCAATGGTGCGACGTCCGGAACGACCGATTATGCCAAGCCGATTGAGGCGGTACAGGCGGTGCTGGTGAAAAAAGGAGGAGCCGCTCCCGGCAGCACGAGTAATGCCTATTTGAAGCCTGAAGTTACCGGGCCGTTTGAAATTTCCTTCTCACCCTCAGGAGCGTCTAATTTCGGAGGGCTGGTTTCTATCGAACCTGACCACGACGTTATATTGGTCGCTTCCGCAAAAGGCGGTGCCGGCGGGTATCAATATCGTTACCGCGCTGAACTGATCGGCGGTTCTATACAAACCTTAAAAGACTACAGCGGCAGTTCCAGCTATACCTGGAGGCCCAATACTCCTGGCCGGTACAAAATGTATGTAGATGTCAAAGACAGTACAGGCACAGTGAAAACCGCTATGTTCCAAATGTCGGTTGGGCTCAGCGGGATTGATGTATCTGAGCATCAGGGTACGATTGATTGGAAGAAAGTAAAAGCAGCCGGGATCGATTACGCGATGATCCGTGCGGGTTTTGGCTGGGAAGAAATTGATGATCAGACGGATGCCTCTTTGGTTCAGAACGTAACAGGCGCTAAGCAAGCCGGGTTGCCTTTCGGCTTGTATCATTACAGTTATGCTGATACTGTAGAGGAGGCTAAAAAAGAAGCTGAGTTTTTATTGGATATTTTAGAGGCCAATAACATTGCACCATCTGACTTATCCTATCCCATTGCGTTCGATATTGAGGAACCGGACCGTTTGAACGTATCTCAGCGGCGTGTAAATACGGATATGGTAAACGCTTTCTGTGAAATTATTAGAGACGCGGGCTATCTTCCCATGGTTTACGCAAGCAAGACGGTGATTCAGGATTATTTATATTACGATGAGATCAGCGCCAATAACATTTGGATGGCGGCATGGACATCTACGCCGAACGATACTGAAATTTTTGATAACTGCTTCCCAGTTGATATGTGGCAGTACAGCGAAAGCGGTACAGTGGACGGTATTAACGGAAGGGTAGATCTGAATATCTGCTATACCACGGTGTTCCGGGATGGCAGCGCAGACACCACACAAAAAGGCAAGGTAGTGGTCGATGCCGGCAGCAGCTTAAATGTCCGGAAAGCTCCGAGTGTTAATGCTGATGTGGTAGGCTCCCTTTATAAAGATGATATTGTCACCATTATCTCAGAGACCAGCGGTTGGTATCAGATTGTTACCAGTACAGGTGTTTCCGGTTATGTTTCCGCGGAATATATTCAGAAAATTTAGATGCATGGCAAAAGCCCTGTGCTCATTATGAGCACAGGGCTTTTTTTATTTGAATTCGTTCCTCGCGGAAAATGGTTTTTTAGGTGTTGGATAAGTAATGAAAAAGCTTTGCAGGAAAAATTATCCGGCAGAGCTCTTTTATAAGTAAGACTACCGATAGGCAGCCACGTTCATTAGCTGAATATCGTTAGTAAGGTAACCTTCTTTTGCGGGCTGAGGAACCGAGTAATCAGTGGATAAATACTTTTTATTATCGTCAGCGAATACGGTGGCAACCACGCTGTCTTTGCCAAGACGCTCTTGGGCGATGACGGAGCCTAAAAAGTTAGCGCCGGAGGAAACTCCTACGCCGATCCCTAATTGCTGAGAAAGCATTCTAGCCATACGAATAGAATCTCCATCATCTACAGAGATCACCTGATCCAGCTCGTTCAGCTTTACGATGCTGGGAATAAATTCATCTGAAATCCCGTAAATGCGATGCTTTCCAACCCGATAGCCAGTGGAAAGAGTGGGAGAATTAGAAGGCTCAAGGGGATATACTTTACAGCTCGGGTTTTCTTCCCTCAACCTTTTTCCGATTCCCATTACAGTGCCCCCGGTTCCCACACCGGCTACCGTTCCATCCGCTTTTAAGCCCAGGGCGGAGAGCTGACGCACGATTTCCTCACCAGTAGTAAGATAGTGGGTTTCTACATTGTCCTCATTGGAGAATTGCCGGGGGAGAAACACATTTCCTTGCTTCGCCAGCTCCTCCGTCATTTGGATTGAGCCTAAAAAGCCGCCTTCCTCCTTGGAGACCAGGCGAACCTTGGCTCCATAGCTTTCCATCAGTGAAATGCGTTCCCGGCTCATCCAATCCGGCATATAAATAACCACCTTATGGCCTAAGTAGCTGCCCATCGCTGAAAAAGCAATCCCTGTGTTACCGCTGGTGGCCTCGGCGATACAGTCTCCTTTCTGGATGGCATGGCTTTCATAGGCCTTTTTTAAAATATGAAAGGCGACCCGATCCTTAATGCTGCCGGAAAGATTATAATATTCCGCCTTTGCGAAAATCCGCCGGTCATTTCCCCGGTATTTGTATTGGATTTCAAGCAGCGGAGTGTTTGAAATCATAGGAGCGAAGCTTTGAAACTTTAATTCCATAGAGCGATCCATAATTACCCTCTTCTCGTATTAGTCGAAAAAACTTATCTTATCCGGCAGGTGATTTTATGATTTGGCCAGATAAAATTATTATAGCACATCTGAACCTTGCGTGCCTAGTCTGAAGAAAAAATTCCTGTGAAAACAAATTCGGCTGTTTCTGAATTTCTTGAAGGGGCGGAAAAGAAACAAGGTTGCGTAAAGCAAACGTGAATTTTACGAAACATTAAGGAGGATTGCAAGTTTCAAAAATAGAATCCTGTTTCTCGCCTGAAAATATGCGTTTAATAGATAAAAACAACAAATAGTGAATAGATATTTTATGTAATATGTGTTATTTACGAAACAATGTTACTTACTTATGATTGGAAACAGAAAGCAACAGAAACACGTAACGCTGTTTCTCCAAACTGAATTTGTGAATAGGATACAAAGATCTGCGCAGGAAAAGAGGGGAAACGGCGGTGCGGGTAACAATGGATGAAATCGCGAGAATTGCCGGAGTATCCAAAGCCACAGTTTCTCGCGTAGTAAACCAAAAAGCAGAAGGAGTCAGCGACGCCACTCGGAAAAGAATCCAAGAGTTATTAGACCGGATGGGGTATCAGGTGAGCCCAGTGTTTTCTGCAGGCACTAACGCGAAAACGAAAACCATCGGCTTAATTGTCCCAGATATTACCAATCCCTTTTTTCCAAGACTGGTAGAAGCAGTAGAAGAAATCGCCAGCTTAAACGGGTATTTGGTTTTGCTGGGCAATACAAATTTTTCTTCAGAGAAAGAGGATGGATACATCTCGGCATTTATTGCCAAAAAAGTAGATGGGATTATTTTGGCGTCAGTGCAGAGCCGATACAGCAACGCTTACGATTTGTTTAAAAAGTATGACGTTCCGTATGTGCTGGTAGACCGAAATATCCGTCACAGCCATTACGGCGCGGGTGTCTTCGTCTGCAACGACTATGCCCTGTTTACCGCCTGCGAATACCTGATTCGGCACGGAAATACAGATATAGCTTTTATTTCCGGCCCCGCCATGCTTTCTACTTCAGTGGATCGAATAGAGGGCTACCGGGCGGCCCTGACCCAGTACCAAATTCCTTATCAGGAGGATCTGGTGAAATACGGGAACTATACGGTAGACAGCGGATATCAAGCCATCATGGAGCTTTATGAGGATCAGATCCGTTTTACAGCCGTGATTGCTTCCAACGATACGATGGCCATCGGCGCTATGAACGCTCTGCGGAAGCTCAAGATTAATGTTCCGGAGCAGGTAGAGGTGATCGGCTTTGACGATATCGAATTTGGAAAGATGATTTCGCCGGCGCTTACGACGATCCAGCAGCCTGTGCGGGAAATGGGGAGAAAAGCGGCTTCGATTCTTTTATCCTTGATTAACGGAAAGGATCCGGAGCATAAGGTGGTTAATTTAGACGCCAGGCTGATTGTGAGGGAATCCACGAGATAGCGGAGGAGAGCGATGAAAAAAATATTGATTGTAGGCAGTGCTAATGTAGATTTGTCTATTCATGTGAAGCAGATTCCTGCCGTAGGAGAAACCGTCCTTGGAAAAAGCATGGAAAGACTGCCGGGAGGGAAGGGCGCCAACCAAGCCTGCGCTGTGGGAAAATTAGGAGGAATCGGATGCTTCCTGTGCGCTGTAGGCTCAGATGACGCAGGCCTCCTGATTCAAAAAAGCTTGAAGGAAGCCGGTATGGATCCGGCGCATATGAAAATTTGCGAAAAGGAAAGCACCGGTATGGCGGTGGTGTGCGTCAGCGACAGGGGAGAGAACAACATTATTGTAGTAAGCGGCGCCAACGCCCGGTGCGATGTAGATTATCTGAAAGCGCAAAGGGCGCTGTTTCACGACTGTGACCTTTTGCTGCTGCAAATGGAAATTCCGCTGGAAAGTGTAGTATATGCGGCGAAGAAGGCCAAGAGCCTGGGAAAAACAGTGATTTTAAATCCTGCGCCGGTCCCGGAGAATTTCCCGGAGGAGCTCTTTCAGTATGCGGATTATTTGACGCCTAACGAAGTAGAGCTTTTTAAGCTGGCAAATATGAAAGCCGGCAGCAGCATGGAAGAGGTTCTCCAAGCGGGGAAAAGGCTTCTGAGAAAAGGAGCAAATCGGCTGCTGGTGACTCTCGGCGGCAAAGGGGCGCTTTATTTAGGCAAGAATGAGGAAAGGCTGTTTGCTCCTCCAGAGGTACCTGTGATAGATACCACCGCCGCGGGAGATACCTTCAACGCAGCGTTTGCCGTGAAACTGGCGGAAGGGTGGAATGTCGGCAAAGCGGTGGACTATGCCAACTGCGCCTCATCGGTAACAGTTTCCCGAAAGGGAGCTCAGGCTTCTATTCCTACCGCATATCAGGTTCAAGAGTTCTTATTCAATAGAAAAATAGAGCTTTCGCCGATAAGCCTGTCATGATAAACCATTCTATGAGAATCCAGAGCAAAGGTGCAGTCCAAGATTTGATAAGCAATCATGCTTCAATACGAACATTAGCTTTGGTTGGATTCAACTGTGCTTGCCTTGAGAAAAATTCTGACCGAATAAGTGCTTAAGGCGTGCAGGCAAACCGGCTTGACCGCCTCAAAATAAAGCAGTATTAAAGGAGGAACGTATGAAAAAGACAAAAATTTTAGCCCTGGGATTAGCGGCGCTGATGGGCCTGGCGCCGGTCACGGCATGCAGTCAAGGCGGGAGCGGTGAAAGCTCCGAGCCCCAGTCTTCTCAGACGGAGAGCGCCGGCGGCGAAAACAATAGCGGCGCCGACCAGCCGGAAAAGCACTGGACGATTTACACCATACGGTCGGAAGATCTTCCCTCTTACCAGTGCTTGGATTACGTCCTTGAAAAGTATAAGGCTGAGGTGAATCCGAATGTTTCCTGGGATCATATCTATATCGCGGACCGTCCTACCTATCTGCAGAAAATCAAAACACTGATCGCCGCCAACGACGCCCCGGATATGTTCGACGAGGATCCGGATCCTTATACCGCGCAGCTGTATCAGGAGGGCGTATTGAAGGATTTGACCCAGTTCTGCGAAGATAATAATATAGCGGACTATTTCTATCCTGCGGCCTTTGACTGGTGTAAATTCTCTGACGGCACTGTAATTGGATTGCCCAGCCAGTATACCATTGAGATGTTCTGGTACAATACCGAATATTTTGAAAACGCCGGCGCGGAGCCCCCAGAGTATCTGGATGATTTTATGGCGACCTGTCAGAAGCTGAAGGATGCCGGCTATACCCCCATGTCGATTTCCGGCGTGGAGAGCTGGACGATGCTGCGGGTTTTGGAATGGACCACCTTCCGCCTGGAGGGCAATCAGTATCTGTTGGACTGCGCCAGAGGCATCCGCAAGTATTCTGAGCCTACCGGAATGCAGGCCGCGCAGTTCCTGTACGACCTGGGCGCCAACGGATATCTGCATGAGAATTTTGCGGCGGCGGATCTGGCGGAAGCCCAGGAGCTGTTCACCACGGGGCAAACCGCTATGTACTATATCGGGTCTTGGGAAATGAGCGCGATGCTGGACAAAAGCCTTTCCGACGACATGAAGGGGAAAATCGATTATTTCACTCTGCCTGAAATGAGGGAGGGCACCACCAATGCCAACCAGATCAATGTAGCCGGCGGCACTCCCATGTGCTTCAGCGCTGAGAAATGGGATGAGCAGACAGAGCAGCTGATTCTGTACTACTGCCAGTATATGGGCGACTATCAGTCTCAGTACGAGTTTACCCCGGCCAAGGGATATGAGGCTCCTAAGGGCGAGACAGAGCACGACCAGCAGATCATTGACCGGATTGCTGAGGACATGGCAAATGTAGAGGGTGTTATTCGCCTGTATGATCTGGAATTCGATCCTACTACCAATACCAATAACGGTCCTCTGGCCGTTTCTTTAGCGCTGAACGATATCACTCCTGAGGAATTCTGCGCCGCAGTAGATGAATCTGTGGAACAGAATGCCGCCGATTGGTTCGACGATGTGGCGGAAGAACTGCTGAAAGCTGAAGAATAATCTGAAATTTTGTTTGCGCCCGCGGAGGAGGGGAAGCCGTCTTCCGCGGACGCTATCTGCGGAAAGGAAGATATCATGAATAAAAGAGATCATTTGCAAGCCTTGCGGGAAGCCGATGCGTATATGGAGAAGGTCAAGGATGAAGTGCAAAAGCATCCCTGGCGGCAGGATTACCATTATTCTCCCACAGTAGGATGGATCAACGATCCTTGCGGTTTGGTTCAAATCGACGGCTATTACCATATGCTCTGCCAGCATTATCCCTTCAGCGGAGCCTGGGGGATGATGTATCTTTCCCATGCCCGAAGCAAAGACCTGGTGCACTGGGAGCGGCTTCCCGAGGCGGTCGCTCCCAGCGAGCCGTATGATTACTGGGATGAAAAGCATGGCGGCGTTTATACCTGCTGCGGTATCGACGATGAGGGTGTGTATAAAATTATTTATACGGGTCATACCGAGGCCTTCGGCCAGGTAGAGTGCCTCGCCACCGCTGAGGACGGCATCCACTTCCAGAAATACGAGGGAAACCCTATCCTTTCCAAGTGCCCGGAGGGAATGCGTCAGAATGATTTTCGGGATACAAAGGTTTGGAAGCGTGGAAAGAAATGGTATTTGACCGCAGGTACTACGGACGGAAAATTCGGCCGGGTGGCCTTATATCATTCTGATGATTTGATCCATTGGGAGTTTCAGAGCTTTATCTGGGAAAGCAGAGGAGAATACGGTTCAATGCCGGAGTGCCCAAACTTTTTTGAGGTGGACGGCAAATGGGTGCTGATTTTTGCGCCGCTGGAGCTGGAAGACAGAAAGGCCATGTATTTGGTAGGGGATTTTGATTATGACGCCGGGCGGTTCTTTCCTCAGACCGTAGGAGAGGTGGACTGGGGCCTGGATTATTACGCTCCCCAGGTGTTTAAGGATGATATGGGACGTACCCTGATGATGGGGTGGATGGAGTCTTGGTCCTTCCATCCCTGGTATTTAGGAAACGCGAAAAACGGGCAGAATCCCCACGGCTATGTTTACGACTGTTCGGAGATCGGGTTTAACGGAAGTATTTCTACCCCGAGGACGATTTCTGTCTGCCACGACGGCAAGCTGAAATTTGATCCGGTGCCGGAACTGAAAACCTTGAGAAAAGACCCGAGAACCCAATACAATATGATGGTTAAGGCGGAAGAGAAAATACCGGTTACCGCCGGAGACAACGTTCACTGCGAGATTTTCGCGGCCTTTGATCTGACCCAGACAAGCGCGGATGTCATCGGCTTCGGCCTTAGAAGCTCCCGGGAGCACGAAACACTTTTAGAATTCGACCTGGCTCATGGAGAAATCATTTTTGACCGTACCCGATCCGGAAATAAGTCGGCGGTTGTGCGGAAATGCAATTTGGAATCTGTGCGCAAGGATGAGCTGACAGTACATATTTATATGGACAGCACTACGATTGAACTTTTCACAGATGATAATCGTACGGTCATGACCAATTGTATTTATTCCCCTGTGGAAAGCGACGGCTTATACCTCTACGCAAAGGGCGGCGACACCCTGGTAAGCAGGCTCCAAACCTGGGGAATGGAAAAGGTCAATCAATGATCTTCCCGGCTGCTGTAAAAGCGGCCTTAATAGAGAGACTGGCCTGATAAAAAAGGCTGACTTGTACTACGGTTAAACAGGCGGGCCAGGGAAATCTAAATATGATTTTCCTGGCCCGAAAAAATATCTGCTGTCGCATGATGGAAAGTGGGAGAAAGTATGGATGGATTAACGCTGAAGAAATTATTGCGGAAAGCCGACGAGAATGGGTATGCCGTTCCGTCTTTTAATTATTCTGATATTTGGGACTTTAAGGCGATTGTTCAAGCGGCGGAGGAAGAAGAAGCTCCGGTTATGATTGCGTCGAATCCGCTGGTAGTCGGAGAGCTGGGCGCAAAATTTTGCGCCGGCTTTGCGAATGCGGCAATGGATCAGGCGGAAGTTCCCCTGATTCATCATTTGGACCATTCCTTTACTGTGGAGATGTGCAGGGACTGCATTGACAGCGGCTATCCTTCAGTAATGATCGATGCTTCAAAGCACGACCTTGAGACCAATATTCAAATGGTCAGACAGGTGATGGATTATGCAAGGCCTAAGCATGTCCATGTAGAGGGAGAGATCGGGAAAATCAAAGGCAAGGGGATTGAAGGAGACTTCAAGGGCGGAGATTTTTTGGCCGAGGTGGAGGATGCGGCAGCGCTGGTAAAGGCTACCCAGGTGGATTCCCTGGCGGTTGGAATCGGCTCAGCCCACGGCTTTTACAAGGGAAAGCCGGAACTGAATTTTAAACGTCTGGCAGAGATCAATAAGGCTGTGGATACCCCGCTGGTCCTTCACGGAGGCACAGGGATTCCCCAGGAGGATATTCAGCGGGCGATTAAGGAAGGCATCAATAAGGTGAATGTGGGAACGATTATCCACTGCACCTATATGAATAATTTAAGAGAAGAACTGAACCGGGCAGGGGATAACCCCTACACCCTGGATGTTATGAAGGCTGTATATCCTAAGGTGAAAGAGGTAGTTAAACGCTGGATACGGGTCTGTATGGCGAATGGAAAGGCATGACCGGAAAAAACTGCTTACAGAAAAAGGACCTTTCCGGGCCGTTCGATTAAATTCCAGAGAAGGGAGTGAGCTTTATTAAAATACTGTGCGTAGGCTTGATGGTATGTGATTTGCTGATTAAACCGGTAACGCGGGAAACTCTGTCGGCGGACTCGGCTAAGGCGGAAGCGATTCGTATGCTGGTAGGAGGCGACGCTTTTAACGTGGCGTCGAACCTATCGGCGCTGGGAACGGAAACCACCCTATACAGCGCTGTAGGAGAGGATGCCTTCGGTGCTTTTGCGCTGGATTACGCGGAAAAGTTAGGCGTCTCCACGCAATGGATCAAAACGACGGACGGTCCTACCTCGGTAACGGCGGTATTGATCCATCCGGATGGTGAGAGAAGCTTTGTAGTGCAGAGGGGCGCCAGCCACGAGCTGAAAGAGCGGCAGATCAGCGATGATTTACTGCGGAAATATGATCTGCTCTATATTGGAAGCGCCTGCGGGATTCCCGGCTTGGACGGGGAAGGCTTGACGAAGCTCCTTCACCGGGCTAAGGTGCTTGACTGTAAGACGGCTATGGATATTACCGGAAATCCCACCCGGAGATCGGCGGCGCAGCTGCTGCCGGGGCCGCCCCAACGCCGCTAAAA
>OGRT01002097.1_pt1 | contig 11985 bp, 10 predicted proteins | sample 1553581 | NCBI WGS metagenome assembly OGRT01 (sample SAMEA2580113, study PRJEB22360) | human gut metagenome | biome: human gut; feature: human-associated habitat; material: faeces | place: Denmark | collected 2008/2010
ATTGACGATGGCCTTGAAGGTTTGGCCGCGCTGGGCAAAGTTTTTGAAGTGGTCAAAGGAGGCACAGGCTGGAGAGAGCAGAACCACATCCCCATCTTCCGCCATACGGGAGGCGGTCAGCACGGCCTGAGAGAAATCCTCTTCCATGACAATGGTAGGCTGGCCCTTCTGATACCCTTGTGAAGAGAGTACAGCCTGACGGATTTTATCTGCTGTATGACCCGTTAGAATCAAGGTTTTCACATGGTCTTGCACCGCCTGACCCAGTACATCAAAGGGAATCTTTTTGTCATAGCCGCCGGCAATGAGGATGACCTTTTGGGGGAAGGAACGGAGACCGGCAATGGTGCGGGTCGGGCTGGAGGCAATGGAATCGTTGTAATACCGGACGCCGTGCAGAGTACGGACCAATTCAATCCGGTGCTCCACGCCGGGGAAGGTCTCTGCCGTGTGAAGGATCACATCGTCGGGGACCAACCCTTGTACGGCGGCGATGGCGGCCAGATAGTTTTCCACATTGTGTTCTCCGGGAATCAAAATCCGGTCTGTGGAGAAGAGAGGCCGTTTTTTTCCATTTTGTGCGACCACAATGGTGCCGTTGTCGACAAAGACGCCCTCCTCCAAAGAGGTGCGGCGGCTGAACTGCAGGACCCTTCCAGGCGCCCGGCAGACCATGGCGTGGGTCAGGTCATTGTCCCGGTTGAAGATGGCCAAGTCATTTTCTCCCTGATGGGAGAAGATGTTCTCCTTTGCCAGGGCATATTCTTCCATGGACTTATGAATATCCAAATGGTTGGGGGACAGATTGGTAAAAACCGCAATATCCGGACTGGCAGAGAGCGTCATCAGCTGGAAAGAAGAGAGCTCCAAAACCGCGATATCGTCTGGAGACATGCTGCCGGCTTCCGAGAGGAGCGGTTTTCCAATATTTCCTCCCAGATGGACGGTATAGCCGGCATTCTTCAGCATTTCGGCGATGAGGGTGGTTGTGGTGGTCTTTCCGTCGCTGCCAGTGACAGCGATGATTTTACAGGGACAGACCTGAAAAAAAACCTCCATTTCAGAGGTTAGCGCACTTCCCTTTTCCATGGCGGACAGAAACGGTGGAATATCGGGACGAATTCCCGGAGAGCGGAAAATGACATCCTGGTCGAGACCATCCAGATAGGCATCCCCCAGATGAAGCACTGCACCCATGGACTCCAACTCGTCAGCCAGGGCACCGAATGCTGTGCGGGGGGCTTTGTCACAGGCGGTAACGGAAATCCCCGCCTGAAGCAAGGTCTTGATAAGCGGCGTATTGGAAACCCCAATGCCGATGACAGCGACGCGTTTTCCCTGAAGAGAGGTAAGATAGTCTTGCAGTGTAATGGCCATGTGCGTTTCCTCCTAATTGATTGAGAGCAGCTTGCTCAGTCTATGGACTTAAAACGGTAAAAGAATCCGCTGCGCGGTGTTCTGGCGTTGCAAATGAAAAATAGACACTTCATTATACGCCGAAGCGGTAGGAATTTCAAGAAATCCTTCTGTGAGAATCACAAGAAAAGGAAGTATGGGTTTGCGCTCCCCTCTGAGAAGTATGTGGAGAATTAGCAAAAATTAAAGAAGGTTTTTTGTAAAATTGACAGCCGTATCAGGTGTTCTGGAAAGGGCCCATTTGTCAGCTTTTCTAAATGAGTCTTAAGTACAAATGGAGCGGGTGTGCAAAGTCATGACGGAAGGAAAAAGAACGCTTGAAAAGTTTCTTCCTTTATGGTATTTTATATAATAACTATAAAAAAATTCTGCGGAAAGGGAGGCCCTTTTATGCACTTACAAGAATCTGGAGAAATGTACTTGGAGACCATCCTGATCCTTTCAAAGAGCGGCAAAGATGTGCGCTCTGTGGATGTGAGCGAATATATGGGCTTTTCTAAGCCCAGTGTCAGCCGTGCCATTGGCCTGCTCAAGTCAGGCGGTTATGTGACAATGGACAAGGGAGGACACCTGGAGCTGACAGAAGAGGGGCGTGCAGTGGCTGAGAATATTTATGAAAAGCACACCTTGCTGGCACAATTTCTAATGACCCTGGGCGTGGATGAGGCCACTGCCACGGAGGATGCCTGCAAAATGGAACACGTGATCAGCGATACCTCGTTTAAGGCCCTTAAAAAGCACGCAGGAATGGAATGATGATAGAAAAAAGCTCCGGTCTCGGATTTCGAGACCGGAGTTCCTTTTTGGCATACTGGTTTCCTATGAGAGAGAAGGCAGTTACAGGTCATAATACATGGCGAACTCTGCGGGGGTGGGCTGACGGTCAATTTCTTCCAGTTCTGCCCGCTTTTTTTCGATCCAAATCTCAAGCAGGCGGGGAGGAAATACACCGCCTTGGGTTAGGTAGTCGTGATCTGCCTCCAGTGCATCCAAGGCCTCCCCCAAGGACTTCGGCAGGCTGTCAATTTGCGCCTTCTCCTGGTCTGAGAGAGTATAAAGGTTAAAGTCATAGGGCCCCCACCCTCTTTCATGGGGATCAATGCGGTTTTGAATCCCATCCAGTCCCGCCATCAGAATGGCAGCGAAGGCGTAATAGGGGTTGCAGGTGGCGTCCGGGTTCCTTAGCTCGAACCGCTTGTTTTTGGGGGCTTTGGCGTAAGCGGGAATCCGAACGACAGCACTGCGATTGGCCATGGCGTACCCGATGGTGACGGGCGCTTCAAAGCCGGGGACCAGTCTCTTATAGGAATTGGTGGAGGGATTGGTGATGGCACACAGGGAGGCCGCATGCTCCAGCATACCGCCGATGAACCAAAGCGCCGTTTGGCTCAGCTGTGCGTAGCCTGTTTCATCATAGAAGATGGGCTTACCTTCTTTGAATAAGTGCATATGCACATGCATTCCGCTGCCGGCCTCCCCTGCCACTGGCTTGGGCAGAAAGGTGGCGGTGCGTCCTTCTTGAGCGGCGGCATTTTTGATAATGTACTTCGCGACCATGGTGTTGTCTGCCATCTGGGTCATCTCTCCCAGTTCCACCTCAATCTCCATTTGGCCGCAGCCGCCCACTTCCGGGTGATGGTATTTGACTTTCACACCCCACTCCTCCATTAGGAGACAGATACGGTTTCGCAGGTCCTGTGTGACATCCATGGGAAGGCTGGTGTGATATCCCCCTTTTCTGGGGACCTGATATCCGTTGTTTTCTGTGCTCCATGCGGCCTGCCGTGCGGAGATGGAGAAGCTGGCATGTTGAGGCTGGGTGGTGTAGGATACCTGGTCGAAGATATAAAATTCATATTCAGGCCCTACGATCATCTCGTCTGCGATCCCCAACTCTTGCATATAGCCAATGGCCCGTTTGGCCACATTCCGGGGATATTGGTCAAAGGGCCGGTTGGCCGGACGATCAATGATCATCACGTCTCCGATCATGGTGAGGGTGGGAACCTCTGCAAAGGGATCAACTGTGGCAGAATCCAGGTCGGGCACGAAAACCATGTCGCTGCTCTCCACCGGGGCATAGCCGTAATTGGAGCCGTCGAATCCAATCCCGTACTGCATAGTCTCCTCGTTGAGCCGGCCGACAGGAATACTGAGATGGCGCCATCTTCCGTCAATGTCAGTCATTTTGAAATCGACAATTTGAATGTCTTTCTCTTGGCAAAGATCTAAAATCTCCTGCAGTGTCTTTCCCATGGAGGGGCCTCCTTTGTGATAAAATAACCCGAGTGGTTACAGGTGATATTCTCGCTTGGAACTTTTTCAAGATACCGATTTTTGGAACAAATGTCAAGAAAAGAAACGATGTTTCTGTGGGGTACCAAATGATATGTTATTAAAAATAAGATAAAATTAGAAAAGGCCAGAGATTGGAACGATATTGTTCCAATCTCTGGCCTTTTAGAAGGAGGAGAAATTATTGAATGGAGGTTACAGGGTAGTCTTGGGCTTCCACTGCGTTTTTCAGAACATCATCTGTTACATCCTCAGAAAGTGTCACCACGGCAGTTCCTGCCTCATGGCTGACCTTGGCCTGTTCCACGGCATCCAGTGCTTCCAGTGCCTTCTTCACGCGGGCTTCACAGTGGGTGCACATCATGCCTTCGATCTTCATTGTTTTTTCCATGGTACGTTGCTCCTTTACAGTGATTGAAATGGATTTGATCTTTTTATCCTTGCTCCCGTCGTGCATGCGGAAAAGATTCAGACGCAGAGCATTGGTGACAACACAGAAACTGGACAAACTCATGGCGGCTGCTCCGAACATGGGGTTCAGTGTCAAACCAAGGGGAATAAAAACGCCGGCGGCCAAGGGGATGCCGATGGTATTGTAAAGAAAGGCCCAGAACAGATTCTGGTGAATGTTCCGAAGGGTGGCCCGGCTGAGCCGGATGGCGGCGGGAACATCACGCAGGCGGCTTTTCATGAGGACAACGTCAGCCGCGTCAATGGCCACGTCGGTCCCCGCGCCAATGGCGATCCCAATGTCCGCCCGGGTGAGCGCGGGAGCATCGTTGATACCGTCCCCCACCATAGTGACCTTCCCCTGCTCTTTCAGCTGCCGGATGACACGCTCTTTCCCATCGGGCAGGACGCCGGCGATTACGTGATTGACGCCAGCCTCTTTTCCGATGGCTTGCGCTGTGCGTGCATTGTCTCCTGTCAGCATCACGACTTGAATCCCCATGGACTGTAATTCTTGAATGGCCTGGGGGCTGTCCTCTTTGATGACATCCGCCACGGCGATGATGCCGGTCAGGTGACCATCTTGGGCAAAAAATAAGGGGGTTTTTCCAGCTTGTGCCAGGGTCTCCCCCTGTATCCGCATAGATTCCGGGACTTGGGACTGGCGGCTGATAAAGGTATAGTTCCCACCCTGAAGGAGCGTGCCCTGCCAGGTAGCGGTGAGGCCATTGCCGGGAAGCACCTGGAAATCCGAGACAGGTTCAGGGGACAGGTTTCGTTCTTCTGCCCGGTGGAGAATGGCCCGGGCCAAGGGATGTTCGCTCTTTTGCTCCAAGGCAAATGCCAGGCGCAGAAGTTCCTCTTCTTGGACACCGGGAGCTGGGATCAGATCTGTGACCTTGGGCTCTCCCGAGGTGATGGTGCCGGTTTTATCCAGAACGACAATCTGCGTTTTTCCGGCGTTTTCCAAGGATACAGCGTTCTTAAAAAGAATGCCGTGCTTGGCGCCCATTCCGTTGCCCACCATAATGGCCACAGGGGTGGCAAGGCCCAGAGCACAAGGGCAGGAGATCACCAGCACAGAGATTCCGCGGGCCAGAGCAAAACCGATTTCCTGCCCCAAAAGCAGCCAGACAATGGTGGTAAAAACGGCAATGGTGATGACTGCAGGGACAAAGATGCCAGAGACTTTATCCGCAATCTTGGCAATGGGCGCCTTGGTGGCCGCAGCATCACTGACCATTTGAATGATTTGAGAAAGTGTGGTGTCCTCCCCCACCCGAGTTGCCTGGCAGGTCAAAAATCCTGATTGGTTGAGCGTGGCGGCGGAGACCAAATCACCGGTTGTTTTATCCACAGGAATGCTTTCCCCGGTAAGGGCAGATTCGTTGACTGCGCTGCTGCCCTCTATGACGACACCATCTACGGGGATGTTCTCCCCTGGCCGGACCACAAAGACGTCGTCCTTTTTGACTTGCTCGATGGGGACAGTGATCTCTGTGCCGTCCCGTAGAAGGGTGGCAGTTTTGGGGGCCAGCTTCATGAGCCCCTTGAGTGCGTCTGTGGTCCGTCCTTTGGAACGGGCTTCCAGCATTTTTCCCACAGTGATCAGCGTCAGAATCATGGCCGCGGATTCAAAATAGAACTCCATCATGTAATCCGCAACAGCGGCCATGTCGCCAGCTGCCTGCGCAGCGGTCATGGCGAAGAGCGCATAGGTGCTGTAAACAAAGGCGGCGGTGGCGCCCAAGGCAACCAGTGTGTCCATGTTGGGAGCCCGATGCCAAAGGCTCTTGTACCCGCTGATGAAAAACTTCTGGTTGATGACCATGACCACTGCGGTCAGCAGCAGCTGGGTCAAGCCCATGGCGATGTGGTTTCCGTGGTAAAAGGCGGGGACTGGCCATCCCCACATCATGTGTCCCATGGAGAAATACATGAGGATGACCAAGAAAACAAGGGACCAGATGAGACGCCGTTTCAGCACGGGTGTGTCATGGTCTGCGAGGGCGTCTTCTGTCTCAGCAGTATGATTTGCGCTGGTAGCTGCGCTGCCCTTCTCGGAGGCGCCGTATCCAGCGTTTTCTACCGCGTGGATAATATCCTGGGGAGAGGCAGTGCCTTCCACCCCCATGGAGTTGGTTAAAAGGCTGACGGAACAGGCCGTCACGCCAGGTACTTTGGATACCGCTTTTTCTACCCGGGCGCTGCAGGCGGCGCAGCTCATGCCGGTTACATTGAATTGTTCCATCGCGTCGACCCCTTTCTGGTTTGTGCGGTCAAAATTAGGATTTCCCTGGAGGGGGGCACTTATTTCATCAGTTTTTGCAGGGTGAGCACCAGCTCATCACGGGTGGGTTCAAATAGTTTTGCAATCTTGGCGTCGGTCAGCGTTGCTTTGAGCTCTGCTGCCGTAAGGGCCAGTGTCGCGGCATCCAATGCCATTTGTATTACCTCGTTTTATAAATAAGTATAAGGGTCCCGGGCATCCTCGCTCACAAGGACTTCCAGCTCCGGAAAGGCCCTGCGCAGCTTCTCCGCCACCGCCGCCGTTACCGGGAACTCCGTAGCGTAGTGGCCCGCTGCGATGAGCGAAAGCCCCAGACGCTTTGCGTCGATGGCGTGGTGGTGGTTGGCCTCGCCGGTCAGCAGGCAGTCTGCCCCCTGCGCGATGGCGTCCTCGAAGAGGCTTCCGCCTGCGCCGCTGATGACGGCCAGCCGCCGCACCACCTTGCCGGTGTCGGCGAACTTGACCTGCACCGCAGGGCCGTCGGACGGCTGGTTGCAGCGGGCGGCAAGCTCTTTCTGCGCCTTTTTTGCCAGCTCGGGGACTGTGACGGGCTCGATGCTGCCCACACGGCCGCAGCCCTCGGCGAAGGCTTCCATCTCCCGCATCCCGAAGAACCCGGCCAGCACCTCATTGACGCCGCCCTCGGCGGCATCGAGATTCGTGTGCATACAGATCGCCGAGATGCCGTTTTTCACCAGCCGGAAGGCCACGTCCTGCCCACTCAGCTTTTTGAGGGGCGAGAAGATGACCGGGTGGTGGGACACGATGAGCCCGCAGCCCTTCCGGGCGGCCTCTTCCACCACCTCGGGGGTGATGTCCAGCGTCACCAGCACATGGGACACCTCGCCGCCGCAGTCTACCAGCAGGCCGGGATTGTCCCAGCTTTCGGCCAGAGCCAGCGGCGCGATGCGCTGCATCTCTTCGTATATCTGCTGTACCGTCGTCATCCTTTGCTCTCCCCTTTTATCAGTTCATCCATCTCTTTCGCCAGCTCTGTGCCGTCCGGCACACCGAGGCGGAGGCGAGGCAGTTTGGCTTTCTGCCACGCGGCGTAGCCTTCCCCCTCCGGCCACTGGCCGGTGAGGCCGAACAGGCACTCCCGGAACGTGGGCGTTTTCACCTCGCCGGTGTACTCGGCGGCCATGACCGCATACCAGCGGCCCGCCGCCTGCACCGGCCGGTCGGCCGCGAGGGAAAAACCATGTTCCCACAGCCAGCGGCGCAGATCGCTGTGGCGGGTGGCCGGCACCATCACAAGGCGAGGCCCGCCCGGCGCAGATACCCACGGGGCTTTCTCGATGATCTCCCACGTTGTCTGGGCCGAGACGCCCGCCAGCACGATGGTGCTCACCTCGCCCGGAGACAACACAGAAAGACCGTCGCCGAGCCTCAGCTCAGCGCGGTCTTTGCATCCGGCATATTCCAGCGTCTGTTCTGCCTTTGCCAGCGGGCCGGGGCGCAGGTCGGCCCCGATGACCTTGGGGTACTTCCCCGAAGCGGCCAGCACCGCCGTCAGCTTGCCGTGGTCGCAGCCGATGTCGGCCACCGGCTCACCGGGGCGCACCAGCTCAGCGGCAGCGCTCAGACGCGCATCCAGTGTCGGCAGCACTCAGGACTTCTTGGAGGCCAGATGAGCGTTCAGCTTCTCCAGCAGCTCGTCGCAATCCACACCGTGGACCTCGCAGGCTTCCTCGATGCTCTCGCCGCGGGAGGCGGGGCAGCCCAGGCAGTGCATCCCGATCTCCATGAAGTAGGGAGCGGTGCTCTGGTCCATATCCAGAATGTCGCCGATGATGGTCTCACGGGTGACCTGCTTCACAGCCTTGGCTTCGTCCTTCTTGAGCATATTGAAAATATCAAACATGATAGCTTTTCCTTTCTGTTTTGGGTGAGATACAGTATAACCTACTGTTCCTCTATACTATACCCCAAACCGGGGCAGTTTTGCAAGAGCCTTGGGGAAATCCGCTTACCCCTCCGCCTGATAGTCCTTTTCCAGCGAGAAGCCGCGCCCGCTTACCTCGGTAACGTGGCTCACGATCATAAAGCAGGTGGGGTCGATGGCGTGGGCCAGCTTTTCCAGCCTTGGCAGCTGCCGGTTGGAAACGACGCTCAGCAGCACCGATTCCGGCTCCCGCAGGTAGCCGCCCTCGCCGTGCAGGATGGTCACGCCGCGGTCCAGCTGCGCAAAGATGGCAGCGCAGATCTCGTCGGACTTGGCGCTGATGATCTTTATCTCGGTGCGGGTGGTGCCCAGCATGAGCACCTTGTCCAGCACGACCGTGTAGATGATGGCCATCACCACGCCGTACAGGGACTGCCGCACCGGGCTGAACGCCGCCTGCGCCGCCAGAATGATAAAGTCGAAAACCATCATAGTGCTGGACACCGGCAGGTGGAACCACTTGTTCAGCACCAGCGGGGGGATATCCATGCCGCCGGTGGAAGCACCGGCGCGGATCGTGATGCCCAGTGAGATGCCAATGCCAAAGCCCGCGAATACGGTGTTCAGCACCAGATCATCGGTCAGTACAAGATTGCCCAGCAGCCGCTCCCACAGGGCCATAAAAAAGGGGCTGAGCACGGTGCTTGCCATAGTATTCAGGGCAAAGCGGCGTCCCAGCACCCACCAGCCCAGCAGCAGCATGGCCACGTTGACCACGAACAGCACTGCAGACACCGGCAGTCCGGTGACCTTGTTGAAAGCCAGTGCGATACCGGTAGCACCGCCGGTGATCAGGCCGGAGGGCATCAGAAATAATACCACAGTCAGCGCATACATCGCATTGCCCACCACGATGGACAGTGCGTTGAAGAGCTGCTGTTGCTTGCGTGTTAATTGCGTCATCTTCATCTTCCTTTGTTTATAGTTGAAGTTTCTTTTACTATGATAACGAAAATATCCGCATTTATCAAGCCTTCGGCGATAAATGCGGATATCGGGATCAATTTTTAAGGGGTCACAGGGCAGCTTCCGGCTGAGTCTCGTCCTCTTCCATCAGCCGCAGACCGGCGGTATCGGTCACCGGCAGCGAGAACACAATGGCACCCGCCTTGGGGTTTGCCCCCTCCATAATGGCCTTCATGATGGTGTTTTTCTGGCTGGTGCGGCTGACGATGAGCACCAGCTCCTTTTCGTTCACCAGCTCCACGCCCAGAAAGGCGGCTGCACCCTCCATGCCGGTGCCCTTTGCGTGGATCACCGTGCCGCCGGTGGCGCCTGCCTCCCGGGCGGCGTCCATCACCAGGTCGGTGGACCCCTGGTTGGCAATGACCACGATCAGATCGTGGGCAATCTCCCGTTCCATAGCAGTTTCTCCCTCCTGTTCATGCAGCAGATATTCCTTGGCGGTGGATCCGCCGATGCTGTTCACCGGCACAGTCATCAAAACGCCCTGGCCGGGCACATCCAGCCACAGGTCACGGGCCGCCTGGCGCACCAGCCGAGGGGACCGGGGGGACACGCAGAACAGCACGGCCTTCTCCGTGGCCTCCAGGCCCAGAAAGTCCAGCACCTCCGTGGTGGCGGTGCCCTGACCCAGGGCTGTCAGCACCAGCGAGATCCCGTGGGTCCGGAACCAGGCGGCGAACTGCTCTGCCCGGCTGCGGTCAGTGATGGTGATGAACAAATCGACGCCCTGCATGGCGGTCTCTCCTCTCTTTACGATGTCGGACGGACTGCTCACAGCTCGATGATCTCCTCGTCCACCGGGGCGGGAGGCGTCTCCTGAGCGGCTTTCTTCATCTTGAGCTGATACAAAAGGCCCAGCATCTGGATGGTCAGCAGCGGCGTCATAGCCACCATAGCCACCACGCCGAAGGCGTCCGTCACCACATTGCCGCCCAAGGCCTCGCAGGCGCCCTGAGCAAAGGGCAGCAGGAAGGTGGCCGTCATAGGCCCGGAGGCCACGCCGCCGGAGTCAAAGGCAATGGCAGTGAAGATCTTGGGGACGAAAAAGGACATGACGATGGCGGCCAGATACCCCGGCACCACCAGCCAGAAAATGGAAATCCCGGTCATCACCCGCATCATGGCCAGACCGATGGAAACCGCCACGCCGATGGAGAGGCTAGTGCTCATGGCCTTGCCGGGAATGGCGCCGGAGGTGATCTCCTCCACCTGCTTGTTCAGAACATGGACCGCAGGCTCCGCCTGGACGATGAACCAGCCCATCAGCATTCCGATGGGAATCAGGATCCAGTTGAAGGACAGGCCGGCGATCTGGCGGCTGAGGTAGCTGGCCGCCGGCATGAAGCCCACGTTGGCGCCCGTAAGAAACAGGACCAAACCCACATAAGTATACAGGATGCCGATGACAATTTTCAATACTTTTTTCTTCTTTAATTTCAGGGAAACCGCCTGAAAAACGGCGAAGAACAGTGCGATGGGGGCCAGACACACCGCCACCTCGCTGAGATACGCCGGAAGTTCCACCTGAAACAGGTGCCACAGAGCCCGGCTGTCTGTCACGGAGGGGATTTCCACCGGGGTGTAGACGCCCGCGCCCGGGTAGATCAGGGCCAGCACCATCACCGCCAGGATGGGGCCGACAGAACAGAGAGCCACCAGGCCGAAGCTGTCCTGGGCGGCATTCTCGTCGCTGCGGATGGAGGCCACGCCCACGCCCAGGGCCATGATAAAGGGCACGGTCATGGGACCCGTGGTGACGCCGCCGGAGTCGAAGGCGATGGCCAGGAAGTCCTCCGGTACAAAGAGGGCCAGCGCAAACACGAGGATGTAGAACACGATCAGCATCCGGTTCAGGGGAATGCGGAACAGGATGCGCAGCATGGCGATCACCAGAAAAACGCCCACGCCCACGGCCACAGCGCCCACCAGCGTGGCATTGGGCACGCCGGACACCTGCTGGGCCAGCACCTGGAGATCCGGCTCCGACACGGTGACGATGACGCCGATCAGAAAGCCGACAGCCGCCACAACCCAGAGCTTTCTGGAGCGGGTCATGGCGGCGCCCACCCGTTCTCCGATGGGGGTCATGGCGGTGTCAGCGCCCAGGGAAAACAGGCCGATGCCCAGAATCACCATCACCGCGCCGATCAGAAAGGCCAGCAGCGTCTCGGTGGGGATGGGCGCAACAGTAAAGCTGAGGATCAGCACGATCACCGTAATGGGGACCACGGAGGCCAAGGCTTCCCGGAGCTTTTCCCAGAGGATGGTTTTATTCCGCCCCAATCGTTCCTGCCATTGCTCTCGTCTCTTCCACGGCAATCTCATCACCTCTCCAAAATTCATACAATTTATATAGATATGATTATAATAACATAAATAGGCCGCCCACAGTGACGAAAAAGCAGAAATTTACAAAATCTTTATAAGCGGAGCGGTGATTCCCTTTTTTCTCGAACTGTGCTATGCTGTACCATATCACCTTCACAGGAGTGCGCAGGATGAAGAAGAGTCCTTACGACAGAGAGCGGTTTTTTGAAAAATACAGCCAGATGGACCGTTCCAAAGAGGGACTGGCCGGAGCCGGAGAGTGGGAGACATTAAAAGAGCTGCTTCCCGATTTTAC
>OGRT01002102.1_pt1 | contig 11947 bp, 7 predicted proteins | sample 1553581 | NCBI WGS metagenome assembly OGRT01 (sample SAMEA2580113, study PRJEB22360) | human gut metagenome | biome: human gut; feature: human-associated habitat; material: faeces | place: Denmark | collected 2008/2010
ATTCCCGCACGATCGGCTGCGCTGCCAGATGAAACACGATCTCCGGCTGTGCTTCCTGCATGGTACGGATCAGTTTTTCCCGGTCGCGGATATCTCCGATCACGGAGTGCATATTTTTTCCCAGATGTAAGGTATCAAAAAGTTTCGCCTCCACCGGTGCTTCCAGCGCATATCCGGTCACCTCGGCTCCCGAAAGAATCAGGATCCGGGAAAGCCAGGATCCCTTGAATCCGGTATGTCCGGTGAGAAATACTTTTTTTCCTTTAAAAAATACCAGGTTATTCATGTCTCTTACTCCCACACTTTCCATGGAGCATTTCCACTTCTCCACATTTCTTCCAGTCTCTTCTTCTCATTCATTGTATCCATGCACTGCCAGAACCCATTATGCCGATATGCATCCAGCTGTCCTCTTCTGGCTGCCTCTTCCAGAGGATATTTCTCAAATACAGTCGCGTCTCCTTCGATCAGATCCAGGATCTCCGGTTCCAGTACCATAAATCCGGCATTGATCCATCCACTGTCTTCCTGTCTTTTCTCTTTGAAGTTTGTGATTTCTCCATCTTCCCGCAGATCCAGCGCGCCGAATCGTCCCATTGGCTGTACGGAAGTCAATGTTGCCATGCGCCCGCCTTCCTGATGGAATTTTAACAGTTCAGCAATGTTGATATCTGCCACACCGTCCCCATAGGTCAGGAAGAATGATTCTCCGTTCAGGTGTTCTCTGACCCGTTTGATTCTTCCGCCGGTCATTGTGTTTAATCCGGTATCTACCAGGGTTACTTTCCATGGTTCGGAGATGTTGTTGTGCACAGTCATTTTATTTTCCCGGGTAAAATCAAATGTCACGTCGCAGCTGTGCAGATAATAGTCTGCAAACCATTCTTTGATCATATGTTGTTTGTATCCACAGCAGATCACGAATTCGTTGTATCCATAATAGGAATAAAGTTTCATGATATGCCAGAGAATCGGTTTGTCGCCGATTTCTACCATGGGCTTTGGTTTCAGTACACTTTCTTCGCTGATGCGGGTGCCGAAACCACCTGCAAGTATTACTACTTTCATGTTTTTTCTCCTTGTTTGTTCCGATTGAAGGGCATAAAAAGCCTTATTTTATTTATTGTATCAAAAAGGGGGCTTATTTACAAGTAGGAGGGAAATGCATCCGGACGCCCGGAGAAGCCGGATGGCAGGACAGTCAGAAGGCGGCAACGTGGACAGAGGCGTTTTGAGCTAGCCACCAACTCCGACTAATATTCACGAGTGTCAGCTGACACTCGCGAAAGTCTACGTAGGTGTCGGATCTCAAAATCGCCTCTAACCGCCCACAAAGTGTTGCTCGCCTTTCTGACTGTCCTGTCATCCGGCTTCTTCGAGCTGTGTATTGAAACACGAAAAGGTACGCTACATGGTAATATAATAATAAAATTTCTTTCCTCAAATGTAACTGTTCAGTACCTTCACAGTTACGAGCCAAAATGCATAAAAAATCACCTTCGGTGATGGCATTTTGGCTTGTATGTCTCGGGATTTTGACATATTCATGTCAAAACACCTCGCGGGACAATGGCTACTGAATAGTTACATTCGCATCAAGAAAATGGATCTATCGAATCCTTGATTGCTATGTAATGTAATTGAAAAGGGTCATGTTCCGGCACATTTTTCTATTCTATACGGAGGATTTTTATGACAGATAACATCATTCATACTCCACGAAAAACTTCTCTATCCGAAACCGGCTCACAAAGTCTCACCTCGGAACTTTCCGTGCAGCGACCGGAAGGTGCTTCCTACGGCGGCAGCCAGACCTGGTTTTCTTCTCCTTCCATCCGCGGATACGGCTGCGGTCTGATCGCGGCGCACGATCTGCTGTGGTATCTGGAACGGAAAGAATCTCTGACAGCACAGACGGACCGTCATCGTTCCGGAGAACAGCCCGTCAGTGATTCCCGCTCCTGGGAGGACTATGAGCGATCTGTAAAAAGACTGCATCGACTCTTTCCGATTCTTCCCCGTCTCGGAATCAACGGACTGATGCTCTCCGCAGGACTGAATCTGGCCTTCTTACTCCGCCGTCTTCCTTACCGTGCCTGCTGGCATATCGGGTATCGGAATACCGGAAAGGAGATCAGCCGGCTGCTTAGTCAGGATATCCCGGTCATTCTATCCATCGGCGGTAATTTCCCCCTGATCTGGAAGAAAGACCGGCTTCCTCTGTACAAGAAAACCGGCGATGGAGTTTACATAAAATCTTCTTCCACCCGTGCACACTATATCACTGTTACCGGCATCGAACACGGATGGCTGCGGATCAGCAGCTGGGGACAAGAGTGGTATATCAACTGGAGAGAATACCGGAACTTTGCATGGATAAAAAGCTGTCCGCTGTTTTCCAATATCTGCTATATTACCAGAAAACATTGATTATTTTACACACAGGAGGCTATTATATGAAATTACTGATCGTCCGTCACGGAGATCCGGATTATACTATCGATTCCCTGACGCCAAAAGGATGGAAAGAAGTAGGCTACCTTTCCGAAAAACTAGCAAAACTCGATGTGAAAGCCTTTTATGTCTCTCCTCTCGGAAGAGCCAGAGACACTGCCTCTCTGACCTTGAAGAAAATGAACCGCACTGCCACCGAAGAACCTTGGCTTCGCGAATTTGATGCCCGGATCCACCGCCCGGATGTCCCGCAGAAGGAAATGATCTCCTGGGACTGGCTGCCACAGGACTGGACCGCGGAACCCCGCTTTTACCTGCCGGATGAATGGTGGAAGGTTCCTGTGATGATGGAAGGACATGTCAAAGAAGAATATGACTGGGTAACCACCAACTTCGATGCCCTGCTCGCCAGTCACGGGTATGTCCGTGACGGTCTTACCTACCGCGCAGAGCACGCAAACAACGATACGATTGTCTTCTTCTGCCACTTCGGTCTGGAATGTGTCCTGTTAAGTCACCTGCTGCACATTTCCCCGATGGTTTTGTGGCACGGCACCTGCGCTGCTCCAAGCTCCGTCACAACCCTCGTCACCGAAGAGCGCCGCCCGGGGATCGCATATTTCCGTATGAGTTCTTTCGGAGATATTTCCCACCTGTACGTCAAAGACGAGCCACCGGCATTCGCAGCGCGGTTTTGTGAGTGCTATGACAATGAGGATGAGAGACACGATTAATTGCTATCTGGATGTACCGGTACATCGTTTCGTAAATAACTGTATCATTCACGCAGGATACGGATTCGAGTGTGCAGTTCAAAAAACAGTTGCTATCGAATCTCATATAGAGATTTCGGTAGCAACTGTTTTTTTATTGTTCCTTATGTAACTGTTCTCTTATGCCAGTCCTTTTTCTTCCAGGAAATCATGGAAAATCGGTTTTCCTGCTTTGATCCGTCTGGTGCGGAACTGGAATTCGATGATGGTCAGGATCGTAAATACGATTGTGATCACACACATAACAATAACTGGTGTCCGGATGCTTTCTCCTGCGCAGATGACGCTTCGGAAGGCATCTACGGAATAGGTGAACGGTACCCATGCATGAATCTTCGATACGAATGCCGGTGAAAGCTGTACCGGATAGGTTCCGGCGGAACCTGCCAGCTGGATAACCATGAATACCAGCATCAGGAAGCTTCCTACTTTACCAAGGCTGATATTGAAGAAGTACATGATCGAGGTAAATGCCACGGAAGTCAGGCAGGCAAATGCCACTGCCTTACCCATCTGGGCCGGGGTAAATCCGTCAAATACATGAAGCAGGAAGATCACCAGGATACCCTGCAGAAACGCCAGTGGATATAATACAGAAGCTTTGCTTCCCCACCATGCGAATCCGGATTTTAATTTTCCGTTGTATTTTGTCAGCGGATACATCAGACAGAAAGCAAGTGCTCCAACCCACAGACCTACGGACATCATGTACGGTGCCATCGCATGACCGTTGTTCGGTACTTCTGTCATTTTTGCTTCATCATCATCTACAGGAGCTGCAATCATCTCATAATTTACATCTTCTGCTTTATTTTCTTTTACAGTTTCGGCTCCGTCTGCCAGACTGCTCTGGAGTGTATCGGAACCATCGTCCAGTTTCTTTAATCCATCACCCAGTTCTTTGGAACCGTCATATAACTGACTGGATCCATCCTGGATCTGACCGGCACCATCGGTAAGCTGTGCGGCACCGCTGTTTAATTTGCTGTTGTTCGCTACTAAAGTTTTTGTTCCATTATATAAGTTGGATGTACCATTTGCCAGTGTGGTGGCTCCGCTTCCCAGTGTCTTCGCACCATCGGCAAGCTGCTGTGTTCCGCTTGTCAGTGCTGCGCTGTTACTGTTCAGAGTGGATACACCAGCGGTGTATGTTGCAAGGCCAGTAGTTAATGTCTGAGCACCGGCTGCCAGAGTTTCGGTTCCGGCTGCTGCCTGTGCAGTTCCGGCTGTCAGGGCTGAACCATTTGCAAGAAGCTGTGTTGCTCCGGCTGCTACGGTAGTTCCTGCCTGCTGCAGCTGTGTTGCTCCGGCTTTCAGTGTCGCATCATTTGCTGTCAGTTTTTCAAATCCTGCATTCAGTGCTGCAACACCCTTGGCTGCTGCCGGGAAAGATGCTGTAGAAGTTTGCATCTGTGTCAGACCTGCTGCCACCTGACCGACACCGGTATCTACCTTTGTGGCTCCTGCATATACCTGAGCCAGTCCGTCGGAAAGTGCCTGCACCGGCTCCGACGGGATATCAGATGGGATTGCAGAAGCTCCGTCTGCAATCTGTTTTGCTCCGTCATTCAGTCCGGAAGCAATTTTTTCCAGTCCGGCTTTTGCAGTGTTCAGTGATGTCTGGCTTGCACTCAGCTGATCGTTAATTCCTTTTGTGACTGCTGCTGCTTTTGCAGTGTAGGTATCTGCGCTTACAGAATCCACGGTACTTGCACCGCCCTGTGCACTGCTTAATGTATTTGCCAGACTCTTTAATGTCTCTGCGGATACCTGTACGGGTCCGTCTTCTGCTGCTTTTGCACTGAGTGCTGTCAGCTGATCCGCTACAGACTGTACATTTTTCAGTTTATCATTTGCAGCTGTAATCTGTTCGTTCGCTTTTGCGATTTTACTGTTTCCATCTGCAACAGCTGCATTTACCACATCCATGTAACCTCCCAATGCAGTAGATAACTGTCCAGGCAATGCTTTGATACTACTTTCCACCTGACCGAAAATCTCAGCCGCTTTTGTGGATGCTGCACTTGCATTTTCCATACCTGTTTTTGCACTGGAAAGTCCTGCGCTCAGCTTCTTTAAGCCTTCTGCACTGGTGGTATTCTGTAAGGCAGATACCTGATCCTGAATCTGTTTGATACCTGCTTTTAAAGCGGCGGTTCCATTCTGCAGTGTTCCTTCTGTGTTAACTCCGGATACTGCATTGTTCAGATTCACGATTCCGGCATATACCTGACCGATACCGGTCAGACCGGACAGTTGTTTTGCTCCTGTCGCCAGCTGTTCCACACCGTCGATATAACCTGCACTCTGGTCACTTCCCAGAAGTCCTGTAGTCAGAGAATTCACACCGGTAATATATCCGTTGGCGCCATTGACACCAAGCAGACCGCCGGACAACTGATTCACACCGGCTACATAGGTCTGTGTTCCACTGTTCAGGGTTGCGGCTCCTTCTTTCAGCTGCTCACTTCCCTCTGCCAGCTGTTTACTTCCGGAGTTCAGTGCCTCGGAGTTGCTGTTCAGGGTTGCTACGCCATCGGTGTATTCTTTCACACCGGAGTTCAGCCGATCCACACCGTTAGTCAGTGTCGGAAGACTTGCGGTCAATGTGCTGACACCGTCATCCAGCTGTTTTGCTCCGTCATTGACCTGTGAAACACCGTCGGTATATGATTTCAGTCCTTCGGTCAGTTCCTCAGATCCCTCTTTGAAAGTCAGGGTACTGTCTGCCAGAACTTTCAGGTTATCTGTGATTTTCTTATTACCATCAGATGCATCGTCCATACCGTCTTTGATCTTTTTTGCCCCGTCGGCTGCTTCCTGCATACCGTCTCCGGCGGTTCCGATCTGATCAAAAATAGCTTCCGCATAGGTTTTGGTTACTTCCTCACGGATGCTTGTTTTAATCTTGCCCAGAGCCGTTTCACTTAACTTGGAAGCAATGTAATTGGTTCCCGGATTCGTCTCATAATTCAGGATCATTTTTTCCGGTTGATCATCCATGACCGTTGCCGCATTGGCAGAGAAATCCTTCGGAATGGTAATTACCATATAATAGGTACCATTTTTCAGACCTTCCTTTGCCACATCTGCGTCTACAAAGTTGAATGCCAGTGAATCATTTTCTTTCAGATTATCCACCAGTTGATCTCCAACTGTCAGTGTAGTATCTCCGTACTCGGCTGGCTCATCTTCATTGACGATGGCTACTGGAAGTTTATCCACATTTCCGTAGGGATCCCACATGGATGCCAGGAAAAGCCCCGCGTAAATCGCAGGGATCAGCGCAATTACGATGACTACTAAAAGCAAAATCTTGTTGTGAAATAAACTTTTCCACTCTTGTTTTAGCATTGTATCCCTTCCTTTTTGATGTATTTGTCGACTTTTTCTATTAATAGATGTATATTCCATTATTCGTTTTTTATTCTATTAGTAGATTAAAAAGCTATTAGTCGACAATATGTTGATTTTCTTTTCGGAATGTATTATACTAAAGAAAGATAAGAGATACAAGCATCACATTTCTTTTCAATCGTTTATTACTGGACGTTTTGTATTATATATGTCTATTTGAAATTCTTAAAAATTTCTAATAAATTTCAGAAATTTTTGTTTATATTTTCTTCAGATATGATTTTAAATCTTCCCGGGAAGTTTTCTCGACCAAAAAAACTCTTTGAGAAAATACGGGAGATGCAATAAAAGGGGGATTTTTATGGAAACGAAAAAAGGAGAAAAAATGGATCGCCGGGTGCGAAAAACCCGTGCACAGCTTCGCGCCGGTCTTGCCAGACTGATGCAGCAGAAAAATATTAAAGAAATCACGGTAAAAGAACTGGTGGATGAGATTGATATCAACCGTTCCACTTTTTATCTGCATTACACAGATATTTACCAGATGCTTCAGAGCATAGAGGGCGAACTGATGGAAGATATTCTGGAAGCCATCAAAGAGCATCCGCTGGATCCGGGAATGAAAGAAGAAGGGTATTCTTTTGCCATCCAGCTGTTTCGGATTCTGGCTGCCAACAAGGATATCTGTGCGGCACTGATGGGGCCGAACGGCGATATGGCTTTTGTGGAAAAGATTGAAAAACTGGTCGAGGACGCTGTTTTGCCGGAACTTTTTACGATGTTCCCACAGAATGTCAACGACATCAAATACGCCTACGCTTTCTGCATCAACGGCTGCGTGGGAATGATCAAATGCTGGCTCACCGGTGATTCCGACGATACTCCGGAGCACATGGCATATCTGACTCACAATATTGTTTCCGAGGCGCCTCGTAATTTTGCAGCAAAAGTTTTAAATTCTGCGCAGGAAAGGACAACAGTCTGAGAAATACGACGATCTGCAAAAATATTTTTGTCCGCTGACAGAATATTCCACTGAAACAAATACAGATATCAATAGAAAGTTTCAGGGTTGAAATCTGCTTTTACACTCATTTCAACTCTGGAACTTTCTGTTCATATCTGCTTTTAGTTTATGCCTTTCATGCCACTCATCTTTCAAAGTTTACAGATTGTAGCTGTACTTATGACTATCACGTTTCGGAATCAGCCAGAACTCATACCTCATAGTTCACCTGGTGTTCATGATTGACCGCGGATTTGTTTCAGTTTTCCCCTTTCTACACCACCTGTCTCCAGCCACTTCTCTTCCACAACATCCGCTCGGTTTTTTCATACACTGCCTGTGCGAAGATCTGATGTCCCTGTGCATTCAGATGTTCCTGATCTGCCTCGCTGCACTGCACATAATCAGAAGCTCGCAAATATCCGATCTGTCTTTCTGCAGCGATTCGTTCATATACTGTTTCCAGTTCCTTCGACACCGTCACTGACTGTGGCGAAAAGTCCTGATCATATCTTTCCTGCCATACTTTTTCTCCGAGATAGATCGGTGAGATCAGCAGAACATCTGTCTGAGGTGCAAAGGTCTGAATCTGATCCAGCAGACACTGGATTCCTCTTCCGATCACTTCTGCCGATGCACCAAAGATCGTTTTGCAATCATTGGTCCCCAGCATAAGAACCACCAGATCCACCGGATGATGTGTTTCCAGTAATGTCGGCAACAGTGCTGTGCCTCTCCGTCCCTGCCGGAACGGATCTTCAAACACTGTCGTTCTTCCGCAGAGCCCCTCCTCGATAATACGGACATCTTTTCCTTCATAAGCCTTCTGCAATCTTCCTGTCCACCGTACTTTAAATGGCAGCCGCTCCCCGCTCTCTCCGTCATATCCCCAGGTGTTCGAATCTCCAAAACACAAAATCTGTTTCATTCTGTCATCTTCTTTCTTTTTTAATATCTTCGTAACTGTTCAGTACCTTCGCAGAACATGATCTGCTGAATCATACCTATATTCGTTGTTTTTATATTCCTATTATTTCGCTATGTTTTTATGTTTTTATTATCATATACAATTTTCCTGACTTTGTCTAATAGAAAAAAGCAATATCCAGCTATAGGCTATTTCTATAACTAAATATTGCTTTTATCTTCTCATTCTTTTTATCGGTTGCCGTTACCTTCCAGTATCCCCGTCACCTTTTTGACGCAGTGCAGGCAGGTCGGTGCTATGTAACAGCATGCTGCGATCCATGCCGCCTGATCCGCGAAGCAGATTGCCGTATACCCCAGGGCTCCGACAAATCCCAGACTGACAATCGTTCTTGCCAGCATCTCCGTCACACCGGAAAGTACTGCTCTTCCTGAATATCCAAGTCCCTGTGTCACCATACGGCTCACATTCAGGATACCGAGACTCCAGAAGAAATATCCAAGACACCGCAGATATTTTCCTGATGCATCCAAGACATCAGCTGCTGATTTTTTCACAAAGATCATCGACAGCGTGCGTCCTCCGAAGATCAGCACCAGCCCGATCAGCAGACCATATATCGTTGCAATCGCGACTCCCTGCCGCAATCCCTTCTTGATCCGTTCCGGCTGCCTTGCGCCCATATTCTGGCTGCAGAATACAGATGCCGAAGTGGCAATTGCATCAAACGGGCACATCGCAAACTGTTTGATTCTCATGCCCGCGGTAAATCCGGAAACACACACACTTCCCAGTCCGTTATTTGCCGACTGCATTACCATACTGCCAATTGCAGTGATGGAAAACTGCAGTCCGGTAGGAAGCCCCATCGCCAGAAGTTCTTTTACCATTCTGTTTTCTTTTGTCAGATGCAGTACATTCATCTTTCTTCCAATAAAAACAAGACACAGTATGCCACTGATCGCCTGTGCTGTAATTGTCGCAGCGGCAGCTCCCGCACATCCCCATTTCAGTACCACGATACAGAACAGATCAAGAAAGATATTCAATATCGCTGAAAATGCCAGAAAGAAAAAGGGTGTCCGGCTGTCTCCCAGCGAACGGAGAATACTGGATAAATAATTGTATAATAAGGTAAATGGAATTCCCAGAAAAATAATCAGCAGATAGTGATAGGCTCCACGGAAGATATCCTCGGGAACTGACAGCAGATGCAGGATCTGTGGACAGAATACAGAACAAAGAATCGTCACTGTCACACCGATTCCCCCAGTCAGTACCGCACCGTTAAATACATAATTTCTCATCGTATCCATCTTGTCTGCCCCAAAGTACTTGGCAACCGGTACACCGAATCCGGTACAGCATCCCATACAGAATCCAAGAACCAGAAACTGTACACTGCTGCTTGCTCCCACACTTGCCAGCGCTTTCGCCCCAAGAATCTGTCCTACGATCGCCGCATCTATAATATTATACGTCTGTTGCAATAAATTTCCGATTAAAAGGGGAAGTGCAAACTGAAGCATCAGTTTTAACGGGTTCCCCTTTGTCATAGATGTTGACATTGTTTCGCTTCCTTTCATATGAATCTGCTCTGTTATTATTTAGCGGATTCTGTTATTTTACATCACTGTTTTGCTATTCTACAGTTATCTCTATGTACCGCTTCCGCATCTTCCAGTTATATTTCTCTCTTTGTTCCTGTAACTTTCTATGCGTTTTGATACTTTTCGATATTCTTCCTGTTTTTATTTCCTTGGATAACGTAAACTCTTCGTAACTGTTCAGTACCTTCACAGTTACGAGCAAAAATGCATTTAAAATCACCTTCGGTGATGGCATTTTTGCTTGTATGTCTCGGGATTTTGGCATATTTATGCCAAACACCTCGCGGGATAATGGCTACTGAATAGTTACTATTTTTCTTTTACTTCCACATACCCGCACTGCTCGTCCGCGCAGACTTTTTTGTTTCCCTTTTCTACCATGTAACCGCCGCATTTCGGACATTTTTCATTGATCGGTTTTGCCCAGGACATGAAATCACATTCCGGATTATCCTCGCAGCCGTAATATTTCCGGCCTTTCTTGGTCTTGCGAAGAACTACTTCTTTTCCACACTTCGGACATTTGACACCGATCTTTTCCAGATACGGCTTGGTATTTCTGCAATCCGGAAATCCGGGACATGCCAGGAATCTTCCATGCGGGCCATATTTGATTACCATGTTTCTTCCACAGTTTTCACAGATTACATCAGTGACTTCATCTTCCAGTTTAACTTCCTCGAGATTTTTCTCTGCTTCTTTCACAGATTCATCAAGATCCGGATAGAAGTTCCGAACTACCACTTTCCAGTCTACGGTTCCGTCACCCACTTTATCCAGCAGATCTTCCATCGTAGCAGTAAAGTTGACATCCACAATACTTGGAAAGGCTTCTTTCATCATCTGATTGACCACCTCACCCAGTTCTGTCATATACAGGTTCTTATTCTCTTTTGCCACATATCTTCTTGCAATAATTGTGGTGATGGTCGGTGCATAAGTACTTGGACGACCGATTCCCAGTTCTTCCATAGTTTTTACCAGGGAAGCCTCCGTATAATGTGCCGGCGGCTGGGTAAAATGCTGCTGTTCATCAAATTCCTGAAAATTCAGAACCGTATCTTTGTCAATGCTTCGTACCAATGTATTGTTCTGCGCTTTCTCCTCATCTTCCTGCACATAAACGGACATGAAACCATCGAACTTGATCTTGGATGCGGCAACCGTAAACAGGTATTCTCCACCGGAAATCTTTACAGATGTTGTTTCGTATATAGCCGGCTGCATACGGCTTGCCACAAATCGTTTCCAGATCAGCTGATAGAGACGGAACTGGTCTCTGGAAAGAGATTCTTTTACAAGGGCCGGCATACGGGAAACATCCGTCGGACGGATTGCTTCGTGTGCATCCTGAATGTTCTTTCCTTCTTTTTGTTTACTCTCCCGCACTGCCACATAGGATTCTCCGTAATGTTCGCCGATAAAGCTTCTTGCCATTGCATCTGCTTCTTCCGAGATACGGGTGGAATCGGTACGCAGGTAGGAAATCAGAGCAACGGTACCCTGTCCTTTGATATCTACTCCTTCATACAGCTGCTGAGCCAGACGCATTGTCTTCTGAGTAGAAAAGTTCAGTGCCTTGGAAGCTTCCTGCTGTAAGGTACTAGTGGTAAATGGAATCGGTGCTTTTTTAATACGCTCGCCCTTTTTTACCTCATCAGCCACATAGCTGACACCTTCCAGATCCTTTAAAACAACATCTAGCTCCTCTTTGCTGTGTATCACTGATCTGCTGCCCTTTACGCCTTCTTCATTTGTCAGACCATAATACTTTGCATCCAATGGCTTTTTGCTTCCGGCTATATTTAACATCGCATCC
>OGRT01002110.1_pt1 | contig 11914 bp, 12 predicted proteins | sample 1553581 | NCBI WGS metagenome assembly OGRT01 (sample SAMEA2580113, study PRJEB22360) | human gut metagenome | biome: human gut; feature: human-associated habitat; material: faeces | place: Denmark | collected 2008/2010
GCCGACAAAGGAACGGGCCGTTACCCGAAAAGCCCGCGCCCGCCAGCGCCTCCTTCGTCAGCGCATCCCGCTTTACGATTCGGATTTTGCCGTTCACCCGGTCGTTTTCAAAACGAATATCGCTCGTCGCGCCCGGCGCCACCGTCACCGCCTGCGACGGGTTGACGGCAATCTTGTAGCCCGTCGGCGCGCCGACTTCCCGCACGGTATAGCCGCCAGCCGGAAGGTTATCAAAGCGCGCCGTGCCGTCTGCGCCCGTGGTCTGCGTCGCAAGCACCGTCCCAGCGCCGTTCATCAGCTCAAACGTCGCGCCAGAAAGCACCGCGCCATTGTCCGCACTGGTTTTGCTCACGCGGACAGCGCCATACGGCTGTTCAAACTCGATGCGCACTTCCTTCAGTTTGGCAGGCAGGCCGTACTGCGGAATGATGACCTTCTGGATATCCGCGTTTGGAATACCGATTAAAAAAGCCGCTTCCTCGTCTTGCGAAGAAACGGACTGCGCGGTAATCGAAAAGGTGCTTTGAGTGGAGGTGACGGAAATCGTGTCACCGCTGTGCAGATAGTAATACTCGCCGTCCGAACCGGCGCTGTTGCCGGTCAGATTGCCGACGCTGCGGCTGATGCGGATGAGGTCTGCGTCCGTCGTCAAGGTCACCGTGCCGACGTAGCTGCCGTTCTGCATATGCACCGATTTGCTGCTGATGCCGATCTCGCCCGTGATGCCCGCGCGCTCAATCGCACAATCCGCCAGCCAGCGCGCGTATTCCAGATAATCTGCGGGTGCTTGACCGGATGCGCGGTAGAACTCATCCATCCGCCAGTAATCGCGCACATACCAATCGCCCTCAAGCTGCTTGACCACCTCGCGGATGGCAAACTGCCCCGCGACACGCGACCACACGTCGCTGTCCTCGTAACCGGTATCCACGATCATGTACGGATAGGTGTGCCGCAGCACCCAGCCGATGGCGTGCATGGTGCGGCTTCCGTAAATATCGCCGGAATACCCCGGCTTGACCGCGTACCCGTCCAGATCGACAACCTCAAACGGGCCGCTGGCGTTGTTCTTCGTGCCGGGGCTGTTCATGGTGTGTTCCAGACAATAGACCGTCTGCCCCTCCAGATAATGCGGCGTGGCGTAGATCGTGCCGTAGCCGTCGAGCTTGGCAATCTGCTTGTATTCGCTGTCGTGTCCGGAACTGCCGTAGAGATTCTGCTGACCCGGATAGAACGTCTGCACACCCGCGTTGTAATCCCGAAGGTTGAAATTCGAAGCCGCATAGAGCGCAGCCGGCGGATACGGAAAGGCGTAATCCGTCACGTCATAATCCGCCGCGTCGGACGGCCGGGTTTCCTCCGCCAGCACCCAAACCGTCGCCGTATCCGTCCACGCCATCTCTCCGTTCGGTTCTTCCACGCCATACAGATAGCGCACCAGCAGCCACGTTCGCCCCTGCGCATCCTGCCGCGCCTGTTCCACATACACGTTGGCTTCATTGACAAAGTTTCCGTCGTACAGCTCGCCGTCATCGTCGTTGCCAGCCGTTTCGTCGATCTCCAGATAGACGCGCGTATTCGGCGTGACCCGAACGAAATCGCCTGCCTGCACATCCTGTGGTTCTTCCTCCTCCAAAACAGGCAGTTCTTCCTCCGGGATGAAATCCGGCGTTGTTTCTTCCTCCGTCAGGCTTTCTTCCTGCTCTGGAAGCGCATCGGCAGATTCGTCGTCTGCCGCGCTATCCACCACATCTTCCTCCGGTTCGGGGATGTAGTCCGGCAGACCGTCTGCAAATTCTTCTGCCGATTCATCCAGCCCGCCATCCAGTGTTTCCTCGCTCGCATCAGTTTCTTCCTCCCACACCGTTTCTTCCGCGTAAATGCCAAAAGGCAGCGCCGTCAGCGCCATGCCCAGCGCAAGCAGCCCTGCCCAAATTCTTTTTGTCATGTTCCTTCCTTTCAGCGCTCCACCGCCAGAATCACCAGCCGCCCTTCCTTGCCCGCATAGCTTCTGTCACAGGTAATCAGGGTCAGAATATGGTCGTCCGCGCCGACCTCCACGCCCGTATCATACAGGGATTCCGATTTGGCCCGATTGACAAACGCCATGAACGCCGCGTCCCCGGAAAACGTCGTTCTCGACGGTTCCCAATCGCCGACCTTCATGTTCATGACTGCAAAAATCGTATATTCTCTGTGGCGGTACAGGCTGTCCAGCATGACGGTTTTGTTGTCCTCGTAAAAATCCGGGTTCTTGTACCGCATGAGCGACGTGAACATCTTCTCTCCGCTGCTGCGCAGGTGATGCCCGTAGATGGCGATGTTCCGCCCCGGCGCTTTGTAATCCGCATCCGCCAGCGAAAACAGCGTTCCGACCACGCTCGACTTTCCGCTGAACGTATGGGTCAGGTAATCATCGGGATCATCCGTCTGCACGACGGGATAATCCACGTTCGTCCGCGGAATCCGCAGCCACGCAACAAAGTCGGGATTTTGCGCCAGATACGCGGACAAGTCCACCATAGCCTGTTCGCCGACTGCGCTTTCAGACTGCTGAACGGGCAATCCTTCTTCCGCCAGCGAAATCGGCGGCACAATGTGCTGATTCAGCGTTTCTTCTTCCACGGTTTCGCGCGCTTCCGCCTGCCGGTTCTGCTCTCGAAGCTGCTCATATTCACCTGCTTCCGCGCTCACCTCCGCGTCCCATTGCAGCACGGGCAGGACGACAGCGAGCATCCCTCCGATGAGCAGCAGCGCCGCCAGAAGGGTAAGCGGAGAAAAGGGACATTTTCTTCGCCTTTTATTTCTTTTCATACACACTCCCTGATACAAAATAAGGGCAGCCTTTTTCAAGCTGTCCCGCGGTTATTCGATTTTCTGCTTTTTCACTTTCTTCTTAATGATGCAGATGGTGTCCGCATGATGATTTGAATTTTTCCTTATCAAATCACGATTTGTCAAATCAGGATTTGATAATATACGGATAGACACGAAAAATCAAAATGTTTTCATCCCCATCTGTCGGGCTTCCTGTTTCTACATCGGCTCCAGCAGCCTGTGCAGCAGATACCGCATCCCATCCGCCCCCTTACAGCACCGCCATGAAACGCTGTTTGCCGACATAGCTCTGCATGAAATCATCGTCTGCGGAAAACAGGAAGCAGCGCCCGTCCTCCAACCTCGTCACGGCGTTGAGCATGAAATCGTCCTCGTCGCCGCCCGGAACGCCGAAGAAGCGGACTTCCACAGGTTCTTCCCCAAAGAACAGCGTCGTGTTCTCGTAGGCTTCGCTGTACAGCCCGCTCAGTTCATGCAGCAGCTGGACGCGCTCATATTCCGGCGCATTGTATGTCTCAAAAAGACGCTGGTTCACGCAGTTTTGCAGCAAATCGCCGAAAACCATCGTGCCCGCCATGTTGCTTGTCGTTTTCAGTTCACAGACGTAGTTAAAATTCATATCGCTTTTCCTCCGTTATTTTGGTCGTGTTAAGCCAGCCCCCTGCACCGCATATCCGCCTCAAAGATGTTTTCCGTCGTCGTCGGCGCTTGAAACAGGCTGGTCAGCAGGTAGCTGCGGATGTTCCGAATTTCCCTGTTTGACCGTTTCATGCTCCACAGCAGCGTGTCGATGTGGCTTGAAGTCAGCTCGTGGAAGCGCTTCTTGACCACCTCCACGCTGTACGGAACGCCGCTGATGCGCATCATTCCGCCGGGCATGCAGCAGATCTCGGTCATCAGCTCGACGATTTCGCTGACGACGCTGCCGTTTTTCGTCCCCTCGTAGGCTTCAAAGCAAATCTGCCGCTCGACCTCCGCGTGAATCCTGTTCCATGTCTGCACGTCTACACAGTTTTCCATCCCGTCATATCCATCCGCTTCGTAGACTTGAACGTGTGATGGATACGGATTGGATTTATGGGTATTGGGTGAATACGTTTTGGATACATGAGTATTTGATTGTACCGAGTTTCCCGCATCCGGCTTTTCCGTATGCGGTTGCTCCGCTTCCGATGTTTCCATCTCCGGTTCTTCCGTGCCGGATTGTCCATCATCCGATTCTTCCGGCTGTTCTTCCGTCTGCCGGATGGGTTCTTCGTAAAAGTTGTATTCGGTATCATTCATGCGTCCATCTGCGCCGCGCACACGTTTGCGCACCAGATAGCCGCCCTTTTCCAGCTCTTTAAGCGCCGTTCCGATGCTTTCCACCCCTTCTTTACAGATGGCGGACAGCCCGCGAATCGTGAAATTCCAATCTTCCGGCAGCGCCAGAATCATTGTCAACAATCCCTTTGCCTTGAGCGACAATCTCTTATCCCTCAAATGATAATTGCTGATCGTCGTGTAATCCTTGACCTTCTCTACGCGAAATATGCCCACATGAAAACCCTCCATTCCATTTGCAAATTCAAAACGCGCTATTCCTATGGTCAAGCGCCGTTTTGTCATCGTTCCTGATTTTTCTGCCGCTGTTTCTGCCACACATCCAGCAGCTTGATGATGGTCTGCTCCATCTGCTTGGGCGTATACGACTTCGGAAAATACCTGCGCAGCGTGTCGCTTCTGAGCGTCACCTTATCCATGTCGCTCTTTTTCTCCTCGCTCATAATGGCAGACATCGCTTCTTCCGTCAGCCGTCCTTCCTGACTGAACTTCTTAAGCCGCTGCGCCTGCGAAAGCGATGGTGTAGTCTGCTCCGCATCCATCGCTTCCAGCAGCATCCGCTGTTCATCCCGCTTCAAATAGGACACCTCCACAGCGGGATTAAACGCCAGCTTGCGCTCATCCACCATATCCAGAAGTTCGGAAATCAGCTCGGTTAAACGGATAAAGCGTTGAACCGTTCTTGCGCTTTCATTTACACTCTCCGCCAGTTTTTCATCCGCCCGCAACTTCGTGCCAACTTGGCACGAAGTTAAATCCATCCTCGCTCCCTGATGTTTCAACGCTTCGAGCTTCATCTTATAGGCAAACGCCCGCTCACTCGGCAGAAGCTCCTCGCGCTGGATATTGGAATCGACCATCACCAGCACGGCGGCATCATCGTCCAAATTCCGAATGATGACCGGCATGGTTTGAAGCCCCGCCATTTCACAGCCGCGCTTACGCCTATGCCCCGATATCAGCTCATAGCCGCCTTCCGGATCGGGTCGCGCAATCGCGGGAACCAGCACGCCGTATTCACGGATGCTGTCCACCGTATCGAGCATCCGCTGATCGTCGCGCACCTTAAACGGATGATTTTTGAACGGCTTGAGCTGATCAAGCGGAATCTCCTGCACCCGCTCGCGCTGTGCATCCGCTCGATTTTCTTCGGTCTGAAAGATATCATCGACCGATTTCAGCACGATGTTCTTCGCGCTGCTTTTCAAGCGCCAGCACCTCCTTCGTCAACTGCCGATAGGCTTCCGCGACCTTGCTTCTGGGTGCATAAGCAAAGATGCTCTTTCCCTCGGCGCTGGTTTCCGCCGCCCGCACAGAGCGCGGAATCTCTGTTCCAAAGATGTTGATTTTCCCGCCGTATGCCTTCCGAATCATCTCGCTGATTTCACGCTCGTAAACCGTTCGCCCGTCCATCAGGGTCATCAAAATCCCCTCGATTTTCAAGCTAGGGTTGATTCCGCGCCTGACCTGATGAACGCTTTCCAGCAGCTTCTCGATGCCCTTTGTCGGCAAATGCTGCGGAATCGTCGGCACAATAATGCCATCCGTTGCTGCCAGCGCGTTGATGGTCATCATCCCCAGCGACGGCGCGCAATCAATGAGAATATAGTCGTACTCATGTTTGTAAGGCTCAATCACCTGTTTGAGTATCGTTTCGTGGTACATGACGCTGATCAGCGACATCTCCATGCCTGCCAGCTCGATGTTGGCAGGCAGGAGATCCACCCCTTCCTCGTGATGAAGCATCCCTTCTCCATGGGTGACAGGTCTATCCTGTATGGCTTTTATCATAAGATCGTACAGCGTAATCGGCAGTTCGTCCGGCTCCCAGCCAAGGCTTAGGGTCAGGCTTCCCTGTGCGTCTGCATCGACAAGCAGCACCTTCCTGCCCGCCTGCGCCAGCCCTATGCCCAGGTTGGCGCAGGTCGTCGTTTTGGCTGTACCGCCCTTCTGGTTTGCAAGACTGATAACGTGCGCATCCATTTTTTATCGCTCCCTTCTGATAGGTGCAAAAAAAGCCGTCTGTATCATCAAGCAACTCTCCTATTCAGCGTCTTTTCAGACGCTTTGGGTCAAAAGAAAACCACTCGATCTTCGCAAAAATCGAGTGGCCATGTTATGAAATTTACTTTTTATCTTTGATTTCTCGCAAATATGTCTCCACGTTCCGATACTGTACATCCTGCACAACCTGTTCTTTTCCGCGATAGAGCACATATTTTCCTGTAATCGGCCCATACCGATGTTTCGTTTGCTCGCATTTCTTTTCGTCGATTAAATGACGTATCTGCTGGGGCACAATTTCAGCGCTGTGCTTGATTTCATAAATCTGACAACAGCCCGCACCCGGATCAAACACGACCATATCAAACTCGCCAACGGGAAATTGCAGCACAAAAACCTGTTTTTTCGGATTGGCCAGCTTGGTTTCCAGCAGAACAATGTCCTCCATCATCCTCCCCTTGATCTCATTCAGAACACGTTCCTGCACGGCATTTCTCTCTGACAAAGACAGCGCGCTGAACGTCTCATCCAGCAGCAAGCTGTGAATCAAGGCGCCAGCCTGTGCATATCGAAGCCCTGGCTGTGCAATCACGGTTCGGCTGCCCTTCTCATTGACATCCGGCAGGTGGAGAACGTCGATTTCCTGCGTCAAATCCAGCAGTTCCAAATATTCTCTGATTTCTCGCACATGCGTTCGATCCAGCTTGACCGTTTGTTCCGCCTGATTGCGAATTTCCAGCAGCTTTCGCAGATTTTCCGTTACGGTATCCATATCCACCCGATCCAGAATATCCGTCGGATTCTGTCGGTCGCGACGCAGGTTGTTTGCGGAGATACCCAAGTCGTGCGATTTGAAATTCCGTGTCAGAACCTCCAGCGTAAAACGATGATTGATATCCTCAACCACACGGTTAATTGCACTGGTCAACTCGTCTTTTTCATACAGGTCGCGCAAATGGCGGAAATGTCCTTCGTACTGATAGCAGCGTAGGGAGTGCTGGATGTTTCGAGCAATCGCCGTGTCTACATACTCATCGGCGCTTTCCTTGCTGGCGAAGGTAGACGTTTCGTTATAGTGAACGCCGCCCAAGCTCATCGTACCGCCGTAACGAATATACTCGTCGATGCCATGAATTCCCAGCACCGATTCAAATTCCCGATAGGGAATGAACGTCGTATGCAGCATCACGCAGCGATCGTAAAGCTGTTCGTCCTCCGTGAATAGAAACCCCAGCGAATCTGTGCCGGACAGCACAATCTTCATCCCGCAGGCCGCAAATACATCCGAAAACAGCGCCGCTCCCTCGATGAAATCCTCCATCAGCGTCACTTCGTCCAGAAACACATAGCGAAAGCCCTTCTGCTCCAGCGTTTTCAAGTCTTTATTGACATCCGCCAACGTATCCTTTGCCGTAATCTGAATGAACGCCGCTTTGGCCAATTCATCTTCGGCCATGTCAGCGAAAATCTGACGAATCATCGTGGTTTTTCCCGTTCGACGCAGACCATAGAGAATAAACACCTTGTCCCGCGTCTCGCCATAAACATAATCATGCAGCTGCTGAAAGCATTCGCGCTTCTGATAACAGCTTACGGCATCAGCAAATGTTCGGAGCGTATTACCTGTTCGGACGTTGGTGATGAAGTTCAACAGCTCGGCCTTCTTCACCTTTGGCAGGCCTCTACGCAACGCTTTGATTTCCTGTTCAAGCGTCTTTCGATGCTCAATCTGTTCTCGGAATGCATCAACCTCATCCAAAGGAATATACTTTTCTCTACGCTTCCCATCCTCCGACCAGCGCTGGTAAAAGTATATCTTCCCGTTCACCGTTTTTCTGGTGATGGAGCCAACAGGCAGCTCGGCAATCTGTTGTTCCAGCTCTTTCATGCGCGTTTGGGCTTCTTCCTGATTCACTGTTTTCCCTCCTTCTCTCGCATGGATTTATCCCTATTATACCCTATTTATCCCCATTTATTCAAGAGGGTATAGAAAAGGATGTCCATGCTTGATGGACACCCCTTCAACTTTCCGCTTTTCGAGCTGTATTGCGCTCCAATTTACGCACCAATCGCGCACCATTTTTTCATGAACGTGCACAAACATTTATCAAGTTTCAGGTCACTACAAGCTCAAAAAATGAGGTATTCCTTCATTTTTAACGATTTATGCCAAACTGTGAAGAATAGCATTGGACTCGTTGCGAATTACAACGCCCAATTTCATCTATGATCACAACTCCTTTAAGTACTCAACACGGTTACTGATTATAACACAGCCCCGCTCTTTTCTCAAGGCACGCCCCGATTTTCCTTGCAAATTCTACCTCAAATCGCGATTTTTCCGCGAATATCGCGAATATACTGTCAAATTCCACTCTCTTGACCAGTTTCCGCGTTCCAATGTACAAAACAAACGGGCAAAGCTGTAATCAATCAGCATTATCCCGAATCAAGCAACTCTCTGATCTCTTCTTCATCGTTTCTTTGCAGATATTCCATCAGATTGTCGAGCATATGCCCGCCTGCATTTCCGCCGCAGTCTGTAAAGCTTCAAAGCCTTATCCATGCGGGCAGCCTTTATGCAGTTTTCTGTGCACAAAAAAACTTCCGATTTCTCGGAAGTTTTCAAAAATGGTCGAGGTGACAGGATTTGAACCTGCGACCTTTTGGTCCCGAACCAAACGCGCTACCAAACTGCGCTACACCTCGAAAATGGAGCCAATGAAGGGACTCGAACCCTTGACCTGCGGTTTACGAAACCGCTGCTCTACCGACTGAGCCACATTGGCATTTAAGTTTCGCAACATCACGCATCCGCCTGACAAGACAGAATTATACCAGAATCGCTTTCGCATGTCAACCCTTTTTTCACACTTTTTTTGCCTCTTTTTGAAAATTGTGTCGGTCAGCCTCAAAACCCGGCATTCCATGTTTTCCCCCGCGCACAAATATGGTATACTAAGGCAAAAGGAGGTCTGCCGTTTGAAAGACAACCGCATTCATTTTGACTTGGAGCGCAAACTGCGCCGTTACGCCATCAGCGATCTGATGAAATACATCGTCATCGGTCAGGGCATCGTCTTTGCGCTGCTGTATATCTGGCCGACGCTGGGCTATCAGCTCTATTCCCTCATTACGCTGACCCGCACGGGGCTGATGCGCGGGCAAATCTGGCGACTGGTGACGTTCGTGTTTGTACCGCCGTCCAGTTCGCCGATTTTCATCCTGTTCGCGCTGTATTTTTATTATATGATCGGCGTCGGGCTGGAAAACCAGTGGGGCAAGGTCAAATTCAACCTGTATTATTTAGTCGGCATGCTCGGCTCGATCATCGCCGCGCTGATTACCGGCTATGCGGATAACACATTCCTCAATCTGTCGCTGTTCTTCGCCTATGCCGCACTGTATCCCGACGAGCAGGTGCTTCTGTTTATGCTCCTGCCGATCAAGATGAAATATCTCGCGCTGGTCGATGCCGCGCTGTATCTGTATTATTTCATCGTCGGCACTGCGTCCACGCGGATCACGATTGTGCTCTGCCTGCTTAATGTCGCGCTCTTCCTCGGCGGGGATATCATCAACACCATCCGCCGTGAATCCAGATATTGGAAAACGCGGTACAATTTCCGAAAGGCCATGAGAAAATAAGCGGGCCGCATCTTTCGCCGTCCGCTGAATCTCAAAATTTTTCGTCCGCGGAACTGTGCGCCATCGTCGGACTCGGCTTCCTCGGCGGCTCCTATATGGCCGAAGCGATACGCGGCGGCTTGGAGACCATTCCGGAAGTGCAGCGCGAATCCGCATACGTGCTGGGCTTGAGCAAATGGCAGACATTAAGCCGCGTGGTCATTCCACAGGCCATCAGCACCTCCATTCCAGGCGTCGTGGCCAATGTGATCTTCCTCATCAAGGAATCGTCCGTGGTGTCCGCCATCGCGCTCGCCGACGTGATGTACATGGCCAAGGACCTGATCGGCATGTACTACGACACCTATGAGTCGCTGTTCCTGCTGATTGTGGCGTATCTGGTGATTCTGCTGCCGATCTCGCTGTTCGGCACTTGGCTGGAACGGAGGTTCGACTATGAGCGGCGCTGAGATTCTGCTCGAGCCGGGCGTGATTCCGCGCCTGCTACAGGGCCTGTGGGTCACGGTGTGGATCGCCGGCGTGTCCGTGGCGTTGTCCGTGCCCGTCGGCCTGATCGTCGGCTGGCTGATGACGATGAAAAATCCCGTTGTGCGGGTGCTGACCAGGATTTATCTGGATTTCATCCGCATCATGCCACAGTTGGCGCTGCTGTTCATCGCCTTCTACGGTTTCGCGCAGGCATGGAATTGGAATTTGGATGCGACCGGCGCATGCGTGTTCGTCTTCGTTTTGTGGGGCGGCGCTGAACTGGGCGATCTGGTGCGTGGTGCGCTCGAATCGATTCCGAAGGCGCAGTACGAGTCGTCGTACGTTTTGGGATTGAGCGGCTGGCAGACGTTCACGAAAGTGATTCTGCCGCAGGCTTTGCGCCGGCTGCTGCCGGCTTCCGTGAACCTCGCCACGCGTATCGTGAAGACCACGTCATTGGCCGTGCTGCTCGGCGTGGTGGAAGTCATCAAGGTGGGCCAGCAGATCATCGACGCGAACCGTTTCCAGTATCCGACGGGCACTTTGTGGATTTACGGAACGATTTTCTTCATGTACTTCATCGTGTGCTGGCCGCTGTCCATCGTGGCCCGCAGGTTGGAAAAGAGGTGGAAGCATGACTGAGCAGGCTGAACAGGTTACGCAGACCGCGCAAAACAGCGGGAAAACGCAGACAAGCCTTGAAATCAGGCATCTGGTCAAGCGGTACGCCAATGCCGACAAGCCAGTGCTGGACGACATCTCCTTCGACGTGCCCCACGGCAAGGTGTTCGTCATCGTCGGCCCGTCCGGATCGGGCAAGTCGACGTTGCTGCGCACCATCGCAGGTCTTGAGCCGATTCAGGGCGGCACCATCGCGCTGAACGGCGAGATTATCGAAACCGGCAAGCCGGGCACCGAATCGGCCGGCCGCAGCAAGCGCGGCAGCGAGCTGCGCACGCGTGTCGGCATGGTGTTCCAAAGCTACGACCTGTTCCCCAACAAAACCGTGCTCGGCAACATCACGCTCGCTCCGACGCTCGTGCAGAAGCGCGACAAGGCGGAGGTCGAGAAGGAAGCCATCGCTCTGCTGGAACGCGTCGGACTCGCCGACCGCAAGGATGCCTGGCCGCATGAGCTGTCCGGAGGCCAACGCCAGCGCGTGGCCATCTGCCGTGCGCTGATCCTGCATCCGGAAGTGCTGCTGTTCGACGAGGTCACCGCCGCGCTTGATCCGGAAATGGTGCGCGAGGTGCTTGACGTGATGCTGGAACTCGCCGATTCCGGCCAGACCATGCTCATCGTGACGCACGAGATGCAATTCGCACGAGCCATCGCCGACCAGGTGATCATGCTGGAGGACGGCGGCATCGTGGAACAATCCGACGACGCCGAAGCGTTCTTCACCAATCCGAAAACCGAGCGTGCCAAGCGTTTCCTGCACACGTTCGAATTCGACAGGCATCGCAGGCCGGCGGAAACGCCGACGGAACCGACGGGAACTTCCGCCGAGTAATCGCAAGTTTTGATAGCAGTCATCCGTACAAGAGAGGAGTAACCATGACCGCATCAATCATCAACAAGACAATCAAGAGCATCGTGGCCGCATCGGCCGCGTTGATCAGTTCCCAGGGAG